>Ga0114981_10003407_pt1 | contig 10095 bp, 16 predicted proteins | sample S_140806_MF_Meta_FD_87028 | JGI IMG/M metagenome (GOLD analysis project Ga0114981, IMG submission 87028) | Freshwater microbial communities from Lake Simoncouche, Canada to study carbon cycling - S_140806_MF_MetaG | ecosystem: Environmental > Aquatic > Freshwater > Lake | place: Lake...
ACCGGGTTGAACCAACGTCTTCGTGACGGCCTTAAACGGCATCTCGTTTAGCTCATCGTTGGATTCAACAATGACCTGTCTAATCATCCTTCGTAGCTCACTCAGTCTTATCTTCATGGTCAATAACTATACACCAACTCCCGCGCGGACAATTTCTAAAAACACTCACTCCCATAAAACTACTACACCCTCTATACTCGACTCTACCACTAGACAGACTCTCAACACTCTCCAACCAACACACTCACTTCTACCACACAGGTATACATCCTCTAACCCAGATAGACTAGACAGATCAGATAGACTAGACAGACAACAGACACTGCTCTCTCCTCCAGTCACCACCACTCACTTACCACTTCATACCACTCTCGACCACTACGTACCACTTCCACACAGACTCTCCTCCACGTGGCGATCAATAGCACACGGACCTCCACGCCACCATCGAAGACTAGTGGACACCGATCCATTCAACTCTATCGACGACTGCGTGGACTCGGCCGACCAATGTGACGCCACGAGCGAAGAGGGTATAGCTCATAAATATTACCTTGGCCTATGTTCCTTAATGAATTTGCAAAGTTTTTTGCACTTTTTTTGCCGGTGGCTATTGTCGATGAATATTTATGACCATGGGGGACTCGGTGTATCCGTCCGGGAGCCTTGCCGTAGCTGGGCAAGTTGAGTTGGGATGGGCGGCGCCTACCGTATACCAGCCTGTGTCGATACCTGTTGGGTCGTTGGTAGAAGTGAGTGTGGTGGTTGGTCCTGTGTTGGCGGGCGAGGTTGGAGTGGTGGTGGAGCGGTTGGGAGCCGTGGGGAACCGTAGCGCGCTGTGTCGAGTGGCGACGGGGCGAGGAACCGTGGAGTTGCCTGAGTACGTTTTGAAGTTGTTGAGCGTGATGCCGTGGGAGTGAGAGTGGCGCTGTGGGCGGTGGGGGTGAGTTGTGTCTCGTTTTCCCCTAGGGAGGGTCGTGACGTCGGTGAGGCCGTCGATGGCTGCGTGGACTTGTGGGCTGTTGGTGGTGCGTCCCGCGGAGCCGCGGTGGTGCTGGCGATCGTGGCGTGGAATCGTGACTGCTTTCCCTGCAGGGCGGAGTGAGATTTTTTTGTCGTCCGCGCGGCGAGTGGTGTTCGTTTATGATTGTGAGGTCAGCGGAAGCAAGAAGCGCAGGCGGGGGGTTCGATGATGAGTGGTGGGTTGGTGACGTCGGGGGTGGCGGGCGTGATGGAAGAGTCTATGGATGTTGATATGGATGAGGCATGAGGTGGAGAGACTAGGGTGTTGCCGCGGCACAGTGAGGCTTGGGTTGCGATGGTGGTGCAGCGTGTCAAGACTTCTTCTGCGACGGTAGCATCGTGGTCTGATGGGTTGGAGTATCTGCCTTCCAGTAGTTTGGTGGCTGCGTATACCTGGTGAGAAGCGTCGTTGATGCAGGCGAAGAGGATGGCGTCCTTATTTTGTCTGGAGGATGATCTGTCTTTTTCCAGCGCGGATTGGATCGATTTGATCTTGTCTAGCGCGGCGACGAATCTTTCGTTGGGTGACGGAAAGCCTGAGGCCACCGCAGCGGTGAGGAGGATGAGCGATGTCGCGAGGTATTTCTTCATGATCTTATTGTATCATGTTGGTGCAACTAGTTGCACAGCGTTTCATTCAGTGCCAGGCGCCGGACTTGTGAGGGTTGGGATCGAGTGAGATGGTGATCTCGTCGGTGGGGAAGTGGAGTCTGTGTCCTGGGCCAAGGATCCAGCCGCGTTTGATGCGGGAGGCCGAGGGTTTGGTGCATTCTCCGTCTGTGAGGATGAGCATGCCGTCCCAGCGGCCACGATTCTTTGGGTCGTTTGCGAAGCGAGTGGGTGCCTCAAAGTCGGTGCCTCCGGTGCGAACTCGTTTGATGTCCGGGTTGGAGCCTTTTTTCCATTCGACGATGTCCTTGTCTGCGACGGTGTAGTCGAATGGGAGGATGGTGACCGAGACGCGTTTGGTGAGTGCCGCAAGTTCGCCGAAGAATAGAGAGAGCATCTCGTTCGAGACGGAGCCTGACTGGTCGACCGCGATGAGGAGTTTGGCTGTGTAGCCGCGTTTGGAGCCTGGGTGGATGTAGGGGTAGCGTTTGTTGATGCGCTTCATGGACGAGGTTTTGTTGCCGCGTTCCAGAGATCCGATGAATTGGCGGAGGACGTTGCGCCAGTCGACCGCTCGAGAGACCGACTTGCGGATATCCTCTCGGAGGTTTGCTGGGATGTTGCCCCAGCCGTTGGCTTGAGCGTCGGCTGTTTTGACCGCCTTGTCGACGATGTTGGATATCTGGCCTCTGACCTTCTCCTGCATTTCTTCTGGGATTTGTTCCCAGCCGGAGTGGTCGTCCATGGAGTCCAGCCAGTCTTCACCGCACGTGCACTGCTGACCGTGATCACCGTGTTTGTGTCCGCCGTCGCCGTGTTCGTGGTCGCCTTGACTCTTGTCTTGTCCTTCATCCTTGCCTCCAGGATTACTCGAGGAATCATCGGGTTGGTTTCCACCGTCCGATTTATTCGGATTATTCTGGGGGTCGCCTGCGCCTCCACCGCCCTTACCGGGTGACGGCATACCGGAGCCGTGGACCGGGCAGTCGTCCTTCATCTGCTGCTGGATCTTTTCCGCCTTTTCCTTGAGACGATCGAAGTACCATTCGGAAGCCTGGCTGTGTGGGAAGGATTCGATGAGTGCCGCCATTGGCATGGCTGCCTTTTGTTCCTTGGTGAGTGCTTGTTCTCCTTTGGGAACTGGGAATTTACCTGGGACGAGACCTCCCTCCGGGAGAGCGTAGTTTTTACCTTCGCCGGAGACGATGATGGAGTTAATGGCGAGATCTGTGCCGACGTTCCACATCTTGGCGGGCGACTTGCGACGGGTGGAGAGGTGCTGGAAGATGAGATGGTAGAATTCATGGACAAGGACGCCTCGGACCTCTGCATCTGAGAGGGAAGCAAAGAATTCTGGATTCCAATAGAGGGTGATGTCGTCGTACTGTGGATCGAAAGCGACGCCAGCCGTGGGGAGGTCCATGGTGGGGACCTTACGGATGTAACGTGACAGCTCCGCGAAGAATGGAGAGTCCTGGAGGAACGCGATGAGGTGACGGTCCAGGTTGTAGTCTGTATCGCAATGGCTGAACATAGTCTTATCCTATCACGATGTTGATGAACATTGCACTGCATTTATGCAACTAGTTGCACTAGGGTTGGTGGTTTATTCTTCGTCTTCGTCTGCTCGCATGAGGAGGAGGGAAGCCGTGATGCCTTCGCTGACGATTCTTACTGATGTCCATCCGCACACAACGATGAGGACGCCGATGACGCTTCCGTCGCTGTTCCATGCCCTTGCAGTCCAAGCTGCAAGTAGTGCGACTGCCCATCCTATGCGGGTGATCAATGTTAGATTTTCATTTTTCATCCGATGTCCTGTGGTGTGACGGTGTCCATCTTCCCCGCCAGATCATCAAGTTCGTCTGCGAGTCTGTACGCTTCTGAGATCTCATGGTGTGCATCTTGGACCTTCATGTCCATGTAGAGGCGAGTCTCTACTCCTCGGGCGTACTTACGGAGGAAGTCAGCTGCAGCCTTGACGTCGTCGTAGGTCATGTTAAGCTCATTCATATTGTGCGCCTTGTGCCTTTGCTTCGGCTATGATGGTGCTCTTGTTCTTGACCCCGGGAGGGCGGCCACGCTTCTTCTTGATAGGTTGGCCATTGGCATCAGTTTCGACAGGTTTGGTCTCCACCGTGGGGTTCTTCTTGGGGCGACCACGCTTCTTGGCGCCAATCTGCATGCCCTTCCTGGTGACGAGCTTGAACCTGTATCCAGCCTGGAGACCTTGGATGTAGTTGGTGGTGGCATCACGGCGAAGGTCATCGTCCCAGAGGGAGACGAATCCGCTTGCAACATCGACGCTCTTGACCGTGTAGGTCTTGGTGTCGAGCCAGGGTTTGTGTGAGAGGACAGAAGCTAGTCGTTCCACAATGAGCTTTTCTCCTGGTGCTGCTAGGAGAACCAAGTACCCCATTTCGTCCTTTTCTACCGCGTCAGGTAGGTGGTCGATCATGGGCTTGTTGGCTGCCTTTGCTTGTTCCAGTCGGGCGGCTCGAGTGACCTCGTCCACTTCACCATTGTCGATGATCTCTTTGACGGTGGTTTCTTCGTTGTCTTCCATTGCTCTATCCTACATCATTCGATGTTGACATTGCACCGCTTACGGGTGACACCAGAGTGATCTCTACGTCGACTTCAATAGGGCTCTACCATTTGCCCACTTGATGTAACTTCTGAGGCATTCTATTCGAACCTTGTCGAAATCGTCCCTGTCCAGCTTCAAGCGGAGACGTTTAGAGAGCCTCCAACCACGCGTCCAAGCCTCCATCTCCTCCTCCAGGCATGCAACCCTATGATGGAACGTGGTGTTCACTACAGGGTCATCTGCGAATGGGTAGCCTAAGCCGAATCGTTCGTGGTGTTCCTTGTTACCTATCAGATGATGTCCGCACTCATGGAGAAGGTAATACAGCTGCTTCTCTGGGGCTGCCCTTCCGACTACGAGGATGGTCTTGGATGAGATATCATACATCGCCCCTGGTCTCTTACCAAACCTTACTTCGAGTGCCTTGGAAGTGCACCAGCCCACGACAGTCTTCATCTTGTCGATATGGACGACATCGCGGTGCCACTGTCTCTCTGCGATGTCACGCTTCTCTCTCGAGTCGCGCTTGCTCACCCGCTTGAGCCTACTCCAGGCCCGTTGCTTCCACAGTTCTGCGTCGAACTCTAGCATGGTGAGTAGTCTCCATCACTTCTTGCCCTTTTTGGTAGTTTGGGTCACGGGGGTCTGACCGACCCCGGATGCGCCTTTTTCAACACCGAAGACTCCAAGGATGCCTTCGACGCACCACTTGTGGACGCTCTTGGCAAGTTCGAGTTTCTCTACCCCGCCTGAGGTCAGCTTTGACCAGGCGGACACGCGGAGCTCGGCGGGAAGGTTGTCCATGAACGCCTTAAGGTTCTTGCCTTGGTTGTCGTCTAGGGTCGTCAGGTTCTTAGTGACGTAGTCTGCCATCTTTTCAATTGCGATGTTGAGCTTCTCTTGGCCGAGCTTCTCGATCTTCTTCTTGACCTTGCCGTATTCCTCGATGATTTCCTGACCGGTGACCTGGGCGTCGATGGTCTTCACAAAGCCATGGAACGCGATGGTTGCTTCCGTTCCGACGAAGCCGAGACAGATCGGGTAGAACATGGTGTCGTCTGGGGTCTCCGCTACACTTGCAAGGGTGAGAGCGTTGCTAAGACGTTCCCATGAGCGACGGCTGGGACTGACTGCACCGGGATCTCCGCTTTTGGGCGGGTCGAGCCACTTTTCGTTGCCGGTAATGAAGGCGACGATGTTTTCGTGGATGGTGCCAGACTCTTTGGCCCAGGTCAACCAGTCCTTGACGTCGGGTGTGAGGTCGATGGTCCAAAAGCGATCGAGGAGAGCCGGATCCATCTCATTGACGGTGTAGGTTCCACCGGTGTTGATGGCCGCAAAGACGCGGGTGTCCTGGTGGAGTTTCCATCCGTTGAGCTCACGATCGAGGACGATCTGGAACGCTGCTTGCATGACCTCGGGGGTCGCTCGGTTGAGCTCGTCCAGGAAGAGGCAGACGGGTCGATCGCATGCGTCCTTGTACCACTCGGGCGGATTGAACCGAGTCACCTCGCCGTCCGTGGAAGGAAGACCGATCATGTCACCTTCGCTCATTTGGCTGAGACGACGGTCGGTGACATCGAGGCTGAAGCCTTTGGCCAGTTGACGGACCACTTGGCTCTTACCGATGCCGTGAGCACCGCGGAGAAGAACCGAGGTGGTCTTCGGGAGGAGGGGAGCTACCTTGAGAAAAGTTCTTACTTGCATCGTGGTCATGTTGTGTTTCCTCTGACTTTCTTATCGTATCACGCTGAATCGCGACTTTGCACAGTGATCCTCACTTTTGTCCCGGATCCCATCCCAGGTTGCTCTGGGCCATCTTCAACCCCGTGTAAGCCAACATGAGTTCTGACAGGACCGCAGGCTCTGGTGAATATAACTTCACCATCTCTTCGACCACTGCCATGGCTCCATTGAGCCGGTTATATGCGGAGATCTTCTGTTCCTTGGTCATACAATGTTTCCTTTGCTCAAATTAATCTGGAGGGTCTTATAGGCCTTCCGCCAATCTCGTTCCTGGGCAGACATGATAACCTTCCCATCCAGGAACAACTGGGCCGTGTAAGGGGGTTTCTTTCCTCCTGCTCCACGGCTGCTACGGTATCCCTTCACCTCAACCTGACAGCCAGGATGTAAGAGCTCTGCGAGCTCTTTTGTTTTTGCTTGAGGTGTGATGTTGTTCATAGTTTAATACTACCATGATCGTCTGCGACTTTGCACCCTAGATAGGCATGAAGTGATTTAAATTGTTTGTGATGTATCTGGAGCCGGCGATGATGAAGCTGTGGCGGACGACCCTTACGACGCTGTTACCTTTTTGTTCCTCGACCCTGACGGTTCCGGCGTAGACCGCCATTGAACCTCGTGGGTACATTTCAGTGCCTTTGTGGCCTTCTGTCAGGTATGGGTATGGAGGGTCTGCATATCCTCTTGCGTGGACGGTCCTGTTCAGCGGTTTCACGGTGAAGAACATGTTCCCAGGTACGAGCTTTTCCGTCAGGACCTTTGAGTATTCTTCTGTGACCGGGATGTCCTGCCAATAGGGCAGCGGACGCAGCGCTGGTGATGGCTTGTTACCATCTTTCCATGTTACTTGTTTGTGCTTGGCCATTGTGAGATATTACATCACGTTTTTTAGACTTTGCACAGTTCCACGAGAGGAGCTTGCACGTTGGTCTTGTGGATGAATCCGATGGCTCCTCGAGGTGTTAGAACCTTTATCCATCCGTACTCGTCTTGATCTTTTACGATAGTCACCAGTTCATTTGTGCGGATCTTGTCAACCTCTTCGGTAAGATCGTCGTTCCACACGATGACAGACCGCCGAAAGCTTTCCTTTGCGTAGATTATGGATCCGGAGACGAAGTGGTTTAAAGATGCCATGATTCATGGTATCACTTCCGTTCGAAACTTTTCACAAGATCTCCACAAATTTCTTTCGCGAAATCTTCGCACATTCTACGCCCGACCCTTGTGGTTCGTTGCCGTCGATTGGGTTACGGTCGTGAACTTGACATTGGGGGTACGTTTCTGGTAGCCCATCTGACAACTTTTCCCTACCATCATTCCGGAATTGACCCAAAATGCCTGGCGATATTCTTCTCTGTCAGCATGTGACTCAAATTTTAGGACAGTTAAGCTTGCTTGCTTGCCGTCACCGGCGGACAGACCAAGATACTTGACAGCAGGCTCATCGCTGCAATCGGGACATGTATTGATCCGTCCGCCGGCCATCCGCTTTGCAAGGGAATTGGGGTCAAAGAATCCTCCGCAAACAATACAATCTCGCATGTTTGTTTCCTTAATTCGTTGTTGAGTTGGTACCCCGCCTGTGAGTTGAACACAGTTCAGTAGATTAAAAGTCTACTGCATCACCGCTAATGCTTACAGGGCGTTGATATTCTTAGTATACCATGCAAAGACTGCACTTTGCACGGACTAAGAACAACTTTTTAAAAAGTCTTTTTGATCACGCTTAAAGTAGCAGGATCAACGTGCTGTACGTCCCTTGGGTTTCCTACCTTGATGATCCGTGCCTGGCGGACGTTTAATTCGTAATTGAACACGATGTCTGTTATCATCCACGAACCTTCATGAACCGTGTGAGTAACGAAGTCTCCAACAACCACTCTTTTCATGACTATGATTTATCACATCCAGGTGAAGCTTTACACAACTTTTTTCTTTATTTCTGCAGGTACACGATAATAATATGCACTCGAGCAATTTTGGTGGGCCATCCCCGTCCTGCCCGGGGGACCTCCACTTTATCAGAGTGGCTATCTAACTAACTGATATAATGGCCCTTGTATTCTTACGTTTTATCTGGCGGGATAGATGGGGCTCGAACCCACGACCTTCGCAGTGACAGTGCGATATTCTAACCAACTGAACTACTATCCCAGTCTTGATATATATTTCTCATTCCACCATTTAATCTTTTCTTGTAACTGTTCAAGCGTCATTCCACATTTTTTGCCTTTGGACACATTTGAGTTGTGAACCATTAATCTGCAATTTGCTGGATGAGAAATTATGCTTGCGTCTACGTTGTTTTCAAACCCATATTTTACGGATACAATGTGATCTCTTGAAACACCGTCGAGATTATTTCCTCGATTTTTTGCAGAATACCAACCATACTTTTCTATCAAAGTAAAGTCGAATTCCTCGAGATAATCGGCTAAATTAAACTTAAAAGAACAAAGAGTTCTATAATATTTTAGTCCTGCTTTGTCAAGAAGCGGGTATCGAATCTTCGTGCTGCATTCAACTGAACAACATTTTTGATGAGGATGCTTTGAACTAACAACAAATCCGTTATTACATCCTTGACAAATTTTCGTGATTCTTTCAGAGATTATTCTTCCAGTTTTCGTGATTCTTTCAGAGATTATTCTTCCAGAAAGTTTCTTTCTTACTTTTTCTTTAAAGACTTCTGATCTAGGTCCTCTACTGTTTGCACAAGACCTTGAACAGAAATAAATGTCTCTTTCTGGATGTCTCTTTTCTCTTTCTTTAACAAAGAAGTGAACATAACAACGTTCACATGTCACATCATATTCTCTTACTTCTCCAAATTCATTTTTATAACGTTCAATGGTTTTTTGAGAACACTTTGATGCGCCCTTGTCACCGTTTGTAAGGTTTTTATCACACCATCTTACATGATTTGCAAACACTTTTCCTTCCTCGTTTGGAAAAAAAGTGTTGCAGTACTTACACGTTCTATCTTGTCTCATACTAATAAGTATGGACCTGCTTTAAATCGAACCTATTTTATTTGTGGAGAATCCCGGCTACGCTCCGGGCACTGCTGCGTGCAAGGCAACTGTTTTCCTGAATAAACTAATTCCCCGATGAACTACCGGCCCTAACTCTAATAAGTATTAGTCACTTTGCGTTTTTTTGTGGAACGGGACAGATTCGAACTGCCGTAGACAATGTCAAATGGTTTACAGCCGGTCCCCTTCAGCCACTCGGGCACCGCTCCATGGAGCCACCTGCCGGAATTGCACCAGCGACCGGGACTTTACAAGGGTCCTGCTCTGCTAACTGAGCTAAGGTGGCAAAATCTTGTTTTCAATGGGAAGGTTCGAAGTATAATATAGCGTCGGGAGAAGAGTTTACACAGATTTTCTTTTTTTCCCGCGGGATCGTAGGTAGATGTCGATGATACCATCACGTTTTTCGGGAGATGTAGTACCCCACATCCAAAGCACTGAGGTTTCACTCTCCTTTAACTTCTTTTCTAAGTCCTGGGTTATACCATTTAATATTGTGATGCTCTCCTCGGTGGCTTCTGGTGGGTCTATTCCTAGTTCCAGGGCCACTCGGTAGAGTTCGTCGTATGATTTGGACTTCCAGGCTTCTCCAGCTCTCTTGTAGAGTTCTGTCTTCTTGGGGTCGTTGCCAGTCTTATCGGGATGGCTTGCCGCGGCGATGGCCTTCCAGAGTTTCTTCATGTCCTCTGGACCGGTGGTTGGTTCAGACGCCGCCACTTCTTCTTCTTGGAGAGGAGCTGCATTGTCTACGACTTCGACGTGAGGATTTAGAGGTTTACTTTCTAGTCCCGGGACGTCTTCCACATCGAGCTTGGAAAGTTCTTCCAGAAACTCTCCTTCAAAGTTCCTTATCGTCTCGTCTCTATCTTCTACTTCAAGACGAAGGTGTTCTACTTTGAAAGACAGACTCTTCCACCGCCTCTTGACGTCCATGAAGTTAAGTATATTTGACTTTAAATTCTGGTGACCCCAACGAGATTTGAACTCGTGTAATTGCCGTGAAAGGGCAAGATCCTAACCGCTAGATGATGGGGCCATTTGTCGAGGAAACCGGATTCGAACCGATGACTTTCGCGTCCCAAACGCGAC
>Ga0114981_10003409_pt1 | contig 10090 bp, 9 predicted proteins | sample S_140806_MF_Meta_FD_87028 | JGI IMG/M metagenome (GOLD analysis project Ga0114981, IMG submission 87028) | Freshwater microbial communities from Lake Simoncouche, Canada to study carbon cycling - S_140806_MF_MetaG | ecosystem: Environmental > Aquatic > Freshwater > Lake | place: Lake...
ATTCGAAGCCGGCAGCCTTGAAAATCTCGTGCAATCCTTCGCGCTCGGCCTGTTCCTTGACAAGACCCGAACCCGGCACCACCATGGCCAGCTTGATGTTCTTGGCCACCCTTTGCCCCAGCCGTTTGACCACGGCGGCGGCTTCGCGCATGTCTTCGATGCGGCTGTTGGTGCAGGAGCCGATGAAGACCTTGTCGACGTACAAATCGTTCAGGGCCTTGCCGGGTTCCAGGCCCATGTAGGTCAGTGCGCGCTCGATGGCACCGCGCTTGCTGGCGTCTTTTTCCTTGTCCGGATCGGGCACGCGCGCGTCGACACCCAACACCATCTCGGGCGAGGTGCCCCAGGTGATCTGCGGGATGATTTGCGCGGCATCAATTTCCACCACAGCGTCGAAAGCCGCGCTGGGGTCTGAATGCAAGGTCTTCCAGTAGGCCACCGCCTGATCCCACTCCAGCGCTGCCGCCACGTCGTTGCCCGCCGTGTGACCTGGCGCCAGGGGGCGGCCGCGCACGTACTCGATGGTCTTGTCGTCCACCGCCACCAGGCCGGCGCGGGCACCGGCCTCGATCGCCATATTGCAGACCGTCATGCGGCCCTCCATGCTGAGCGCCCGGATCGCCGACCCGGCAAACTCAATGGTGTAGCCCGTGCCGCCGGCAGTGCCGATGCGGCCAATGATGGCGAGCACGATGTCCTTGCCACTGCAGCCCCGCGACAGTGTGCCTTCGACCCGCACCAGCATGTTTTTGGCTTTTTTGGCCAGCAGGGTTTGCGTCGCCATGACGTGCTCCACCTCGCTGGTGCCGATGCCGTGGGCCAGCGCCCCAAAGGCGCCGTGGGTGGAGGTGTGCGAGTCGCCGCAGACCACCGTCATGCCCGGCAGGGTGGCGCCGCTTTCCGGGCCGATCACGTGCACGATGCCCTGGCGCCGCGACAGAAAGGGAAAGTAGGCGGCCGATCCGTACTCGCGCATGTTGGCGTCGAGTGTCATGACCTGTTCCTTGCTGGTCGGGTCGGTGATGCCCTCGTAACCACGTTCCCAGCCGGTGGTCGGCGTGTTGTGGTCGGCCGTGGCCACGATGGAGCTGATGCGCCAGACCGGACGTCCCGATTGCCGCAGACCTTCGAAGGCCTGCGGGCTGGTGACTTCGTGCACCAGATGCCTGTCGATGTAGAGGATGGCGGTCCCGTCCTCTTCGGTGTGGACGACGTGGTCGTCCCAGAGTTTGTCGTAAAGCGTGCGTCCCATGGAGGCTGCTTGTGCGTTAGCGTTGAGCGATCGGCATCACGTCGCGGCGGATCTCTCCGGTGAACAGCTGACGCGGCCGGCCGATCTTGTACTCGGGGTCTCCGATCATTTCATTGAGCTGGGCGATCCAGCCCACGGTGCGGGCCAGCGCGAAAATGGCCGTGAACAGGCTGACCGGGATGCCGATGGCGCGCTGCACGATGCCGGAGTAAAAATCGACGTTGGGGTAGAGCTTGCGTTGCACGAAATAATCGTCTTCCAGCGCGATTTTTTCCAGCGCCATGGCCAGCTTGAACAAGGGGTCGTTCTCCAGGCCGAGCGAGGTCAGCACTTCTTTGCAGGTTTCCTGCATCAGCTTGGCGCGCGGGTCATAGTTTTTGTAGACGCGGTGGCCGAAGCCCATCAGCTTGACATTGGAGTTCTTGTCCTTGACCTGGTCCATGAACTGTCCCACCTTGGAGACACCCCCCATTCGCTGGATGTCTTCCAGCATGTTCAGGCAGGCTTCATTGGCGCCGCCATGGGCTGGACCCCACAAGCAGGCCACGCCGGCTGCGATAGCAGCGAACGGGTTGGTGCCCGAACTGCCGCAGAGCCGCACGGTGGAGGTGGAAGCGTTCTGCTCATGGTCGGCGTGCAACACGAAGATGCGATCGAGGGCACGCTCGATCACCGGGTTGACTTCGTAGTCCTCGCAGGGGGTGGCAAACATCATGTGCAGGAAGTTGCCCGCATAGCTGAGCTTGTTCTTGGGGTACATGTAGGGCTGGCCCATGCTGTACTTGTAGGCCATGGCGACCAGTGTCGGCATCTTGGCAATCAGCCGGATGGCCGAGATTTCACGGTGCTCCGGGTTGTTGATGTCTGTGCTGTCGTGGTAGAAGGCCGACAGTGCGCCGACCAGGCCGGTCATGATGGCCATCGGGTGCGCATCGCGCCGGAAGCCGCGCAGGAAAAACTGCATCTGCTCGTTGACCATGGTGTGGTTGGTCACGCGCTTGGTGAAGTCGGTCTTGGCTGCGGCATCGGGCAGGTTGCCGTACAGCAGCAGGTGACAGGTCTCCATGAAATCGCACTGGGTGGCCAGTTGCTCGATTGGGTAGCCGCGGTACAGCAATTCGCCCTTGTCGCCATCGATGTAGGTGATGGCTGATTGGCAGGACGCTGTCGACAGGAAACCCGGGTCATAGGTGAACATGCCGGTCTGCCCATACAGCTTGCGGATGTCGATCACGTCGGGTCCGACGTTGCCGTGGTAGACCGGCAGATTGACGCTTGGGCTGCCATTGCTAAATGACAGGGTGGCTTTGTTATCAGACAGTTTCATGGTTTACCTTTCAGCGGTTTTCTCGCAACATACTCAAAACTTCCCGAACATCGGGCCGGTCCAGCACCGGCTCCACCTGTCCCAGTGACTGACGAGCCAGGTGCACATCCAGCAGGTCGTTATCGCTCAATGCCATCAAGTCCCCCAGCGCCAGCGCTTGCCCCCGGGTCAGACTGGCTTCATAGCGCTTGAAAAACCGTTCGATGAACAGGTCGTTCTCCAGCAGACCGCGGCGGCAGCGCCACCGGAGCTTGCTCAGCGTCCGTTCATCAACCAAGTCAGCGTCCATGGCAGGCACGGTGCAGGCACTCACACCGTGCGCAGGACCATCATTTCCTTGATCTTGCCAATCGCCTTGGTCGGGTTCAGACCCTTCGGGCAGACATCGACGCAATTCATGATGGTGTGGCAGCGGAACAGCCGGTACGGGTCCTCCAGGTTGTCCAGACGCTCGGCCGTCGCCTGGTCACGGCTGTCCGCAATGAAGCGGTAGGCCTGAAGCAGGCCGGCCGGGCCGACAAACTTGTCGGGGTTCCACCAGAAGCTGGGGCAGCTGGTGGAGCAACTGGCGCACAGAATGCATTCATACAGGCCGTTCAACTCTTCACGCTCTTCGGGGCTTTGCAGTCGTTCCTTCTCAGGCGGCACGGTGTCGTTGATCAGGTAGGGCTTGATCGAGTTGTACTGCGTGAAGAACTGGGTCATGTCCACGATCAGATCGCGGATGACGGGCAGACCGGGCAGTGGCTTGAGCACGATGACGCCCGGCAGGGTGCGCATGTTGGTCAGACAGGCCAGGCCGTTCTTGCCGTTGATGTTCATGGCATCCGAGCCGCACACCCCCTCGCGGCAAGAACGGCGGAACGAGATGGCCGGGTCGATCGCCTTGAGCTTCATCAACGCGTCCAGCAACATCCGTTCGCTGCCGTCCAGCTCGACCTGAATCGTCTGCATGTAGGGCTTGCTGTCCTTGTCCGGGTCGTAGCGGTAAATCTGGAAAGTGCGTTGGGTCATGGGTGGCTCCGTGTCGGGTGCGGGCGGGTGATGTGGGCCGGGGGAACTCGCCGGTTCAAAAAGTGCGGACTTTGAGCGGCACAGAGTCGACCGTGAGCGGCTTCATCTGCACGGGTTTGTAGCTCATGCGGTTGCCTTCGCTGTACCAGAGCGAGTGCTTGTGCCACTCGGTGTCGTTGCGGCCGTTGGGGTGTTCGGGGGTATCGCCGTAGTCGTCCACGGTGTGGGCGCCACGGCTTTCATGGCGCGCTGCCGCTGACTCGATCGTTGCCTGGGCCGCCTCGATCAGATTTTCCACCTCGATCGCCTCGATGCGGGCCGTGTTGAACACCTTGGACTTGTCTTTCAGGTTGATCGCATTGACGCGGTCGCGCAGACTGGCAATTTTCTTGACGCCTTGGTCCATGCTGGCCTGGGTGCGGAACACGCCAGCGTGCAGCTGCATGGTCGCGCGAATGTCGTTTGCCACATCCTGGGCATATTCGCCGCTGGAGGCGTTGTCCAGTCGCGCCAAACGCGCCAGCGTGCGGTCAGCGGCGTCGCTCGGCAAGGGCTTGTGCGATTTGCTCTTCTGGTTGAACTCGACGATGTGGTTGCCGGCGGCGCGGCCGAACACCAACAGGTCCAGCAGCGAGTTGGTGCCGAGGCGGTTGGCGCCATGCACGCTCACGCAGGAGCATTCACCCACCGCGTAGAGCCCGTTCACCACCTGGTTGTGCACCCCATTGGCCTGCACCACCACCTGACCATTGATGTTTGTCGGGATGCCGCCCATCTGGTAATGAATGGTCGGCACCACCGGGATGGGTTCACGGGTGATGTCCACATTGGCAAAGTTATGCCCGATCTCAAACACCGAGGGCAGCCGCTTCATGATGGTGTCGGCACCCAGGTGGTCCAGTTTGAGCAGCACATGGTCTTTGTTCGGACCACAGCCGCGGCCTTCCTTGATTTCCTGGTCCATCGAGCGGGACACGAAATCCCGTGGGGCCAGGTCTTTCAGGGTTGGCGCATAGCGCTCCATGAAACGCTCGCCATTGCTGTTGAGCAAAATCGCGCCTTCGCCACGACAGCCCTCGGTCAAGAGCACACCGGCACCGGCGACACCGGTGGGGTGAAATTGCCAGAACTCCATGTCCTCCAGTGGCAAGCCGGCACGGGCGGCCAGGCCCAGGCCGTCACCGGTGTTGATGAACGCGTTGGTCGAGGCTGCAAAGATGCGCCCGGCGCCACCGGTGGCGAGCAGGGTGGTTTTGGCCTCCAGGATGTGAACGTCACCCGTTTCCATTTCCAGCGCTGTGACGCCGACGACGTCCCCCTCGGCATCGCGGATCAGGTCCAGCGCCATCCATTCGACAAAAAAGCTGGTCTTGGCTTTGATGTTCTGCTGGTACAGGGTGTGCAGCATGGCGTGGCCGGTCCGGTCGGCGGCGGCGCAAGCGCGTTCAACCGCTTTTTCGCCGTAGTTGGCCGTGTGGCCGCCAAAGGGCCGCTGGTAAATGGTGCCGTCCGGGTTGCGGTCAAACGGCATGCCCATGTGCTCGAGGTCGTACACCACCTTGGGCGCTTCGCGGCACATGAACTCGATGGCGTCCTGGTCGCCCAGCCAATCCGAGCCCTTGACAGTGTCGTAGAAGTGGTAATGCCAGTTGTCGTCGTTCATGTTGCCAAGCGAGGCGCCGATGCCGCCTTGGGCTGCCACCGTGTGCGAACGGGTCGGGAAGACCTTGCTCAGGACGGCCACATTCAGGCCAGCGCGGGCTAATTGCAGCGAGGCACGCATGCCCGAACCGCCGGCCCCGACGATGACAACGTCGAATTTTCGTTTGGGTAAAGAAATCGTCATGAATTGCTCTGTCAGTTGGGGGGAGTGCGGGACGGGTGGGCTGTTACGGCTTCACAGGCGCCAAAGCACTTGGATGGCCCAGCCGGCGCAGCCGACCAGCCAGACAATCGACGCGACCTGCAGCGTCAGGCGAAGGGCCACCGGTTTGATGTAATCCATCCAGATGTCGCGCACGCCAATCCAGACATGGTAGAGCAGGGCAATGATCACCGTGAAGGTCAGCACCTTCATCCATTGTGTTGAAAAAATGCCTGCCCACTTGTAGTAGCTGATCGGGCCTTTGCTCAACACCACCTGCGCCAGCAGAAGCAGCGTGAACAGGGCCATCAGGGCGGCCGTCACACGTTGTGCCAGCCAGTCGCGCAAACCGTAATGGGCACCGACAACGATGCGTTTGGAGCCGTAATTCACTGCCATGGACGATGCCCTCAATAAAAACCAAATAGTTTCAGTGCCAGCACAAGCGTCAAGACCGAGCCCAGCACCAGGGTGACCAAAGCCGATGATTTGCCGAACTCCTTGCTGACGGCGTGCCGTGCGTCCATCCAGAGGTGCCGCAGGCCGGCGATCAAATGGTGCAGGTAGGCCCAGATCAGCGCCAATGCCAACAGTTTCCAGACGATGCCCGGCAGGCCCAGCATGCCAATCTCAAAGGCCGCCTTGAACTTGCTGAATGAAATTTCGGATGAAATCGAGACGTCAAACATCCAGATGACGAAGGGCATCAGCGCAAACATGAGCGCGCCACTGATGCGGTGCAGGATGGACACCCACCCGGCAGCGGGCAATCGGTAACTGGGCAGGTCCCGAAACGCATTGATGTTGCGGAATTCAGGCCGCTTTTTGGGCGGCGCGGTAGCAATCTCGGTCATGGCTGGGTTTTCCTGGTGACGACGTGAAGGTCTTGGTGGCAAGCAGAAGTGACAAAATTCTATTGCAATGCAGCAAACTGACGTGGGGGTTTCAAATTGGCCTTGATTGATAAACAGCTCAGTTCAGCTCATTGCGATAGTAGTGAGTATCGGTGACATACAGCCCTCGACGCAGTTCCATCGGCGTGTCGTGGTAAGTGAAGGCCACCCGCTCCACACTCAACAAGGGCGTCCCCATTTTCACGTTCAAAAGTACGCCCTGCACTGCGTCGGGTAAAACGGCCCGAATTTTTTCTTCGGCCCGGACCATGCGGACCCCGAACTCGGTCTCAAACAGCGCATACATGGGACCTTGATCGTCGCGCAGGCGTTCGGCCGTGAGGCCCTTGAAAGGGGCACCTGGTAGCCAGAGATCTTCCAGTATTGTGGGTTGGTCGGCGAAGGACAGCACGCGTCGCACCTGCAGCACCGCGTCGCCAGCGCGCAGGGCCAACGCCCTTGCCACATCGGCCGGCGCACGCAGTCGTTTGCAGTCCACAATCTGCCGTTGCGCAGGACCCTCGCTGCCCAGGTCGCCATGGTCTGGCATCAGTTTGAGAAATCGGTAGCGAACCTGTTGTTCAGCGTGGGTGGCAACGAAGGTGCCTTTGCCTTGGCGCCGTACCAGCAGGTTGTCGGCGGCGAGTTCGTCAATGGCTTTGCGGACCGTGCCCTGACTGACGCGGAACTGTGCTGCCAGCTCCATTTCACTCGGAATCGCCTCGCCCGGTTTCCACTCGCCCGCGCGCAGGCTGTTCAAAATCAGACTCTTGATCTGCTGGTACAGCGGGCTGAACGCCGGCGTAGCCGGCAGCAAACTGGCGCCTGATTCCGGGCTTGGCGCCGCTTTGTCTGCAGACGGGATCAGGGTCGTGGGCATGTTGGTTCGTCCGCCGGATGTCGATTCGGGTGTGGTTTGATCATATCTTATATAAGACATAAGACAAATTGACTGCCAAGGGTTTTCCGGATTACACTGGCTAGGTTAGAGGGTGGTCGGGCTCGTGAAGCAACACCGCCAGCCTCTGTATCAAAACCCTTCTGGAGTCTTCGTCATGAGCAAAAAGCCCGTCCGAGTCGCAGTGACCGGCGCTGCAGGTCAAATCGGCTATGCCATCCTCTTTCGTATTGCTTCAGGCGAAATGCTTGGCAAGGACCAACCGGTCATCTTGCACTTGCTGGAAGTGCCCATGGAAAAACCGCAGCAGGCCCTGCAGGGCGTGATGATGGAGTTGCAGGATTGCGCTTTCCCCCTGCTGGTGGGCATGGAGGCCCATGGTGACCCGATGACGGCGTTCAAGGATGTGGACTATGCCCTGCTGATCGGTTCGCGCCCGCGCGGGCCGGGCATGGAGCGGGCCGAACTGCTGGCTGTCAACGCCGAAATTTTCACGGCCCAGGGCAAGGCACTCAATGCCGTGGCCAGTCGCAACGTCAAGGTGCTGGTGGTCGGCAACCCGGCCAACACCAATGCTTACATCGCCATGAAGAGCGCCCCCGACCTGCCGCGCAAGAATTTCACCGCCATGCTCCGGCTGGACCACAACCGCGCCCTGAGTCAAATCGCTGCCAAAACCGGTAAGCCGGTTTCGGCGATCGAGAAACTGGTCGTGTGGGGCAACCACTCGCCGACCATGTACGCCGATTACCGGTTTGCCTCCATCCACGGCGTCAGCGTGAAGGACAGCATCAACGACCACGACTGGAATGCCAACACCTTTTTGCCGACCGTCGGCAAGCGTGGCGCGGCGATCATTGCGGCGCGCGGCGTGTCTTCTGCGGCCTCAGCCGCCAACGCTGCCATTGACCACATGCGTGACTGGGTGCTGGGTACCCAAGGCAAGTGGGTCACCATGGGTATTGCCTCCGATGGACAGTACGGTATTCCGAAGGACACCATGTTCGGTTTTGCCGTCACCTGCGAAGGTGGTGAGTACACGGCTGTGGCGGGTCTGCCGATCGACGCCTTCAGCCAGGAATGCATCAACAAGACCCTGAAAGAGCTTCAGGACGAGCAAGCCGGCGTGGCCCACCTGCTCTGATCAGACCTCACACGTCGTCTGCCAGCCTGTGCGGGTGACAGACTCTCCCATGCAATACCCTGGCGATATCCTGCTGGAACCCCAGGGCATGGCCGGCAGCCTGCCGGTGTGCGACCATTATTGTGGGGTAGAGGCACGCATGCGCAAGAGCCTGGCCCTGCAGGCTGAGTTCTCCGAGGAATTTGGCGCCTGTGTGTTTGATGTGACGCTCGACTGCGAGGACGGCGCCCCGGTTGGCGGTGAGCGCGAGCACGCCAGCATGGTGGCGGCACTGGCGTGTGAGGCCGTGCGGGCGGGGCAGCACTTGCCCCGGGCCCGGGTCGCTGTGCGGGTCCATGCGGTTGACCATCCCAGCTTCGAGCAAGACATCGAAACCGTTGTCGGTGGTGCGGCGTCAGCCCTTTGTCATCTGATGCTGCCCAAGGTCGAGTCGGCAGAGGCCCTGGTCCGCGCTGTAAGGTGGATCGACGAGGTCGCCGAGCGGGCCGGGCGGACCACGCCGCTGCCTTTGCACGCCCTGATTGAATCCCCGCTGGCGGTGCACCATGCCTTCGGCATCGCCGGGCACCCCAGGGTGCAATCGCTGAGTTTCGGGCTGATGGATTTTGTGTCCTCACACGGCGGCGCCATTCCGGCCGCCGCCATGGGCATCGGCTCAGCAGAGCCAGGTGCGGACGCTGGCCAGTTTTCCCATCCCTTGGTGGTACGCGCCAAGCTGGAGATTGCCACAGCCTGCCATGCCCACGGCAAGGTGCCCGCCCACTGCGTGGTCACCGAGTTCGGTGATGTGGCCTTGCTGCGCCGGGCGGCCCAGCAGGCGGCGCGCCTGCTGGGCTACACCCGGATGTGGAGCATTCATCCGGCGCAGATTCGTCCTATCCTGGAGGCTTTTGCCCCAGATCCGTCGGAAATTGAACAGGCTGCCCAGGTCCTGCTTGATGCGCATCGGGCCCAATGGGCGCCGATCGCCATTGGAGGGGTGTTGCATGACCGCGCCAGCTACCGTTACTTCTGGCAGGTGCTGCAGCGTGCCCGACAAACGGGACGTCCGGTGCCGCAGGAAACCCTGTCGTGGTTCCACCAAACCGCAGCCATGGAAGAGGCCCTCTGATGAGAAAACCTGCCGCCTGCGCGGTCGCCTTGATCGGCTCGGCCCCTGTTTTGGCGCTGAGCCCGCCGGCTAGTGCCGCTCCTCGATTTGCTTCAAAATAGATAGCTAGAAACCTAGGCTGTACAAGGCTAAACCCTATATTTATCGATTGAAAAGGAGAACCCCATGCTACAGAACTACCGTGCCCATGTGGCCGAGCGCGCCGCGCTCGGCATCCCGCCCCTGCCGCTGTCGGCCAAACAGACGGGGGAGTTGATTGAACTGCTCAAGCAGCCGCCCGTCGGCGAAGAGGCCACGCTGGTCGACCTGATCACGCACCGGGTGCCGGCTGGCGTCGATGATGCCGCCAAAGTCAAGGCCAGTTACCTGGCGGCTGTAGCGCACGGCACTGAAAAGTGCGCGCTCATCACCCGCCAGCAAGCCACGCATCTGCTGGGCACCATGCTGGGTGGCTACAACATCAGCCCCCTGATTGATTTGCTTGGCGATGCAGACGCAGCGGTGGCCCAAGAGGCTGCCAAAGGACTGAAGTTCACCTTGCTGATGTTTGACCAATTTCATGACGTCCAGGAGAAGGCCGAGCAAGG
>Ga0114981_10003413_pt1 | contig 10084 bp, 14 predicted proteins | sample S_140806_MF_Meta_FD_87028 | JGI IMG/M metagenome (GOLD analysis project Ga0114981, IMG submission 87028) | Freshwater microbial communities from Lake Simoncouche, Canada to study carbon cycling - S_140806_MF_MetaG | ecosystem: Environmental > Aquatic > Freshwater > Lake | place: Lake...
CCCGCACCTTCAGGATTGCGTTTCATTGCGTCTGCGGAATGCCGTGCTGCCTTTTTCTTGCGTGCCCCCATTTCAGCGGCACGCTCGGGGGTCTGTAGGTCTTCCTCTACAGGTCGGGGTTGCCCGTTCACCACGCCGTTAATGGCATCGGTAAGAGCAGGGTACGCATCGCGGGTAAACGGATTGTGGATGGGGTTCATGTGGGGCTGTTCTCCTGTTTTTAGTATTTAGTGTTTACGGCTCTGCGCTTCGTTCATGCCTACTGCAAGTTCGGCTCCAGTCTTGGATAGTTTGCCCTGTAGCACTTTAGCAATTTCACGGTGCGGTTTACGGTGTGCACGCTCACCCCGTGCGCCCGGATACTCCCGCAAATCGTTTGTGTCCGCCGCACCCAAAGCACTAAGCGAATCGCGTGCGTACCGTGCTTCGGCAAAGAATGTGTGTGGGCATTTCATGCGTGTTACTTGACACTCAACACTGTTAGCACACCGTCACTCCACTCGCCTGTGCCTACTGCTGCCCCTTCCAATTTGTCCCAGTCCGCTCGTGCGTCACTCTTGTGTACACGGGTACGCCCACGCATCCACCAGTCACCACGAGACGGATTCCACCAGTACTCCCCACGGTAGTGGTACACATATTGGGAATCGGTAGCGTCTTCCACCCATGCGTGTACAGGCGTTTTGCCACTGGAAGCAGGTGTAAGCCTGTTGCCTGTATGCTGTTCGGGTTCCATTAGTATCCATGCGTGAATGACTGCGTGGGTACGCGAACTGTGCCGTACCTTTTCCATGAACGCACTCATGGACGACTCCATACGGCTTTTACGGCGTGCTGCGTCGGTGGCGGCTTCGGTGATGTGGGCGGCAAAGCGTTTCATACGGTGGTTGTACCCCTTTTAATCGTGCCGTGTAGTTGGCGAGAGAACAGGTTGGAGCGGTAGTCTAGTGGTGCGCCCACTACTGCGTTTCGTTCTGCCCAAGCACCGCCTGTGAGTCTAGACAGCACAAGATTGCGTACTTCCACGGTGTCGCCCACACGGAGCGGAGGCAGGTCTTCCCGTGTTTCGCCCGTGCCGATATACCCCATGAGCATCCACCCTTCGGATGTGTGTATACGCACACGCCACCGCCAAAACAGTTTTTTATTTCTGTAGTTTTTGGTTAGCCGCCCGTGTACGGCTACCGCAGAGATCACGGTTCCAGTAATGGTAAATCTACTAACAAAGTACTCGCCACGAGGGCGTGGGCTGCGTGTGTTGGTGGCGAGGTGTGCAGAAAACGATTTCATGTGCAAATATGTAGGAAACCCCTATATCTGAATGCTACGGGCGTTTCTGTCTAATATTTGAGAATATTGCTCCACTTTACCCCACTCTGCCCCACATTACGGAATACCTGAAATAATAGGGTTGAGCGTGTGATACGGCTTTACATTGCGCCGTATTTTTTACCACGCAGACTTGCGGCTTTATCTAAAGCGTTGTGTGTGGACTTGGGCTGTCCGCGCTTCATTTTATTCATTAACGCCTTGAACTCGCTGCCTGGCCCCTTGGCAGCGTCCACTCCCATCGTGCACACACTCACCCCACGCCGCACGCACTTCCGCTTTTTGCACTTGGGACACGGGGCAGCACACGGGGAGTCGCGTTCTGGGATAGGCAGCACCGTCTCCCACGCGCCGCTGCATTTTTCACAATGGTATTCGTATACGGGCATAGTGTAAATCCTCCGCCCTATCTATTACACGCCCCCCTTGAGTTTTCGCAGGTAATTCTTTTTTTCTCGCAGCAGTACACGGCGAGGCATGGGCAATCTGAATTCTCGGCAGATTTCCAGTGCTTCACGCTCGGTGGCTTCTTCCAAGGTGTAGTAGTCTTTCTCGTTGAAAATAGGGTCGTCACGCATCCACTGTAAGAAGTGGGCGTATTCGTGGGCTAGAGAGAACAGCCATTCGGAGGTACGGCGACCGCCTGTGGCCACCTTTAAAGCACCGCGTGCAGCAGAGGTACTCTTGGCTGTGTGGTCAGGCGGTTCAAATATGCCTTGGCAGCGTTCGCCGTCCAATGAATTAATTTGGTAGCCGCTACTCATTACAAAACGAATATTGCACTTGCGGCACTGTGAGCGGATGGTGCGGATGAAGTCGCGGACACGGGGGTTCTTTAGGTACGCCATGCGGGAATCCTCCAGAGGTATGTTGCTATTCTACCACAAGGAAAATGAAAGAAAAGCGTAAACCCTTTATTTGAAAGCAGTTATACGCGCTATTACCGGACATTGGAATACTTTAAATGGAAATACCCCTTGCAAAGCCCTGTTTTTATGGTATATTTTAGGTATGCAGAACTCTACCACTACGGCTACCACCGCCCCGAACACCTCCACCAAGAGCGTGCTTGCGCGTCTACTTGCTACTGAAAACATTTCCGTTGAGCACAGCAATGTGCCCACCGCTGCGTTCGACTTGAAGACCCGCACCCTTATCCTGCCCCGTTGGAAGGACATGAGCAACGCGCTCTACGATATGCTTGTGGGTCACGAAGTGAGTCACGCGCTCCACACGCCGCAGACCGGCTGGAGCACGGACTCCAAGACGCTTGCCGCCAAGCACGGCGTGAGCGAGGGCGTTGCGCGTCAGTACCTCAACATTGCAGAAGACGCTCGCATTGAGCGACTGATTAAGAACCAGTTCCCCGGTCTGCGTGCAGACTTCTTCAAGGGTTACGGTGAACTGCTCGCGCAGGACTTCTTCAAGACGCAGGGCAGCGACTGGAACACCCTGTGCTGCGGCGACCGCGTGAACCTCCACTTCAAGTTGGGTCTGCACACTGGTGCAAGCATTACTTTCAACGCGCACGAGCAAGGCATCGTGGACGCGCTTGACGCTGCACAGACTTGGGAAGACTCTGTTGCTGCTGCTGATGCCATGCTTGCGGTGGACGCTGGCAAGTGGATGAAGGAAAAGCAGGACAGCAACAGCGACCAGTCAGACGGCGCGAGTGGCTCGGGCGAAGGCGAAGAGCAGGAGAGCCAGTCACAGTCAGGCAGCGGTGAAGGCGAAACCAAGAGCGAGAGCGGCAGCACCACTACTGATGGTGGCGACGAATCGGAAAGCAACGGCGGTAGCCCTGAAGACTCGCAGGGTGGCGACACTGGTGGCAATCAGCCGTCCAATGGCAATTCGCAGAGCACGAAGCCGCAGAGCGATATGCCCATGCCCACCACGCAGAGTGCTTTTGAGAATGCCATGAAGACGCTGAACGACACCAGCCGCAGCGGCTACGATGTCAAGACGCTGCGCGTGTGCGATACGCAGGACGCTGTTGTGGACTTCAAGAGCGTGCTCGCTGATGTGGAGCGCATCGTGGCTCGTCAGAATCCGGTTGTGGAGCCGTTCCGCAGCGCAGAGTACAAGACTGCCAGCACCGCGATGGCAACCGCGTTTGATCGTCGCAAGTCTGCGGATATTTGGAAGCGCACCGTGATTGCCAAGACTGGTGGCGTTGATCCTCTCCGCATGACGCAGTACAAGTGGAACGAAGACATTTTCCGTCGCACCGCTCGCGTCACCACTGGCAAGAACCACGGCATCGTGATTCTGCTTGACTGGAGCGGTTCCATGTGCACCATCATGCAGCAGACTCTGGGTCAGTTGATCATCTTGACTGATTTCTGCCGCATGGCTGGCATCCCCTTTGAAGTGTTTGCGTTCACCGATTCGCCGTACCTCAAGTTGGAGAAGGGTACTGATCCGTACAGCGACGATGTGTACACGCAGTACAAGGCACAGCGCGAAGCGTGGGAAAAGCCCATGATTGGCAAGGCTGCAACCGTGCAGGTGAGTCTGCTGAATTTCTTTAGCAGTCGCATGACCGCTCCGCAGTACGAGCGCATGAAGAGCATGTTGTGGCGACACTGGGGCACGATCACCAATGATCGCTGCTACCGTATGGGTTCCACGCCCACCGTTTCGGCACTGTACCACATTGTGCCTGTTGTGGAGAACTTTCTCAAGGCGAACCGCATTCAGATTGCACACACCGTGGTGCTGACTGACGGCGAAGCCACCGATGGGTTCTTCACGAACACCAGTGGTAGTGGGTATCGCACCCACCATGTGATGCAAGACCCGCAGACTGGCGTGTCGTATGATATTGATACGCACTACTGCACGGGTGCTGACGGCAAGTACGGCAGTTTCCAGCGTGGCACTGTGCGTTGGGAAAACCCGTACAACGCTTCGGTGTGTGCTGCCATTGACATTCTGCGTCGTCGCACGGGTTCCAAGGTGCACTGGATCGGTCTGACCGAGCGTCAAAGCACTAATGTGCCCAACATGGGTGGCTTTGTGCCGTCTGCCAAGGGCAACAACTGGAGCCGTGACGGTTTTGCCCGTGGTACTGCGTGTGGTTTTGACACTGCGGTGGTGGCTGTGGCAGCGCGTTTCGGTGACGCAGGCAACAATGCGTGGATTGAACGGCAGATGCACAAGATGGATGAGAAGATTGATGCGGCAAAGAGTGCCCGCACACTGGTGACGGCTGTGGTGAACAAGCAAGCCATGGCAAATTCCATGCGTTCGCTGTCCACCATCATCGGCGAGTACCTTGCACTGGCGTGAACCGCAGCATATTCTGCAAAAACAGCGTAAATTCCCTTCCCATAAGGGTTTACGAAGTGGATTATCGGACTTTTTGAATCGTTTTTCGCAAAAAACCCTTGACAGGAACCCAAAAATCGGGTAAATTATTGATATGAAGAACTCTACCTACACTCTTACTTCGACCCAGCACGCCTTCGTTACCGCCGTTCGCCCGTATTTCCACGGAGGAAACTTCGGCAAGGGCGGCGGCGTGATGTACAGCGAACTGCTCGCTGCTGCCAAGCGCGCTGGCTACTCCGCAGTGCCCGCGTGGTGCATGAGCGCAAGCCGCAAGTCCGGTCGTGGCTTCTACATGCTGCCCGAAATCATGGCAAGCGACTCGGATATCACCGTGACTGCGGTGAAGCGTGGTCGCCCTGCGGGTGCAAAGACCGCGAAGACCGCAACCAAGACCCCCGCACCTGCTGCGGCTCCTGCGTCTCGCGCTGCTGCTGCGCTTGCGTCCGTGGTTGCGGACTCCTCGGTTGCTACGCGCATCACCAGTGCCAGCAGCGTGTCGCTCACTGCTGATGCGGCGTGCATGGTGGCAAGCCTGACGGGCGGCACGCGCACTTCGTTCACGCCTGACACCGACAGCAACTACATTGCGTGGGGCTACCACAGCGAAATCGAGACGATTATCGCGTCGCAGGCGTTTTGCCCTGTGTTCATCACGGGCATGAGCGGCAACGGCAAGACCACGATGGTGGAACAGGTGTGCGCCAAGTTGGGACGCGAGTGCATTCGCGTGAATTTCACCGTGCAGACGGATGAAGACGAACTGCTTGGCGGTTTCCGTCTGATTGCAGGCGAAACCAAGTTCGTTCCCGGCCCTGTGCTTGTGGCAATGGAGCGTGGCGCGGTGCTGCTGCTTGACGAGGTGGATCTGGGCGGTCACGCCATCATGTGCTTGCAGTCGGTGCTGGAGGGCAAGGGCAAGTTTATCCCCAAGATTGGACAGTATGTGCGTCCTGCTGCGGGTTTCACCATCGTGGCAACCGCAAACACCAAGGGCAAGGGCAGCGCAGACGGTCGCTTCGCTGGCACAAACCAGTTGAACGAGGCGTTTCTTGACCGCTTCCACTTCTGCTACGAACAGGACTACGCAGAGCCGAAGGTTGAGAAGAAGATTCTCAAGAAGTACGCAGGTTCGCTCGGTGTGAGCGACGACGATTTCATGGACAATCTCGTGAACTGGGCTGATCTGGTTCGCAAGTCGTTCAAGCAGCAGATCGTGAACGAGATCATCACCACGCGCCGTCTGCGTGACATCGTGTTCGCGTTCAGCGTGTTCGGCGACAAGATGCAAGCCATTGAGCGTTGCGTGTCGCGCTTCGATGAGGAGACGAAGAACGCGTTCACGGAGTTCTACACCAAGATCGACGCGACTGCCAAGACTCCTGATCCTGTTGCGGCTCCTGCTGATGCCGCTCCTGCTGCTTCCACCAAGTGCCCCTTCTGATCCACGAAAGGAAAACCACAATGAATCCCACAAAAGGACTGCTCACAGGCATCACCATTGAATCCGATGAATACAAGGATTCGTTCAAGCGGCGTATGCGCTTGTATCTTGCAAACGGATACACTATCAGCATGGTGTACGGCACAGGCATGTACTCGCACACTCTGAACGGTACACGCCACGGTGATACACCCCCCGGCGGGCTGACCACGCCTGAAGCCAAGGCTGTGGAAATCGCGGTGCTTGATCCTATGGGCAAGTTTGTGCCCTTCAAGGACAGCGAAGAGGTTCGCGGATACACTGATATGGACACCATGCTTGGAATCGTGTGGTGGGCAGCGTCTCTGCCGCCACTTGCTGCTACTGTCTAAATCCCTCAACTCACACACACAAAGGAAACACACAATGAGCAAGACCAAGACTCGCAAGACCGTTCGCAAGACTGATGATTTTGGCGATTTCCAAGTGATGGCAACGCATCTTCAGGAACTGCTGTTCCAAATCAAGACTGCACTGCCCGTGCTGCGTACCATGCACGATGCAGGCGAACTGGAAAAGAAGATGCGCCGTGCCGTGACTGCCGCCGAAGACGCGCTGGAAACGGAAATGGACATCCGCAGCATGTGGAACGAAACCGTCTAATCCCTCAACCTACACACAAAGGAAACACAATGAACACCAACACCAACACCATTCTTCTGCCTTCGTACACCCCCGGTCAGATCGCCTTTATTCAGTGGATTCAGCAGAACCGCAGCAAGATCACGGTTTTTGACGAATGCACCGTGAGCCGCAAGGAACTGCTGGCACTGCTCCAGAGTGATTCTGCGTACATTGCCGTGCCTGCGTGGATTGCTGCGCCCAAGTCGCGCCGTAGTGGTCGCGGAAACTACTTGATTCCTGAAATTAATGCAGAGATCAAGACGCTGGTCGTGAACACCAACAATCGCGGACGCAAGGCTGGCAGCAAGAATGTCAAGGGCACGGCTCCGGCTGCGGTTCCGTCTCCGGCTCCCGTCAAGGCGTAAACTACCCGTCCCCGTAACTCAGTGGATAGAGTAGCCGCCTTCTAAGCGGCAAGTCAGTGGTTCAAATCCACTCGGGGACGCTTCCCCCGTACACTCGCAAATTTACAAAGAAACACACAGCATGTGCAAGCAACTCCGAATGAGTGATTTTGAGCGTTCCATCCGTTCCGATTCGCCCATGTACCCGCACGATCCTGATGCGGATTTTGATGACGATTGGATCGAATTCCCTAGCGATGCCGAAGGCGGCACAGACATGGAAGCCGATGTGACCGATTCTGCGGATGAATTCCCCGATGAGCCGTGGGAAGACGAGTAAATGAATACGGGTGCGTAGTCCAACGGCAGAGACAGGAGACTCAAAATCTCCACAGTGTGGGTTCGAATCCCACCGTACCTATTCTAATAGATACTTTGCCCCATTAGTAGAGTTCTGTGGGCAACAGCCCTGATCGCGTAGTGCGGTCAGGGTTTTTTTATTTCTACAGGGGTTTCCCGCGTGTGTGGAATCCCTGAACACGCGCTACAAACACGGGTGTTACGGGTCACGCGAGTCGGGCGTTCGCGGACCAGTCATTTCGGGCCCCTATGGGGGGGAGGGGGGCCGGCTAGCCGTACCGCGAAGAATCCCGAAGCCACAATTCAAAAATTGGGACTCCTAGAAATGCCTAAAGTAGATTTCAAATATTGGGACTCCTATGAGCCGTTCCCAAGATTTCAAATATTCGTTTACGGAATGTGCTTTTGGCGAACTTTACCTTCCACATTTTCAAATATTGAAGCCCTTGCCGTACACTCTACATAAGGGTATATGGCTAAAACACCTGACTACGGGCAGTTCATCTTCGCCCCCAACCGCAAAGACACACCCAAACCGCCAGAACGGGACACCCCCGAAGAAAAGGCAGCGTGGGCAGCGTTTCAGAAACACTACTTTGGGGGCAAAGACACAGACCTGAACCGTCTAGTGGATCAAGTGGTAGCCGCACGAGACAGCGGGTGGCACAGCGACTACTTGGCAGTGCCCAAACAGTACAGACGGGCGTACCGTATCATTAACGACATTCCTGCGGCAGCAGCACGGGCACTTGTGCCGTCGTTTCCCACAGACGGTCGTGCTAGTGGCTGGGCAAGCGGTGGCACATACAAGCCTCATAAGAGCCGAGTAAATTCGTGGACAGTAGACACGGGAATACTGAAAAAATTGTTGGCAGACTTTGGTGGCGAATTTTACAGAAACAATACCGGCGCGTACCACATTATTTTTGTGGCAGATTTAAACCTGCGACGAAATTCTTTCATAATGAATCCTGATGTGTACACCCACACACCACGGCTAGCAGGGGAGTTTTCGTATCAACGCGAAATCATTTCAGTAGACAGCCTGCCAGTGGTGGGTGTGGCGTACTGTCGTCACGACGAGTTTGGCGGGGACGACAAGCGCATACTGCAAAAACTTGTGGAAACGGCTAAAGCCAAATAACTTATTTCACATTCAAATATCGCGCCACATATTCAAATATTGGCGTGGGCGCGTAGGCACGCCCCCACACGCGCTGCCCCACCTGTACCCCATCAGCCCCCCTCCACACAGGGCAGCCCCGTACAGCGGCTCGTAGCCCCGTCCCAATACGCTTACGGGAATACCAAAACACTTACGCCCGTGTGTCTCCACACCAAAACAGTTTTCAAATATAGACACGGCACGCGCTGGTTGGTGGCACACTTAAACTATTACGGTAATGAGTAAAGTTTACACTCCACACTGGACGAAAAAAATATTCCACACCATTGCACTCCCACAGGGATGTGTTATACTAGAGGCATGACGCAACCACTTTACCGCTTGTGGGCACGATTCGCGGAACCACGCACCCCCGGTGCAAAGCACAACATCACCACTGTGCATCCGTACAACTACTATGTGGAATTCGCTCCTGACCACGAAACCCGAAAGTGCACCATCACTATGGCATCGCCGGAATCACCGCTGTGGGCACGCACACCAGTGGTAGGCACGCTGGCGCGTAGGTACAATCGCAAGCACAAGACCGAATCTGGCACGATTATTATATACACGGAAACCGCTCGTCTTGCGTGGACACTGCTGATTCGTAGCGGTTGGCACACCAGTGTTGCGGACGCAAGCCGATGCGCGCCCACGGTGCTGCTTTCACAAGCGGAACTGGATGCGGTGGTGTCGGTAGAGGTCAAGGCGTAAACCGTGAACTACTTCTCGTCCACATTACTCACGCCGCTGCCACCAAGTGAGCCACTAGACATTACGCAAGAGTACCCGCTGCCCACCATGCACGGGTGGCGGGTGTGTGACGGTGTTGTGGGCGGCAGCACCACCACCGTTTTGGCATTCACGCCTAGTTGGGTGTGCCACCGTCGCAAGTGGCGCGTGGACGGCATGGATGTTACGGTTTGTGGCTACGGGGCACACGCACGCGCATGGCTGAATCCGCAAAGCCTGAAGCGCGAGGTGTGGTTGCGTAGTGTGTACACCATCCACATTCCCCACCTGTTTGTTGACGGCAAGGCTAGCATGACATGGAGTCAGGCACGAGAGTTGTGGAGCGCGTGCATGAATTTTGGTTTAGAGTATTGGGCCAACCGCAAGATTTGGTATGGGTGGGAGGGCAAGTGGGACGCGGTGTAAGGCGATAAAAAAATCGTAAAGTTGCAACCACAGGAAACCTAAATAGTTACGGTCTGGGTTGGCGTGGACTGTGCGAACAGATTACGCTGCTCATGCAAAGGAACTTCGCTACCTTTCGACCGCCATAGTAGGGGGAGTCCCACGGGTAACGGGACTCCCCTCTTTTTTATTCAGATACGGCTTCGCCTTCGCTTGCTTCTTCGGAGGTGTGGTACAGCGACCACACCTGTGTGGGATCGCCAATCAGCACAGTTCTGCTGACATACGCAGGAACCACGGTAAGCG
>Ga0114981_10003415_pt1 | contig 10081 bp, 4 predicted proteins | sample S_140806_MF_Meta_FD_87028 | JGI IMG/M metagenome (GOLD analysis project Ga0114981, IMG submission 87028) | Freshwater microbial communities from Lake Simoncouche, Canada to study carbon cycling - S_140806_MF_MetaG | ecosystem: Environmental > Aquatic > Freshwater > Lake | place: Lake...
AGGGCGACGCCGTCGTGCAGGCTCCAGACTTCGGTGTGGGTGAGGGCGTCGCCGTGGCGCAGTTGCGTCAGCGGGCCCATGGTTTCGAGTTCGAGGAAGTCGGCGTTCGTGAAGATCTCAAACGAGGCGCCGAACTCCGGATGCTCTTCGGGGATGCCGTCCGGAAAGTACTGTTTGAGGAACAGGCCGCCGTGTAGGCTGTAGGCGCCCCAGGTGTGGTTGTTGAAGTGGCCGAGCTTTTGGGGAACGGGGTTGGCCGGGTCCTGCCGGAGCAGCAGGTATTTTTTGGTGAACTTCCAGCGGGGGTCGGAGAGGTCCGTGAAGGCCCACATGATGATGGGGTTCGAGGGCTCGAGCATTTCGGGGTGGGTGCCGCGCGGGGGCCAACCCGTGATGCCGACGCCGCCGGGGGCCATGACCGTGGGGGTCCAGGCAGCGAGTTCGACGGGCAGCAGGTTGGTGTTCTCGATGATGTGGAGCACTTCGACCTGCGAGGAGTCGGGAGCCAGGGTGAGGCGCATCGACTTGCGCAGGCCGGTTTCCGGTTCGACGGGTTGCTTGGCCAGCAGCGAGAGGTCGCCGGCGACGACTTCGATGGGGCCATTGTCGAGGGCGTAGGTGGCGTGGCGGTCTTCCGGGCCCTTCCAGAGGCGGTGGCCGCCGCGGATCATCCATTGTGATTCGCCGGCGCCGCCCATCATCTCGTCGAACTCTTTGAAGAAGTTGGGGCCGCCGGTGAAGCCGTAGTGGATGACGCGGGGACCCACGTCGGAGGTGAGAACCAGATCGACGATGCCGTTAGAAAGCTTGTAGGAGTTGGGCCAGCCGCGGAAGTTGATTTTTTCGATGGACATGCGCAGTAGGTAGTTTATCCTTTGCGGGCGAGGATGGCGTCGACGGGGGCGCCGGTGCGGCGAGTTTCGACGGCCTCAAAGCCGATGCCTTCGAGCAGGGCGCGATACTCCGGCGCCGAGCGCTCCCGGCCTTCGGTGCAGGTGAGCATATTGAGCGACTGGAGGAGGGCGTGGCGGGGGCCGGTGTGGTCGTCGTCGAGGAGCGCTTCGGCCAGGAGGAGAGCGCCGCCGGAAGGGAGGGCGGCGTAGATTTTGCGGAGGAGGGTTTCGACTTTGGGGGTGGACCAGTCGTGGATGATGCGGCCGAGGGCGTAGAGGTCGGCCGGGGGCAGCGGGTCCGTGAAGAAGTCTCCGGCGATCCCATCAACGCCGGGAACGGGGTAGGCGGCGATGACGGCGGGCAGGTCGAAGACGCTGGCCGTAAGGCGGGGCCAGTGGGCGCGGGCGGTGGCGGCCAGATGCCCGGTGCCGCCGCCGAGGTCGCAGAGGTGGTGGAAGCCACTTAGATCAAATGCCGCGACCACCTTGGGCGACGAGAGCAGGCCGAAGCCGTGCATGCCCTGCTGGAAGGTGCGCAGCGATTCGGGCGTGCGGAAGAAGTGGCCGAAGATGTCGGCGCCGGAGTCGAGTTGGAAGGTCTGCGGCCAGCGGTGAGAGCCTTCGCGGACGGCGTCGGGCAGGTTGCCCCAGAGATGCCAGAGTACGTCGCGGGAGTAGAGCATGTAGCCGGCGAGCGTTTCGGGGCTCGAGCGGCGGCAGTAGCGATCGGCGTCCGGGGTGTTGCGGTAACGGCCTTCGGCTTTGGTCAGTAGACCGAGGTTGACGCAGGCGTCGAGGAGAAGTTCGGTGGCCCGCAGGTCGGCGCTGAGGCGGTTGGCGATGGCCGGGGCGGTGTGGCCGGCGGTGAGGAGATCGAACACGCCGAGGTGGACGGCGGTGAACAGCACCTGCGAGCGGCGGAAGGCTTCAATGAGATCAAGTACAGGGTTCATGGTAGTGGTCCCAACCTAAGGGGGGCAGTGGTTCGGCGGCGCAGAAGACCTCGCCGGGTTGGCCCTTGGCGATGCGGCCAATGGCGATGGCTTGGGGGATGGGGCGGCGGGAGGTGAACAACAGGGCGTAGTCTTCGCCGCCGTGGAGGGCTTGCTGGAGGCTGGCGCCGCGGGCGCGGGGGACTTTGTCGAGATGAGCCGAGACGCCGCTGGCGACACAGAGGCGCCGGAGGTCGATCGACAGGCCATCGGAGAGATCCATGGCGCAGCGGACGCCTTGCGCATAGAGCGTCCGCCCCAGCGCCAACTGGGGGACGGGCAGCCGGGGCAAGCCTTTTTCGAGCGCGAGGGCGGCGGCGCCGAGTGGGCCGGAGACGTAGACGGTATCGCCGGGCCGGGCCTTCGAGCGGAGCAGGGCCTGGCCGCGGGCGACGGCGCCGCAAACCATGACATCGCAGGAGGGGACGGGGGTGGAGGCGAGGTCGCCGCCGGCGAGGATGACATGGTGCTTTTGGGCGAGGGCGAGCAGACCGGCGTAGAACTGGTCGATCCAGGCGGGATCGTTCGAGGCGAGGGCAACGATGGAGAACAGCGGGCGGCCGCCCATGGCGGCGATGTCGGAGAGGGAGCGGGCGAGCGCGGTATGGCCGACCTGGCGCGCCGGCGTAGCGGCGGTGAAGTGGCGGTCGTGATGCATCTGGTCGGTGGTGAAGAGGAGATCGTCGCCGGCGCGGGGCCGGAAGATGGCGCAATCATCCCCAATACCCGTGAGGATGCCGTTGCCGGTGGCGAGGCCGCGGCGGGCGAGGCTCTTTTCGATACGGGCGATCAGTTCGGCTTCATCCACAGGCCTATTGTAAGTTGGTAGAACGATGCGATTGGCTCTGGTATTGATTTGCGCGATGGGAATGGTATGGGGGCAACGGCGGGATACGCCGCGGGGGGAAGCAGGTAAGTTTGACTTCTACGTGCTGAGCCTGTCGTGGTCGCCGCAGCATTGTTCGACGCCGGCGGGCGAACGCGACCGGATGCAGTGCGGCGGGACGCGGCAGTACGATTTCATCCTGCACGGGCTGTGGCCACAGGATGAGCGGAGTTGGCCTCAGTTTTGCGAGACCGGCGAGCAACTCTCGAAGCCGGTGATAGACGGGATCATGGACATCATGCCGAGCGCGGGACTGATCCGGCACGAGTGGCGGAAACACGGGGTGTGTTCCGGGGACAACGCGGCGCGCTACTTCGACCGGGCGCGGCGGGCGTTTCAGAACGTGAAGATTCCGGCAACGCTACGGAGCCCGAAGCGGGCGCGGACGGTGGCGCCGGTGGCCATTCAGAAAGAGTTTCTGGCGGCGAATCCGGGGTTGCCGGCCGAGGCGGTAACGGTGAACTGCAACGGCCGTTTCCTGCAGGAGGTACGGGTTTGTCTATCCAGGGATCTAAAAGCAAGAGCCTGCTCCGCCGAGGTAGCGAAGCAGGCTTGCCGTTTGCCCGAGATCATCGTGCAGCCGCTGCGGTAGCGACTACCAGTAGATCTTCAGACCCACTTGCATCTGCCGGGGGTCGTTACCCTGGTTTTGGACCACGCCAAAGGTGCCGGCGTTGAGGTTAGTGCTGCCGGTGCCGAAGATGGTCCGGTTGAAGATGTTGAAGGCTTCGCCGCGGAGGTCGATCCGCAGGCGCTCGCCGATGTTGAAGGTCTTGGCGAGGCTGACGTTCTCCGATTGGTTCCAGAAGCCACGGACCTTCGGGTTGAAGCGGGTGGCGTTGCCAAAGGCGGCGGCGGGTTGGGCCGGGAACAGGTTGGCGGCTTTGAGGAAGCGGTCGACGTTGGGGTCGAACTTATCGCCCGCGATGGGAGCGCGCCAGCCTTCGTAGCTGTCGACAACGGGGCGGGTGATGCCGTTAAAGATCGGCAGCGGGTTGTTGCGCTGCAGCGCGATGGGCAGGCCGCTCGCGTAGGTCTGGATGGCCGCGATGCGCCAGCCGCCGATGACCTGGTTCAGGAATCCGCCGGTGGCCCACTTACGGCCCTTGCCGAAGGGCAGTTCGTAGATGGTGGAGAACTTGAGCGAGTGCGTCTGGTCGTTCTGGCCGATGGACTTCTCGAGGCGGCGGTTGTAGTGGTCCTGCGCGCCGGCGCCGTTGGCGAAGTAAGTATCGGAGTCGGTGAGGAGTTTCGAGAAGACGTAGTTCCAGTTGAAGGTCAAACCGGCAGACATGCGGCGGTCTGCCTTCAGGATGAAGGAGTGGTAGCTGGAGTGGCCGGATTTATCACCGTTCTGGACCCCGGTGCTGATGCCCTGGTACTGCGGATAGGGACGGAGCGCCTGCGCTACGGTGCGGAGGCGCTGGGAGGTGAACGCCGCGTAGGGGGGTGTGATCCCGGCGCTGACGGCGAGGGGCGAGGTAATGTCGGCGCGCAGAATGTTCAGCGCCTGGGTGCCGCCGAAGCGGTTGACGAGGTCGTTATAGGTGGCCGTGGGCACCTGGTTCAGGACGAGCAAACCGGTTTGCAGGTGGGAGCCCGCGCTGCCGTTGTAACCCGCTTCGATCACCAGGCTCGAAGAGACCTGCCGCTGCACGGTGAGGGTCCAGAAGGAGTTTTCGGGGGCGCGGGTGGCTTCCTGCCCCTGCCAGTAGTCGACGTTCAGGCCGTTCGAGAAGGCGGGGTCGAGCGAGGGCGGCAGGACATAAGCCGGCAGGCCTTGGTCCATGCGGAAGGTGGGCTGCAGGCCCTGCGAATTGTTTTCAAACTGGTACTGCCCGATGAAGCCGGCAAAGTGGCCGGATCCCTGCACGGCGGTGACGCGCGAGAAGGAGCGTCCGTAGCCGGTGCGGATGGTGGTCTTGGGGTCGAGGCTGTAGGCGATACCGATGCGGGGGCCGATGCCGCCGTACCAGCCGGGAACGAGACTGCGGGTGTTCTCGCGGCCGGGGCCGAAGCCGGCGAACCAGAGGGCGCCGGGGCGGCCGTTGGCGCCGGGGTTGGGGCGGTCGGGGTTGAAGTCCGAGTACTCGTCTTTCAGGTTGGTGGGGGGCATGGTGACGTCATAGCGGATACCGTAGTTGATGGTGAGTTTCCGGGTGATGCGGAAGTCATCCTGGGCGTAGAAGCCGTAGTAGGGGTAGCGTTGCGTGACGTTGCGAATGGTTTCCGTCCGGCCGAGGAACGCATCGCCGAGCAGGAAGGAGGCAAAGGAGCTGCCGCCGCTGGCCGGGAAGGCGGTGGCGCCGGGGATGGAGGTGCTGAGGAAGTTGAAGTCGGCGCGGCCGGCGATATCCTGCTGACCGAAGCCGTCGGCGTTCTGTTGCTGGAAGGCGAAGCCGAACTTAAAGGTGTGCGAACCGCGGATGTAACTCAGGTCGTTCTTCAGGCCCCAACCGGGTTGATTGGTGCCGTTGTAGGAGGCGCTGCCCCAGGTGGAGAACTCCGTGAAGTTGATGGTGGGGAAGTTCTGGTTACAGTCGACCACGTTGGCGATGCAGACCTTGCTCTTCCAGTTCTTGTCCACGTTGGCCGAGAAGCTGTTTTTGGTGAAGGTGTTCTTGGCGAAAGACAGGTGGTTGACCATGCGGGAGTTGATGGTCCAGTCGTGGGTGACGCGGTAGGCTTCCGTGTCCCAGGCCTGGAGCTGGCCGCTCCAGAGCGGCTCCGGCAGGCCGGGGGCGCCGGCGGGGCCGGGCTTGCGGCGGAACTGGGTGGTGTTCCACAGGAAGCTCACGCGGTGGTTGGAGCCGAGCATCTGGTCGCCTTTGACGGACCACTTATCGGTAGGGGTGATTTCGGTGCCGCCGGTGACCAGATAGTTCTGGCGGACGTAGCCGCTCGTGCCGGGGGCGAAGCCGCGGTTCGGAGCCACGGCCGAGCCGAAGCCGGCGATGGCAGACGAGGTGCTGGAGAAGCGGTTGGCGGGAATCTGGTTACCCGGGAAGACGTCGCGGACGCTGCCGGAACCGGTAGCGTTGGGCCGGGTGGTGGAGGGATCGTAGACGGGGATCAGGCGGTTGGATTGATCGACCCAATTGCGGAAGTCGCCGCGGTACATCTCCGGGGTCGGCACGGAGAGAATGACATCGTTGGCGCCGACGCGATTCCGGAAGCCTTCGTAGGCGACAAAGAAGAAGGTCTTGTTGCGGCCGTCATAGAGTTTAGGAATGCGGACCGGGCCGGAGAACGTCCCGCCGAAGTCATTCTGGCGGTAGACGGAGCGGCGGGCGGCAAAGAAACCGCGAGCGTCCATGGCATCGTTGCGGAGGAAGTTGTAAACGGTGCCGTGGATGTCGTTGGTGCCGGACTTGGAGGCGAAGGTCATGACGCCGCCGCCGGCCTGGCCGTACTCGGCTTTGAAGCCGTTGGTGTCGACCGAGAACTCGGTGAGGCCTTCGACGGAAGGCGTGTTGAGCGCAGCCTCGGCCGTATCACCGGAGCGGTTGGTGCCGACCGAGTGGCCGTCGAGGGTCGCGTCCCACGCCGCCGCCTGGCCGCCGCCGAGCGAGAGGCGCTGGCCATCGCCGCGGGCTTCCGCCGCCACGGCGACAAGGTTAAAGGGGCTGCGCATAGCGCCGGCCACAACCAGCGGTAGTTCGTCGACAAGCTTGTTCTGCACCTGCGTGCTGACCTTCGCCGTGTCGGTCTGTACCGAGGCGGCATTACCCACCACCTCGATCTGCTCGGAGACCTGGCCAAGTTGCAACTGCAGTTCGAGACGCACCGACGAAGAGGCCGCGACGACGACATTCTGCTGCACATAACGTTTAAAGCCTGCAGCCGAAACCGTCACGCGGTACGCACCGGGAATCAGGTTTGGCGCCGAAAACTCGCCGGTGGCCGACGCGATCACTTTAAACGTTGCGTTGGTGTCCCGGTTGACGACCACCACTTCCGCGGACGGCACGGCTGCACCGGATTGATCGGTGACGGTTCCTCCGATTAGGCCGCGTTCGCTCTGGGCCCAGCCCAGGGCCGCGAGCCCAATGAAAAAAAAGCCCAAACGGGCCAAGCGCGAGGACAAACCTTGAAGCATGGATGCAAAGTTATCTCGTTTCCGCGGTTAACGCAACTGTTCCCCATCGAATTCGCACGCATAGCCGGCCATGACGCCCGGTTCGCCCGCCCCGTCTTCGAAAAAATTTCGATAGTATAAAACGACTTCCGGCAACCCACTGCAGTGGAGTATCAGCAGAGCCAGGCCGGGTTACCTTCTGACGACCTATGCGACAACTTATCTCTCTTACTATGCGAGCGCTGCTCTCGACCCTCCTCGCCGTCACCCTGTTTGCCCAAGGCGAACGCGCCAACGTAACGGGCACGGTTACCGATTCCTCCGGCGCCACCATCCCGGATGCCGCCGTTGCCATCCGCAACACCGCCACCAACGTCACCACCCGGTCCACCACCAACAACGCCGGCCTCTACTACCTCACCAACCTCCAGCCGGGTGAGTATGAGATCAGCATCTCCAAGCAGGGCTTCCGCCCCGCCCGCATCTCCGCGCTCCGCCTCACCGTCGGCCTCACGGCCACCGTCCCCGTCACCCTCGATATCGGCACCGTTACTGAAGCGGTCGAAGTAACGGCCACAGCGGTCCAACTCGAAGCCCAGACCTCCGGCCTCGGCAAGGTCGTCGAGCAGCGCCGCGTTGTCGAGCTCCCCCTGCTCGGCCGCAACCCGCTCGCCCTCGCCGCCACCGCCCCCGGCGTGCTGCCCACCTCCGGCCAGCGCGGCACCGGCCAGGACATCGTCGGCGTCTCCACCACCTCCCAGATCAACGGCGGTCTCGCCCAGCAGAACGGCGTCCTCATCGACGGCGGCGAATCGCGCGGCACCACCGAGTCCGGCAACGCCTACACGGTCCCCCTGGAAGCCGTCGGCGAATTCAAAGTCGAAACCTCCACCTACTCCGCCGAGTTCGGCCGCGCCGCGGGCGGCATCGTCAACGTTGCCACCAAGTCCGGCACCAACCAACTCCACGGCGTCGCCTACGAGTTCCTCCGCAACGACCATCTCAACGCCAACTCCTGGCAGAACAACCGCAACCGGGTCCCCAAGGGCCTGTTCCAGCGCAACGAGTTCGGCGCGGGCGCGGGCGGCAAGATCATCAAAGACCGCACGTTCTGGTTCGCCATCTACGAAGGCACCCGCCAAGGCAGTCCCGACCAGGCGCTCCTGACCGTCCCAACGGCGCTCCAGCGCCAGGGCGACTTCTCCCAGACCTTCGACCGCACCGGCCGTCTCAACGCCATCTACGACTACACCACCACCCGGTCGAACCCCACCGGCGGTTTCATCCGCGACCCCTTCCCCGGCAATCGCATTCCCACCAATCGCATCCACCCCATCTCCGCCCGCGTCGTCCCCTTCTGGGGCGAATCCAATCGCCCCGGCGAAGGCGCCTCGCTTGTCAATAACTACTTCCGCGTCGGCAAGGCCATCACCAACTCCGATTCCTGGTTCGGCCGCATCGACCATATCATCAGCGACCGCCACCGGCTCTACGGCCGCTACGGAGGCCGCGAGTTGAAGTCCTCCACCCAGGTCGCCCTCAACCCCGCCTTCCCGCCTCGCTCGCAAAGCTCCAACCCGGCCAACAGCGCCCTGATCTCGCTCACCTCCACCTTCAGCCCGACTATGATCGGCGAAGGCCGCATCTCCTACACCCGCCTCCAGTTCGATTCCCGGCCCCTCAGCGAAGGCTTTGACGTCGGCGGCCTCGGCTTCTCAAGCGCCGTCACCCGCAACATCCTCTTCCAGCAGTTCCCGCAAATCTCGATCCAGAGCTACGCCCAGGGAGCCGGCCTCGCCGTCACCGGCGCCGCGCCCAACGAGTTCGACCAGCTCGGCGGCGTCGGCCGGAACCTCAACCCGCAGGACACCTGGCACGCCCAGTACCACGCCACCATCATCAAAACCCGCCACAAGATCAAGGCCGGCGCCGATCATCAGCTGATCAAGCTCAACGCCTTCAACTCCCAGCAGTCCGCCGGGCAGTACATCTTCGATCGCGTCTACTCGCAGGGCCCCGACCCCACGGTCACCGCGCTCAACTCCGGCCACGGCTTCGCCAGCTTCCTCCTCGGCGTCCCCCAGGACGGCGCCATCACCATCACCCGCCCGCTGTTCCTCTATCAGCGCTACTGGGGCGCCTACATCCAGGACGATTGGCGCGTCACCGACAAACTCACCCTCAACCTCGGTCTCCGCTATGAGTACACCACGCCCTACGCCGAGAAATTCGGCCAGATCGGCTACATCGACTTCGATGCCATCGACCCCGTCGCCGGTACCAAAGGCACCTTCAAGCTGATCGAACCTGGCGGCTACCAGTCCGATCCCAACCGCAAGAACTTCTCGCCGCGCCTCGGCATCGCCTACCAGCTCAATCCGAAGACGGTGATCCGCACCGGCGCAGCCATCTTCTACGCCTCCTACCTGGGCGTGAACGCCGCCGCCACCGACTTCGGCAACGGCAGCTTCCTGTCGAACGCCCTCTTCCTGGGAGCGCCGAATTCCCTGCCCTCCACCCCGCCCGTCGGCGCCTCCTGGTCCAACCCCTTCGCCGGCGGCATCATCGTGCCCGACCGCAACACCAACTTCGCCGGCCAGAACGTCCGCGCCGATGTCCGCTACCGTCCCAATGCTTCGATGGGTAACTGGTCGTTCTCCATCCAGCGCATGCTCAGCGCCAACACCATGTTTGAGGTCGCCTACGTCGGCTCGAAGACCAGCCACCTCTACTGGAACCGCCAGCGCAACCAGAACGACCCGGCCCTGATGCGGCTGGGCAGCCAGCTCCTCCAGCCGGTGCCGAACCCGTTCTTCGGCAAAATCCGCACCGGCCCGCTCTCCGGCCCCACCATCGCCGCCCGCCAGGCGCTCCGGCCCTACCCCCAGTTCCTCGACCTGCTCATCTTCCGCGACCCGTACGGGGACCTGAGCTACCAGAGCTGGTACATGCGCCTCGAAAAGCAGTACTCGAACGGCATGACACTGTCGGCCTCCTTCACCGGCTCGAAGACCATCGCCAACACCATGCAGTCCAACACCTGGGTCGTCGGCCCCTCCAACAGCCTTTATAACGCCCGCTACAACCGCGGCATCGAGGCCAACGACATCCCGCAGCGGCTCGTATTGAGCTACCTCTACGACCTGCCCTTCGGCAAAGGCCGGAAGTTCCTCAACGACGCTAACTCCGTCGTCCAGAAGATCGCCGGCGGCTGGCAGGTTTCGAGCATCAC
>Ga0114981_10003420_pt1 | contig 10070 bp, 4 predicted proteins | sample S_140806_MF_Meta_FD_87028 | JGI IMG/M metagenome (GOLD analysis project Ga0114981, IMG submission 87028) | Freshwater microbial communities from Lake Simoncouche, Canada to study carbon cycling - S_140806_MF_MetaG | ecosystem: Environmental > Aquatic > Freshwater > Lake | place: Lake...
TAAAGACTTTGTTAATTACTGGGATGACCAAAAAAATAAATGCAGACTAGGAGTATTAGTTAAGTCAAATAATAAAACATGGTATCTTACTAGAGACTATTATATGTGGCTAAACTTCTTACCTATCTTTGATAAAGAACAACAAAAGTTTGACTTTGCTCAAATAAGAGATGCACAATATCATATGGCATTATATGAAGTACTTGCAGAGTTATTTTATTTACATGCTGCTATACTAAAGAAAAGACAGATTGCATCTAGTTATTTTCATGCAGGTAAATTAATTAATCAGTTATGGTTTGAGGCCGGAGTCACACTTAAAATGGGAGCTAGTCTTAAAGATTACATTAATGAGAAAGGTACATGGAAATTCTTAAATGAATATGCTGCATTCTTAAATGAACATACCGCATGGTATAGACCTATGTCTCCAGATAAAGTAATGATGTGGCAACAAAAGATTGAAGTAAGAAAAGGAGATAGAAAAGCTGAAGTAGGATTAAAAGGAACACTACAAGGAATGTCTTTTGATAAAGATCCAACAAATGGAGTAGGGGGTCCAGTTAAATACTTCTTTCATGAGGAAGCCGGTATTGCTCCTAAAATGAATACAACATTTGGATATATTAAACCTGCTCTTAAATCAGGTATGATTACTACAGGATTATTTATAGCTGCAGGATCTGTGGGTGATTTAGATCAATGTGAACCATTAAAGAAAATGATTCTAGATCCAGAAGCAAATGATATCTTTTCTGTAGAGACAGATTTATTAGATGAGAATGGTACTTTAGGTAAGTCAGGTTTATTTATTCCTGAACAGTGGTCAATGCCTCCTTACATAGATGATTATGGTAATTCACTTGTAGAAGATGCATTACAAGCATTAGATGATTATTTTGAGAAGATAAAAAAATCTATGGACCCTGAGGATTATCAGTTAGAGATATCTCAGCATCCTAGAAATATTGCAGAAGCATTTAAACATAGAAAAATATCTAAGTTTCCATCACATCTTGTTACTGCACAAATAAGAAGAATAGAAGATAAAGAATACTCATATGAGTACTTAGATATATTTAGAGATGAAACAGGAAAAGTAAAAGTTAAGGATAGTAATAAGTTACCAATATCTGAATTTCCAATAAGTAAAAAGACTGAAGATAAAACTGGTTGTTTAGTTGTATGGGAAAGACCAATTAAAGACCCAACCTTTGGACAGTATTATGCATCCATTGACCCTGTAGCGGAAGGAAAAACTACTACCAGTGATTCACTATGTTCTATCTATGTAATGAAAGCTCCAGTAGAAGTAACTAAACATACATTAGGAGATTCAGAAACATATATAGAACAAGATAAAATAGTAGCTGCATGGTGTGGTAGATTTGATGACCTTAATAAAACTCACCAGAGACTAGAGTTAATTATAGAATGGTATAATGCATGGACAGTAATAGAGAATAATATCTCATTGTTTATTCAGTATATGATATCTAAGAAGAAACAAAGATATCTAGTACCTAAGAGCCAGATTATGTTCTTAAAAGATTTAGGTGCAAATGCTAACGTCTTCCAGGAGTATGGTTGGAGAAACACCGGAGTATTATTTAAACACCATCTTCTTAGTTATGTCATAGAGTATACTAAAGAAGAACTAGATACTGAAACAAAATCTGATGGTACTATAGTAAGAACTACATATGGTGTAGAAAGAATACCAGATATCATGTTATTAAAAGAAATGCATGCATATACAGATGGACTTAACGTGGATAGACTTGTTGCATTTTCTGCAATGGTTGCATTTATGAGAATACAACAAGCAAACAGAGGTTATGCTAAAAGAGTAATAATGGATGATGCAAGCAAAAACTTGCAAAAGTCAGAAAATTTGTTTAAATTAAATAGTAGTCCGTTTAGGCATATGGGTAAAGCTCATTATAAAAATGGACAAGGGGTTAAAAGATCTCCTTTTAAAAATTATAAATAAAAATTATGCAAGTATATAATGCAATGCAGCTCAAAAAAGGAGCAAAAGTACAACATAATAGGATGGGTAGTATTACTCAACCTTTGCAGTTTTTATCTAGTAAAGACAAAGATGAAGAATGGGCGGCATGGAATTTAGACTGGTTAGAGTGGAATGGATTAAAACAAATCCGCAGGAATGCAAGAAAGTTAATGAAGAATTATAAACTTGCAAAAGGAGTTATAGATAAATCTGATTATATAGTTGAAGATGATAATGACTACAGAGATATAGTTGAGACATTAACAAAAGAAGATGTGTCAGCTTTAGAATTAAAGTTTTACCCTATTATACCAAATGTTGTTAATGTATTAGTTGCAGAGTTTGCTAAAAGATCTACTAAGTTAACTTACCGTGCTGTTGATGAGTATTCATACAATGACATGATGGAGCAAAAAAGAACAGCTGTTGAAGAAGTTTTATTAGCTGATGCTCAAGTAAAACTTGCTGCTGCTTTAATGGAACAAGGATTAGATCCGGAATCAGAAGAAGCACAACAACAATTATCACCAGAAAATCTTAAGACATTACCAGAGATAGAACAATTCTTTAAAAAGGATTATAGATCTATGGCAGAACAATGGGCTTCTCATCAACATAAAGTAGATGTAGAAAGATTTAAAATGGATGAACTAGAAGAAAGAGGCTTTAGAGATATGCTAATTACTGATAGAGAGTTCTGGCATTTTAAAATGATGGAGGATGATTATGAAGTAGAACTATGGAATCCGCCAATTACATTCTATCACAAATCTCCAGATGCAAGATATATATCTCAAGGTAACTGGGTAGGTAAAACAGATATGATGACTGTGTCAGATGTAATTGATAGATATGGTTATATCTTAACACAAGATCAGTTAGAAGCTTTAGAAAATGTATACCCAATTAGATCAGCTGGATATAACATTGGTGGTCAACAAAATGATGGTTCATTCTATGATGCAACTAAATCTCATGAGTGGAATGTTAACATGCCTTCATTAGCTTATAGACAATATACTTCATTAGCTGCAGGAACTGTAACAAATGGTGGTGATATTATTGCAAGTATAATGTCAGAAGGAGAAGATTACTATGACTTTGGAACTGCATACTTATTAAGAGTAACTACAGGTTATTGGAAATCACAAAGAAAGGTAGGTCACTTAACTAAGATATCTGAAAATGGTGAAGTAATAAATGAGATCATCACAGAAGATTATAAAGTAGAAGATAAACCTATCTATGATACAAGACTATTTAAAAACAAAAACAAGGATAACTTAATCTTTGGTGAACATATAGATTGGATCTGGATTAATGAAGTATGGGGTGGTGTAAAGATTGGACCAAATATTCCTTCATTCTGGGGTATGAACAACCCAGGTGGATTCTCTCCTATATATATTGGAGTAGATAAGAACCATATTGCACCATTAAGATTTCAGTTTAAGGGTGACCAAAGTTTATATGGATGTAAACTTCCTGTAGAAGGAGCAGTCTTTTCTGATAGAAATACTAAGTCTACAGCTCTTATAGATTTAATGAAACCATTTCAAATTGGATATAACATAGTAAACAACCAGATTGCTGACATATTAGTAGATGAGTTAGGTACTATCATCATGTTGGATCAGAACACTCTTCCTAGACACTCTTTAGGAGAAGACTGGGGAAAAGGTAATTTAGCTAAAGCATATGTTGCAATGAAGAATTTCCAAATGCTTCCTCTTGATACATCTATTACTAATACAGAAAATGCTCTTAACTTTCAACATTTCCAAAAACTAGATCTATCTCAGACAGAAAGATTAATGTCAAGGGTAAATTTAGCTAATCACTTTAAGCAACAAGCATTTGAAGTTATTGGTTTAAATCCACAAAGAATGGGACAACAGTTATCACAAATGACTGCAACCGGTGTAGAGCAAGCAGCTTCTGCTTCTTATGCACAAACAGAAGTATTCTTTATACAACATTGTGATTACCTAATGCCAAGAGTACATCAGATGAGAACTGACTTAGCTCAGTTTTATAATTCTACTAAACCATCTGCAAGATTAAGTTATATCACAGGAGCAGATGATAAAGTTAATTTCCAAATTAATGGAACTGATTTATTACTAAGAGACTTAAACATCTTCTGTACTACTACTGCAAACCATAGAGCTATTCTTGAACAGCTTAAACAAATGGCTATGCAGAATAATACTACTGGTGCTTCTATCTATGACCTTGGTAAAATTGTTCAATCTGATTCTGTTGCAGAACTTAATACTGCTATGAAAGCATCTGAAGCTAAACAACAAGAACAGAAACAACAAGAAATGCAGCAACAACAACAAATGCAACAAGAACAACTTGCATCTGCTCAGAAACAAAAAGAAATGGAGATTCAAGCTAATGCTGAAAGAGATGATAAGATGATACAGAAAGAAATTACTGTAGCTGAAATTAGATCTGCAGGTTTTGGTGCTATGAAAGATATCAATGAAAATAAAGTATCTGACTATGAAGACTCTATGAAAGAGATAAGACAGTCTGAACAATATCAACAACAGACTGATTTACAGAGAGAAAAGCAGACTAATGAGAATATGAGATCAACTCAGAAGATGGATATTGAAAGACAGAAGTTACAAGTACAACAAGATATAGCTGACAAACAACTTCAGATTGCAAGAGAAAACAAAAATAAGTTTGATGATAAGAAAAATGAGAAAGGAAAGAAGTAGTTTAGCTATATAGTGCACAAAATTACTTTATTAGTATAAATTTCTCAAGTTTAATTTGTATATTATAGTATAATTAAAAACCAACAAAATGAGTGAAGAAACAAAAAACCTCAATGATGAGGTACAAGATTCTACAACGGTAGGACAAGCAGATGTAAATATTGATGAACTTTTTGGTAACCCAGGTGCGGAAAGTATAATGTTGCCATCTGATGGTGATAATGTATCTGAGAAACCAAAAACTCTGTTCACTAAAAATGAAACAGACATTACGTTCCTTGACAACCCTACAGCAACTGTTTCTGAAAAACAGGAAGCTGCAGAAAAGAAAGCAGAAGTTGAAGAAACTATTAATGAACTTAATGGTTTAATCAGCCAAGAAGAAGAAGCTGGTAACAAAGGAAGACCTAAGGTAGATAAATCTGGTCTTGCTGAGTTAGCTCAGAAGATGATTGAAGAAGGTGCTCTAATGCCTTTTGATGATGAGAAGTCTTTAGATGAGTATACCACAAAAGATTTTAGAGAATTGTTTGAGGCTAACTTCAAAGAAAAAGAGAATAAGGTTAGAGAGAATGTTCCAAAGGAATTCTTTAAAGCATTACCTGAAGAACTTCAAATTGCTGCTAAGTATGTAGCTGATGGTGGACAAGATCTTAAAGGTTTATTTAGAACTCTTGCTCATGTAGAAGAAATGAGGGATTTAAATCCAGAAGATGAATATGATCAAGCAGAGATTGCAAGACAATATTTATATGCTACAGGATTTGGAACACCAGATGAAATTGAATCTGAAATAGAAGATTGGAGAGATGTTGATAAATTACAACAAAAAGCTAATCAGTTCAAACCTAAATTAGATAGAATGCAAGAAGAAATTGTTGCAAGACAATTGGCAGAACAAGAGACTAGAAAAGATAAACAACAGAAGCAGGCAAAAGATTATACAGACAGTGTGTATAATACTCTTATAACAGGTGACATAGGAGGAGTAAAATTAGATAAGAAAGTACAGAGTATGCTTTACTCAGGATTAGTACAACCTAATTATCCTTCAATCTCTGGTAAACAAACTAACCTACTTGGTCATTTACTTGAAAAGTATCAGTTTGTTGAACCAAGACATGATTTGATTGCTGAAGCATTATGGTTACTTGCAGATCCAGAAGGATACAAAGGTAAGGTAAGAGATCAGGGATCAAAACAAACTACTGAGAAAGTAGTAAGACAATTAAAGACTGAGGAGTCTAGAAAAATTACATCTTCACCTTCTGTTGAAGAAAATGAGTCAAGAAGTAATTATTCAAAACCGCAAAAGACACTCTCTAGACAGAACAACTTGTTTAAGAGATTTTAATTAGTAACAAATAAACAATAAATAAAAATGGCAACTCCAGTAATGAACAATGGTATTTTCCTCCGGGATACCGCTTACAATGCAAGTTCCCATGTGGATTCTTACCACCTGGTGAATATGTTAAAAGATGCAGAACCTATGGATTTAGGTCCTGTTGATCTTTGGGCAATGGCTCAAAGAGTTGAAATGCCTCTTTACCAAATGTCAAGTTTTGGTGGGAAGAATGTAATCAATGTTGATAATGCTCGTGGAGAGTACAAGTGGCAGACTCCTGTCTCTACAGATCTTCCATACATCATTGAAGATATTGAAGCTGATGTACAATTCAAAGGTATTGATGGTACTACATTCCGCATCAAGTTAAACAGACGTGAATTTGGACATGGTGATATCATCACATATGACAAGTACAATGGTGTTGAGATGTACATTACAGCAGATGATATCCTTCCAATTGGTGATGGATATATCTATACTGTACAGTTAGTTAACAATGACAACTTCAAATACTTAGATAGTAAGTATTTAGCTAATGGAACTAAAGTATTCCGTAAAGGTTCAGCAAGAGGTGAATATGGTGAAAGATTCTCTGACATCACAACAAGAACTGGTTTCCGTGAATTCTACAACTTTGTAGGTGGTGCTGAAGCTCATGTTCATTATTCTATTTCTAGCCGTGCTGACTTGATGATCAAAGGTGGTATGAATGCAGATGGTACAGTTCCTGTAACTGAGATCTGGAGAAACTTCGGAGCTAACAATGATCCATCTATCACATCTTTAGAAGATATGGTTAAAGTAATGGGTAAAGATAAAGTTAAGAAAGCATTTGATAATGGTGACTTATCTAGAACTTTCCTTACTGCTATGGAAGCTGCTCACTTGTCTAAAATTGCTACTGACATTGAAACTTACCTTATGTGGGGTCAAGGTGGACGTGTTAAGCAAGATGGTCCAGATGATCTAAGATTATCAGTTGGTTTATGGAAGCAGTTAGATAACTCTTTCAAAAGAATCTACAACAAAAATAACTTTACATTAGACTTGTTCCGTTCTGAGATTTATAATTTCTTCAATGGTAAAGTTGAATTCCAGGGTCCAGATCCAAAGAGAGCATTAGTTGTTCAAACTGGTATGGGTGGAATGCGTATGGTTAATGAAGCAATCAGAGTTGAGGCAGTATCTTCAGGTCTATTGATTCAAGCTGCTGACATTGGTGCTATCACTGGTAAAGGAATGGACTTGAACTTTGGATTTGCTTACACTTCTTATGTTATCCCATTCTTGGCTAATGTGAAGTTTGTATTGAATCCTGCATTTGACAATGTTCATACTAATGATATTGAAAACCCAATCATTGATGGTTTCCCATTATCTTCTTATAACTTCATTATCTTTGATATCACTGATAACACTAATGACAATATCTTCTTATTGAAGTTGTCTTGGGATAATCAATTGAAGTGGTGGTACCAAAATGGTACAATGGATTATATGGGACGCAGCCAAGGATTCCAGTCTTCTGGACAATTCAATGGTTACCGTGTAATGATGTCACAAACAATGCCAGCTATCTGGGTAAAAGACCCAACTAAGGTATTGAAAATTGTTATGAGAAACCCAATCACTGGTGGATCATTCTAATCTAAATAAATAATACTAAAAGGAGGGGTCAACACTCCTCCTTTTTTTTAAATACATAATATAAACCAACACATAAAAAACCAAACAAAATGGAAAATTTCACAATGGTAGAAACCGGAAGGGGAACAGTTAAAAAAACACCAATAGCTGTAAGACCTTTCTTTGATGCAACAGCTTCTAATATGGGATTAGAAGAATATGGTATGTGCTTGTTTGATGGGGTAAAACACCATGAACAATTAGCATGCTTAGAAAATAACGGAGTAGTTAGGTACTTAACAGGACTTAATGAATTTGCTCCAGATATCAGACTTCTGAATGAAGATGATAGGAAGGCAAGGATAAGAGAAATAAGATTATCAATTATTGAACTTGAACAAGAGTTAGCTGCTAATGTATTAGACATTGAAGATCCAAAGTTTTGGAACAATGTAAAATTACTTAAGCCAGACAATTCTGATTTTTGGAATAGAATAAGTATTTCATGTGGTAATGAACCTCTATTCTTGGATCCAAAAGATCCATATGATAGAATTAAACTACATGCAATTGAGGCAGGTGGATTTGCTATTGTAGCAAAAAGTTTTGAGGATGCAAGATCAAGATCAGTTGCACCAAAGTTTTATTTAGATAAAACAGAAGAAACAGTAATGGCAAGAACTGAGTACAAGAAAATGCGTAATAAAGCATTATCTGAACTTCAGAAATTGTTTGATAAAAATAGTACTAAGTTATTCTACATAGCAAAAGTAGTAGATATTAATAGTACACAGTATAAGAAGTCAACACCTAATGATGTGATATATGAGAATATGGATATCTACATCAATGGACAAGGCGGAGAAAGTAACTTAGAAAGGGCTGCAAAATCATTTACTGATACTGCTAACCTAGATATGGAAACACTAAAAATTAAATCAATTGTTAGAGATTCCGTATTTTTTAAGTATCTTGTTAATAAGGCTGATGGTTATATCTATCACACTAAGTCAAGTTCAATGCTTGGAAGAAATGTGTCTGATGTTATTGAACACTTAAAGAATCCTTTGAATGAAGATATTCTGAAAGATTTAAATGCAGCTTGTGAAAAATATTGGAACTCTTAAATTTAAAATATAATGAAAAAAACAGTAAGCAAATATGGTGATGGTGGTGGAACTAAAAGAAGATCCACAACAGTAAAAGTAGTTAAGGATACTCCTAACAAAATTTCTGCTGTATCTACCACAACTGTAAATAGAAAAAGTGGTGCACCTAAAAAAGTTGTAAGTAAAAGTTATGAAAATAATTTTGATGCAAAAGGACAAGTAATAGGTGGAAGTGATGTACTTAAGATTGAAAAATCTAAATATGACAAATCTGGAAAATTAAAGTCTACAGTTACTAGAGGTGCAAGTTCATTTCAAAAAGGTGGTGCTACTATTTCAAAAACAGGTGCTTTTTATCCAGATAGTGCATCTAGAAAAACAGGTACTCCAATAAATCCTAATAGTGCTAAAGGATCTAAAGAAGCATCAAAATTATCTCCAGCACAAAAATTAAAAGTTGGATATACTAATCCTTATGGTGGTCCTAAAATGCAAAAAGGTGGTTCTACTGGTGCTCAAATGAAAGCTAAAGGAATGGCTATGAAAGCTAAAGGTCAAGAACTAAAGCGTGTAGGTGATGCTAAAAAAGCTAAAGGAGATGCTATGGCAAAAGCTTATTCTGATAAAATGATGACTAAATTATCAAATTCAACTCCTGGTGTTAAAATGGGAAGTTATGATCCTAATGATGTAACATATCAAAAAGGTGGACCTGTTTTTGATCCTGTTAAAGCAAGATACAAAGCAATGGGAGAAAAAGAACCATCTTTAAGAAAAACACTTAGATATGTAAAAAAACATGGTTCAGGTTTAATTCCATCTTCTGGTACAAAAATACCAAATGCAAATAAAATGCAAAATGGTGGTGGGATTATGGCACCAATTAAATCAAGGAAGATGACAGTTAATACTATTCCTGTTAAGAAAAGTAAATTTACTACTCCTAAAAAACCAATGCAAACTGCTAAAGATGGTGGTATCATGTCAAAACTAAGAAGTAAAGGTCAAGCTATTAGAAAAGCAGGTCAAAACTTAAAGAATGCAGTAACTAAAAGAATGCAAAATGGTGGTATGTCAGGTACTACAAATACTAATACTACTCAAGCGCAAAGATTAAACATGCCTACACCTACATCTGCTGTTGATACAATGAATGCTCCTACAACTCAAGTTCAAAAATTGAATATGGGTAGATCTTCATCTCCTGCTGATACTATGAATACTAATACAACCAA
>Ga0114981_10003422_pt1 | contig 10066 bp, 8 predicted proteins | sample S_140806_MF_Meta_FD_87028 | JGI IMG/M metagenome (GOLD analysis project Ga0114981, IMG submission 87028) | Freshwater microbial communities from Lake Simoncouche, Canada to study carbon cycling - S_140806_MF_MetaG | ecosystem: Environmental > Aquatic > Freshwater > Lake | place: Lake...
GCTACTGGTCGCGACGATTGAAGACAGCCTCAATATCGCCGAACGCGCCCGCGCCCAGCGCGCCGATGCGGCGGTGGAATTGGACAAGGCAGAAGCCGAAATCAGGCGCGCGCTGATGGCGGCGAAAGCAATGCCACCCGCGCCAAGAACCTGAACAAAAAATACCGGGAGAAGCTTCACATGATCAGCAAACGCGCCATTCTGGCCGGCGTGCCGGCCTTGCTTGCGGCACCGCACATCGCTCGCGCCCAGGGCGCTTGGCCCAACGGGCCTATCCGCATCGTGGTGCCTTTTCCGCCGGGTGGTTCGACGGATGCCTTGGGTCGGCTGCTGCAACCCCATTTGCAAAGCGAACTTGGCGTTCCGATCATTGTGGAAAATCGCGGTGGCGCTTCAGGGTCCCTCGGCACCGCGCAGGTCGCGCGCGCGGCACCCGATGGCAATACCTGGCTGATCGTGTTCGATACGCATGCGGTCAATCCAGCGCTTATCCCGAATATGGGCTTTGATACGGAGAAGGATCTGACCTCACTCCTGCTGTTTGGTACTGCGCCCATGGTGCTGACAGCGCATCGCTCGCGCCCCTATCGCAGTTTTGCCGAAGTGGTGGCTGCGGCCAAGGCGCGGCCTGATACCGTAACTTACGGCACCATCGGCAATGGCAGCCTGGCACATTTGACCATGGAGCTTATCCAGCGCGCCGGTGGCTTCAAGCTGGTGCATGTGCCCTATCGCGGCGGCGGACCGCTCGCGGTGGCCGCTGCGTCTGGTGAGGTGGATTTGCCCGTCGCCACCCGCCCCGCGCTTGGTGTGCATATTGATGCCGGCACGCTTGTGCCGCTCGCGCAGACCAGCGCCACGCGCAGCGCCAATATTCCGGATGTGCCAAGCATGACGGAACTCGGCATCACTGGCATTGATTCGCGCGCGTTTTGGGGTTTCCTGGGTCCCGCGCGCCTGCCGGATGCGATCAAGGCACGCATGGATGCGGCCATTCGCAAGGCTTTGGACGTGCCGGAACTGCGGCAACGCATCCTGGGCCTTGGCATAGACCTGAACCCTCAGGGCGAGGCGGCCTTCATGCAATTTCTGTCTGCCCAGATCGCCACCTGGGGCAGGGTTGTGCGGGAGAACAATATCCGTCCGGATTGAACCCCGCCCGTGTCAGCGGCGGCGGATTAACGCCGCCGAAACAGCCCGCCCGGATCGCCCAGCGGGTTGCGCGGGTCCACATCATTATCGCGGTGGCCGCTGCCGGCACCACCCTTGCTGCTACCACCAAGCGCGGCGGGCTTGGTCGGCAAATCATCGCCCGGCGGCAGAACCTTGCCACCTTTTCCAGCCATACCCGCTGCCGTAGCGGCGCCAGCGCCGGCCAACAACGTCCCGAGCAAGCCCCCAAGACCGCCACCGGCCTGCGGCTGTGCGCCGCCGCCCGACATGGCGCCCATCAAGGATCCCAGAACATCACCAAGGCCGCCCTGCTGCTGCTGTTGCTGCGGCTGCCCGCCCATCATGCCTGACAAAACGCTGCCCAGAACATCGCCTAGCCCGCCGCCCATATCGGCTTGCGATTGCGGCAGGCGGCCCTGGGGAGTCATGCCATTGATCACCGCGGGCAGAAGCTGCGCTAGAATCCCAGCCATGGCGCCGCCCGAAGCCGCGCCGCCGCCAAATTGCTGTGCAAGGCCAGCCATTTCATCGCTGCCAAAGGCTTGGGCCAGCTTGTCTGGCGCCACGGGCATATTCTGGCCGGTGCCGACCCAGCTTTCCACTTCCTGGCCAAGCCCACCCTGCTGCAACTTACCAACCAGGGAAGCGAGGCCATCCGCAGAGCCGCCCCCCATCATGGCACCCAGCAAATCGCCCAGACCGCCGCCAGCGCCCTGGCCCCATTGATTGATCATTGTCATCCCTCCAGATTTACTAATACTTTTAAGCGCCTTTTGGGTTTCGTCAAAGTTTTTCGGCCTCAGGCATCCGCCGGCACAGCTTGACCTTCGGGCAAACTATTGATCCCATGCCTGCATAAACAAGGATCAAGGAAACCCCATCCATGCGCGCCTGGGCAGTTGTTGAAGCCGGCAAACCCCTTCAGGAAATCACCATCCCAACGCCGGAACCCACCGGCCAGCAGGTATTACTGGAAATCACGCATGCGGGCGTCTGCCATTCCGATCTGCATATCTGGGAAGGCGGCTATGATCTGGGGTCGCGCGGCTATCTGAAGCTGTCGGATCGCGGGGTGAAGCTGCCGCTTGCCATGGGGCATGAGATTGTAGGCCGCGTGTTGAAATGGGGGCCGGATGCCAATGGGGCAGGCCTTAAGGTGGGCGACCATATGGTCGTCTTCCCCTGGGTCGGCTGCGGCACCTGCGAAGCCTGCCGCGCGGATGAGGATAATATGTGCCTCACCCCCAAAAGCCTTGGCGTTTATCAGCATGGCGGCTATGCGACGCATGTGCTGGCGCCGGAGCCACGTCATCTGGTGCCGGTGGGTAACCTCGATCCCGCCCTGGCCGCGACCTATGCCTGTTCCGGCATTACGGTGTTCAGCGCCATCAACAAGGTGATGCCGATGCCGGCAGATGAGCCGATTGTGCTGATCGGCGCCGGTGGGCTTGGGCTGAACGCGATTGCGGTGCTGAAGGCCATGGGCCATCGGCGGATCGTGGTGGTGGATGTCAGCCCAGCCAAGCTTGAAGTCGCCAAGCGGGAAGGGGCGACCGATACCGTCCAGGGCGGCGATTCCGATACCGCCAAGCGCATCATGGAAGCCTGCGGCGGCCCGGTGCGCGCCATTATTGACCTGGTCAATGGCACAGAGACCGCGCGGAGCGCTTTTGATTCGCTCCGCAAGGGCGGCAAGCTGGTGCAAGTGGGGCTGTTTGGTGGCGAATTGGCGGTGCCGCTGCCGGTTATGCCGATGCGGGCGCTCACAATCCAAGGTTCATATGTGGGCAATGTCAAGGAGTTACGTGAATTGATGGGCATTGCGCAGAAGGGGACCCTGCCCGGCATCCCCATTACGCGCATGCCGCTTAATCAAGCCGATACGGCGCTTAATAGGTTGCGTGAAGGCAAGGTCACCGGCCGTATTGTTCTGACGGCGGAGGGGCTTTGAAAAAACACTAAACTAAAGGTTGCAATCACACTCAGATTGTTCAATCCTGCGTTTCATGGATAACGGAAGCGCCCTCGTGCAAGACATCGCCCCGCTGCGAGACTTCGTCCGCGGCATGACCGCCCTAGCCGATGCGGGGGCCGATGAGACCCGCTTCCTGAAGGAGGCACCGGACCTGCTGCGCAGGCTTGTGCTTTCCGACAATTGGTTGCCGCCGGAATACACGGCGCCGACCGATACATTTCGGCAATTGCTGCTGCATTGCGACCCGCAGGAGCGGTTTTCCGTGGTGTGTTTCGTCTGGGGACCAGGGCAGCAGACGCCAGTGCATAACCACACCGTCTGGGGCTTGGTTGGTGTGCATCAGGGCGAAGAGATTTCCACCGAAATGTGCGCCGACCCGAATGGCGGACCAATGCGTCCTGGCCGGGTTGATCGTGTCAAGCGCGGAGAGGTGGTTGTGTTGAGCAGTGATAGCTACGACACGCATCGCGTGGAAAATGCGGTGGAAGGGCGCACCAGCATCAGCATCCATGTCTATGGTGCCAATATCGGCGCGGTGAAGCGCGCGATGTTCAATGCTGAGACAAGCGAGCCGGAATATTTCATCTCGGGCTATGACAATAGAACCGTTCCCAATCTCTGGGATTTGAGTCGCGCGGCCCATTAGCCAGCGCCTCTTGCGTGTTGGCGCATGAGGCGTGATGCTTCCTGCCAACAAGCAGGGATAACCTACCATGGCTGACAGCATTCCCGTTCTGGACCTTGCACCTTTGCGTGCAGGTACGCCTGGGGCTCTCGATAAACTTGGCGAAGAACTCCGCCACGCCTTTACCGAGGTGGGCTTTTACTTCGTGCGCAATCACGGCATTTCTGAAGCGCTGCTCGATCAAACCTTCGCTGAGGCCGCGCGCTTCCATGCGCAGTCTTTGGATGCGAAGCTGGCGCTCAAGATCAATGAACATAACATCGGCTATATGCCGATGCGGGGCGCCACCACGCGCGTGAATGCGGTGGGCGACGTGGCGCTGCCCAATGCCAATGAGGCAGTGTTTTTCAAGCGAGACCTGCCGGCGGATCATCCTGACGTGCTAGACAAGGTGCGCTTTCGGGGTGCCAATCAATGGCCGGAGCTTCCTGGTTTTCGGGACAATATCTTGCAGGCCATGAGGGCATTTGAGGGCCTGGGCTTGGCGCTTTTGCCAATTTACGCCCGCGCGCTTGGCTTGCCCGCCGATTACTTTGCTCCCTTCTTCAAGGAACCGATGTTCACCTTGCGCATGTCGCATTACCCGCCGCAGGAACCAACCGCGCCCGAGAATGAATTCGGCATCGCGCCTCATATGGACACAAGTTTCATGACCATTCTGGCGCAGAACAAGGTACCGGGCCTGTCGCTGCGCTTGCCCGATGGGCGCTGGCTGGATGCGCCCGCACCTGAAGGCGCGCTGCTGATCAATGGCGGGATGATGCTGCGCCGCTGGACGGATAATCGCTTTCTTGCGACACCGCATCGCGTGATCAATCGCTCTGGCCGCGAACGTTATGCGATTCCGTTTTTTATGGATGCGAATTACCGCGCCGTCATGGCGCCCATCACCGCTGATGGCGCACCGGCGCGGATGGAGCCCATCACCTATCCTGATTTCATGACCGGCTATCAGCGCGCGAATTTCCATCACGCCGCTGAGAAAACCGAAGAAAAGGTGCAGTTGCAGGGTGCCTGACTTTACCCGCGACAGGGGGCTTTACCTTCCGCACAGAAGGCGTAGCCTTCGGGAAGCCGCAAAGGCTCAGAACTGTTTTGGGAGGAAAGCTCATGGAAGTAACACGTCGTTCGGCCCTAGCGGTCGGCGGTGGCGCAGCCCTTGGTGGCCTGCCCTGGCGGAGCGCGAAGGCGCAAGCCGCAAATACCCTCAAGATCGCCTTACTTTCCGATTTCTCCGGCACCTATCGCGATGTCACCGGCCCCACGGAGCTTGCCTGCATCCGTCAGGCAGCAGCCGAAATGAGCAATCGCGGCTTCAATATTGAAGTGGTTTTCGGCGATAATCAGAACAAGCCAGATGTGGGTTCCAACCTGACACGGCAATGGATTGACCGCGACGGCGTAGATGTGATTGTGGATGGTGGCGCGTCTTCGGTGGCGCTTGCCGCGAATGACATTATTCGCGACAAAAACAAGGTTTTTCTGAATACCTCCTCAGCCACATCGGATTTGACAGGCCGTGCCTGTGCGCCGACCACGGTGCATTGGACCTATGATACCTGGATGCTGGCCAAATCCACCGGGGGTGCCACGGTGCGCGCGGGTGGCGATAGCTGGTTCTTTATCACGGCGGATTATGCCTTTGGCCATGCGCTGGAACGCGATACGGGCACTTTCGTTCGTAATGCCGGTGGACGCGTCTTGGGGCAGGTACGTACGCCCTTCCCGGGCACCACTGATTTTTCGTCCTTCTTGGTGCAGGCGCAGGCTTCTCGCGCAAAGGTGATTGGCCTCGCCAATGCGGGTAGTGACACCATCAACTGCATCAAGCAGGCCGCCGAATTCGGCATCATGCGTCGCGGCATCAAGCTCGCGAGTTTGCTGATGTTCCTGCCTGATGTGCATGCGCTCGGGCTTGCGACCACGCAGGGACTTATCTGTACCGAAACTTTCTACTGGGATTTGAATGATCGCACGCGCGCTTTCTCCGCCCGGGTGCGACCCAATATCGGCCAGAATGCGCTTTGCATGAACCATGCCGGTGGTTACGCAGCCGTGCTGCATTACCTGAAGGTAGCCGCTGAAATGGGTGTAGCGCAGGCAAAGCAAAGCGGCACCGCAACGGTGGAACGCATGAAGGCGATGCCATGTGACGATGATTGCTTCGGCCCCGGAACCATCCGCGCTGATGGCCGCAAGCTGCATCCCGCCTACTTGTTCGAAGTGAAAAAGCCCGAGGAAAGCCGTGGTATGTTTGATTATTACAAGCTGCTGCAAACCACGTCATCCGATGAGGCCTTCCGCCCCATCGCCGAAGGTGGCTGCAGCTTCGTGAGGAGCTAAAATCTGCATGGCGCGGTGGGGCACATCACCCCACCGCGCCTAACCCTTGGCGCGAAACACCAATTGGCGCGACAGCACGAAATTCCCGAACATCCCAGCAATCGCCCCTGCGGCCACGCCCAGTACAGGATGCGCCGCCACCATCGGCACAAAGGCGATCAGCGCGGCATAGGTGCCGTAATTCACCGCGAAGCCTATCAGGTTCACCAACAGGAACAGCGCCCATTGCTGATGCACGGGACCATCACCGCGCCCGCGAAAAGTCCATAGCCGATTGAGCGCCCAGGTTGTTGTTGCCGCGGCCAGATAGGAGACCGCTCGCCCGCCATAAAGCCCAAGCCCAAGCGCAAGCCCCGCGTAAAGCACCGCGGTATCCACGACGAAACCAATCGTGCCGACCACACCGAAACGCAGAAACTCCAACAAAAGTTGAAAGCGGCCCGGCCCAAGGGAGCTTTCGATGCGGGAGAGGATGCCATGCAAAGCCATGCGCGCCTGTAACGCAGGAAAGCGGGACGGCGCAAACCGCCAATGTCCTTGCGGCCCTCTGGGCAGAGAGTTTTGGCCCAACTGACGCAAAGCAAGGCAATCGGGACAGATTATGCCCAGGAACCGGCTTTGGTCTTTGGCCATAAGCTGGGCTAAGGGCAAATCGCGCTTGCATAGGCCGGGGCAAGCGGGTCTGATGGTTGGAACACGAAAAGGGGGCTCACATGCAACGTCGGGATGTCTTCAAACTGGGTGCCGCCGCAGCCGCAACCTCGCTGCCTTCCTTCGCCATTGCGCAGCCCACGCAGAACCGCGTGCTGAAAATGGTGCCGCAGGCGAACCTCACCAGCCTCGACCCCATTTGGACCACGGCCAATATCACCCGGAATTACGGGTATATGGTGTTCGACACCCTTTATGGCATGGATGCGCAGTTCCAGCCTCACCCGCAAATGGCAGCCGGCCATAGCAGCGATGATGGCGGGCGGAGTGTCACCATCACGCTGCGCCCCGGGCTGAAATTCCATGACGGGGAACCCGTGCGCGCGCAGGATGTGGTGCCAAGCCTGCAACGCTGGATGAAGCGCAGCCCCTTCGGCCAGAAGCTGGCCACCGTGACCGATGACATCCAGATGGTGGATGACATGCGGATCCGCTTCCGCCTGCAAAAACCCTTCCCGCTGCTATTCCATGCGCTGGCGCAGGTTTCCAATGGCCCGGCCTTCATCATGCCAGAGCGTCTGGCCAAGACCGATCCCTTCCAGCAAGTGCGCGAAGCGATCGGCAGCGGCCCTTTCCGCTTCAGGGCCAATGAATTCAATTCCGGCAGCCTGGCAGTGTTTGAACGCTTCGCCGATTACGTGCCCGTGCCGACCGGCACACCAAGCCTGACTGCCGGGCCGAAAATCGCGCATTTTGATCGCGTGGAATGGCACATCATTGTGGATGCCGCGACCGCCGCCGCCGCGATACAAACCGGCGAAATTGACTGGTATGAACAGCCGCCGCCGGAAGTGCAGCTACTGCTCCGCCGCAACCGCCAAGTGGTGATCGAAGCGATTGACCCGCTGCCTTTGACCGGCATTTTGCGCTTCAACCATCTGAATGGCCCCTTCAACAACAAGGCTTTGCGTCAGGCCTTGCTGCCCGCGATCAACCAGCAGGATTTCATGCAGGCATCGGTCGGCACGGATCCTTCGCTCTACACCACGGGCGTTGGCATGTTCACGCCGGGCACGCCGCTTGCCAATGATGCTGGGCTCGCGCCGCTGATGGGGCCGCGCAGCATTGACCGCGCCCGCCAATTGATGCGCGACGCTGGCTATACCAATCAGACTATGCGCCTGATTGGCCCCACGGATATTCTGGTACCGGCCGCACTCACGCAGGTAGGCGCCGATCTGGTGCGGCGGCTTGGCTTCAATGCCGATATCGTGCTGAGCGATTGGGGCACCACAGTGCAGCGCCGCACCTCGCGTGAGCCGGTGGAACGCGGCGGTTGGTCCATGCTGTTCACCTCCTTCTCATCCTTTGATTTTGCCGATCCGGCGGCGCATTTCCCGCTGCGCGGCAATGGCGCCAATGCCTGGTTCGGCTGGCCGGAGATACCGAAGCTTGAGGAAGCGCGTGACGCCTGGTTCGACGCGCCGGATTTGCCGACGCAGCAGGCCCTTGCGAGGGATATGCAGACGGTCGCGATGGATGAACTGCCCTATATCCCGCTCGGCTCCTACAAATCCATGACGGCTTTGCGCGCCAATCTGTCCGGGCGCGTGGCGGGCCTCGCGCTTTATTGGGGCATTCGGCGTAGCTGAAAAGGAAGATTCAGATGGATCGCAGAAGCTTTATTGGTGGCACGGCTGGCCTTGCGGCCACGGCGGGCATGGCCGCACCGGCCTATTCGCAAGGGGCGGCGGCGCGCACGCTCCGCGTTATTCCGCAGGCGAACCTGACAAGCCTTGATCCCATTTGGACCACGGCGGTGGTCACGCGCAACAACGCCTTCATGATCTATGACCAGCTTTGCGCCGAAAACGCGAAGGGCGAGATCAAGCCGCAAATGGCCCAAGGCTGGGAGACATCCCAGGATGGGTTGACGCTGACCTTCACGCTGCGTGATGGGCTGATGTTCCATGATGGGGAGAAGGTACTGGCCAAGGATTGCGTGGCCTCCATCAATCGCTGGGCGCGGCGTGATCCCTTTACGCAGGTTCTCTGGCCCAATGTCGCCGTGCTGGAAGCCCTGGATGATAAGCGCTTTCGCTTCCGCTTCCATAAGCCAACGCCCTTGCTGATCATGGCTTTGGGGCAGACGCAATTCCCCTGCTTCATCATGCCCGAACGCATTGCGGCAACCGATGCCTTCCAGCAAATCCGCGAAACCGTGGGCAGCGGGCCGTTCCGCTTCATCCGCGATGAATGGAACCCGGGCCAACGCGCCGTCTGGGCGAAGAATGAACGCTATGTGCCGCGCCAGGAAGAAGTGGATGGCCTGGCCGGCGGACGCACGCCGAAGATTGACCGCGTGGAATGGACCATCATCACGGACCCCGCCACCAGCGGTAATGCCATGGTGACGGGTGAACAGGATTATTGGGAATACCCGCTGCATGATCTGCTGCCGCAACTTCGCCGCGCGCGCGGTGTCACGGTGCAGCAAAGGCTGCTGGATGGCACTTATGGCGTGTGCCGCTTCAATACGCTGCAACCGCCCTTCAACAACCCGGCCATTCGCCGCGCCGTCGCCATGGCGGTGGATCAGCGCGATTATCTGACCGCCGTTGCCGGCAATGACCCCGCCGGCTGGGGCGTATGTGAGGGTGTTTTCACCTGCGGAACGCCGCTCGCTAATGAACAGGGCAGTGAGACGCTGAAAACCCATAACATTGAACGTGCGCGGGAAGCGCTGCGCGCGGCGGGCTATAATGGCGAAAAGGTCGTTTTGATTGCGCCGGGTGACTACCCGCAGATCAATGCGTTATCGCTCATGACTGCGGATATCATTCGCCGCCTGGGCATGAACCTGGAATTGATCGCGGCCGATTGGGGCACGCTGGTGCAGCGGCGCACCAGCAAGGAACCGGTGGAACGCGGCGGCTGGAGCATTATCCACACTACGTCGTCAGGCCAGAGCCTGGCGCTGCCGGTCTATCACCTGTTCCTGCGCGCCAATGGGGATAATGCCTGGTTCGGCTGGCCCAATGTGCCGGAAATTGAGGCTTTGCGCGCCGAATGGGTGGAAAAGGGCGCCGATCCGGGGGAAAGCCAGCGCATCGCGCGCCTGCTGAATGCCAAGGCCATGGAGCAGATGTATTACATTCCCTTGGGCTTCTACTGGCAGCCCTCGGCCTGGCGAAGCAATGTCACCGGCGTCTTCCGCGCGCCGGCGACGGTCTTCTGGA
>Ga0114981_10003432_pt1 | contig 10057 bp, 26 predicted proteins | sample S_140806_MF_Meta_FD_87028 | JGI IMG/M metagenome (GOLD analysis project Ga0114981, IMG submission 87028) | Freshwater microbial communities from Lake Simoncouche, Canada to study carbon cycling - S_140806_MF_MetaG | ecosystem: Environmental > Aquatic > Freshwater > Lake | place: Lake...
GAACCAGAATCCCCTGTGGTTGAACCAGAATCCCCTGTGGTTGAACCTGAGCCACCCATTGAAGAGCCAGAGCCTCCAGTAGTGGAGCCTGAGCCACCAACACCTGTTGAAGAACCACCAATAGTAGTAGATGAACCGCCAGTAGTGGTTGAGGAACCACCAGTTGAGGCTGAAGAACCTCCAGCGGTAGTAGAAGAACCACCAGTGGTGCAAGAAGAGCCACCTGCAGTAGAAGAAGAGCCACCTTTAGTGGCAGATGAAAACTCTACTGAAGAAGAAAAAGAAATTATTGCTGAGGCTTTGATTGAAGCAGCAGATGGGCAAGCAGTAACTGCAGAAGCAATAGCAGAAGCAGGTCTTACATATGCTGACCTACCACCAGAGACGCCCGTTCAAGTTCGTGAGGATGAGAACGGTAACGAAATTATTATTACCGCTGAAATAGCAGCAGCACTTGTAGTGCTAGAGAATCCAGCAGAATTAGTTAAAGCAATCTTTACAGACCCAGCCCAAGCACTCCTAGCATTAGGAAGTATTGGTGCTGATATGTCAACAGAAGAGCGTAAAGAATCAGAAAAGACAATCGTTGCAGCAGTAATCGTAGGTGGCATAGCCACTCAGTCAGCCTTAACTGTAGCAGCATCAGCGGGGACCGTAGGATATAGGAGAAAACCACAATGAAACATTGGTTATCAGACTTCTTAGGTCAGGCTTGGACCCTGCTAGGAATGTTCGTGGCTTGGGTTGTCCTTGACGGTTCAGCCAAAACAGTTGTCGGCTATGCCATTGTATTCACAATGGTTATGTGGTCAGCAACTTATTGGTTACGTAATCCAAAGGATGATGAATGAAAAATATTAACAACATACTTATGAGAATAGTGGCAGTCTTTGCTGCCTCTGGTCTATCAGTTATTGGTGCTGGAGCAGTTGTTGGTATCAGCACAGCCAAGGCAGTAATCCTTGCTGGAACATTAGGCGTAGCAACAGTCGTCGAAAAACTAGCCCGTGCATTCCTTGATGATGGCAAACTAACGGCAACAGAAATCAATGAAGCATTTGCTTCTGTGGACAAACGAGCAAAGAAGGAATAACTATGAGCCAAGTAGCAAAATTCTTAGAGGTAGCACAAGCTGAAGTAGGCACTGCTGAGGGACCAAAAGAAAATGAAACTAAGTATGGTAAGTTTACTAAGATGGACTTCCAACCTTGGTGTGGTTCATTTGTTATGTGGGTTGCAAAGCAAGCAGGATTAAAGATTCCTAACTGCGTATACACCCCAGCAGGAAAGTCAAGTTTCCAGGGCTTAGGCACTTGGAGTAATGCAGCAACTGCTAACCCCAAGCCAGGAGACATTGTGTTCTTTGACTTTGCCCCAGGTGGAGCAGCAGTTGAACACGTTGGTATTGTTGTCAAAGACAATGGCGATGGAACTGTAACCACAATCGAAGGTAATACTTCTTCCGAGAAAAAGAAAACTGGCTCACAAGCCAACGGCGGAGAAGTTGCTATCAGAGTTAGGGCGTTCAAGGAAAAGAATAAGCGTGGACTTTCTCCGTTTATTGTAGGCTTTGGCACCCCTAAATTCAAAGACTAAAGGAGAAATAATGAACAAGGATAAACTAAAGGCTATCGCATCCACATACTTACGTGCTGCTATTGCCTCAGTGATTGCTCTCTACCTAGCGGGCGAGACTAATCCGAAGAATCTACTTGTGGCTTTTGTGGCTGCAGTGGCAGGTCCAGTCCTAAAGGCTATCGACCCTAAAGAAACAGCATTCGGAGTGGGCTCTAAGTAGCCCTTTAAACGGGCTGTAATGCCCAATAGAACGACAAAACCCCCTTACCTTAGTATCTCTACTAGGGCGAGGGGGTCTTTTGTCATTTCTTAGGGGTTAACTTCATCCAAAAAGTCTTCCCATTCTTCATCGTCAGCGAATGCCCATTGGGGTAACTTAGCTAATGCTCTATTAAATCGCCATCGTTGAATCCATTCAACAACTTCATAGAATATATCACGAACAGCTAGTGCTAGCAAAGCTAGCAAGAAAGTTTGCAACATTGTATTTTCTCCTATATAATATATTATAGTTATATGTATTATATAGAACCCCTGCGGGGTTCTTATATAGTATATATTATATCTAATTATACACAAGATTTTTATACTTGCAAAACAAATTTAGTTTGACAAAGAAAAGAATCCGTGTATAATTACACCAATGAGCATACAACTAGGAGACTACGTATTACCTGAGCACATAAGTTACTCAGCCTTTACCACTTATATTGACTGTGGGTATCAATACTATTTAGGTCGACTGATGCAGTTACCCGAGGAGCCATCAGTCTGGTCCGTCGGAGGCTCAGCTTTCCACCGAGCAACAGAATTGTGGGACTTAGAAAATGCAGGATGACTTATGGATTAGAGCCTGGGCTGAAGAGCTCGGAGATAAAGATTTAACCAACGCAAGAGTTGGTGGCAAGAAAACAAAAGAACACCCAAACAAGGAAGACGTTACCTTCTGGCATAAGACTGGGCCTCGATGGGTCCAAGCCTACATTGACTGGCGGAACGCGAATCCTTCTTGGAAGATATGGCGGACACCTGCTGGTGCTCCTGCTATTGAACTGGCTATGATGCCTGAGTTTGCTGGCGTGCCTGTCAAGATGATACTTGACCGAGTGTTTGAAGTCAACGGTGAGTTGGTCATAGTTGATTTGAAAACCTCTCAACAAACACCTGCCAATACATTACAACTTGGCTTCTATAAAGTAGGCTTACAAAAAGTCTTCGGCATAGATGTTAAGTGGGGGACATATTGGATGGCACGTCAGAATGGTGTATCCGACTTAGTAAGTCTTGAGTCATACACCGAAGAGAAGTTAGAATATCTTGTGAGTGGTTTTGATAAGGCTCGCAAGGCTGGAATCTTTTTACCTAATACAAACAACTGCCAATATAAATGTGGATTGACAGCACACTGTCAGTTCTCAACGAAGATAGGATAACAAATGGAAGAATGGAAACTGCAAGTATCGTATAAGACACCCGCTGGTGATATGATTAACATCAGAGCTCATACCGCTGACGAGTTAAGTGTATTGCTAGAAGGTATTGGTGATTACTCTGCGCAAGTTGCAGCAGTGCAACGTCTGGTCGTTGGTGCATACAATGCTGCCCCTTTGGGGACAGTAGCTTCAACTCCAAGCACCGCGCCATCTGGATTCTCCGCTCCCAGCCAGGGTCAGGGTCCATTGTTTACACCACCACCAAGCGCAGTGACACCAACAGGGCAAGCGAGCCCGACCTGCACACACGGAGCAAGGATATTCCGAAGCGGAACAAGCAAGACAACTGGGAAGCCTTACGCTTTCTGGGCTTGCCCGACACCGCAGGGAACGCCCGACCAATGTAAACCAGTAAACTAAATTAAATATGATGGAGCGTAGCTACCCAACATCTAATGAAAGGTGGCTACGTTCTCTCTTTAGAGAAGGGAATGAATCAGGATGCGCACACTTGTCCGCTCAGTTGGTCGTCCCAGTATTGGTGGGGAACCACTCCCGAGTTGCTTTAAAGCTTTCGAGAACAACAAGATTATCATACGTCGTTCTGAAGTCTCAATGTTTGCAGCAGCACCAGGGGTAGGTAAGTCAACACTAGCACTTGCACTTGCTTTGAAGATGAAAGTTCCAACGCTTTATATCTCAGCAGATACCAACGCACATACTATGGCTATGCGTTTAGCCTCAATGATTTCAGGTAAATCACAATCAGATGTAGAACATATGCTAACATCAGATGTAGGCTGGACCAAGGCTACGTTAGCAAAAGGAAGTCATATTGTTTGGTCATTCGAATCAGCACCATCACTTCAAGATATTGATGAAGAGGTGCAAGCCTTCGAAGAATTATGGGGTTGTCCACCAACTCTTATTGTAGTAGATAACTTAATGGATGTAGCCACTGATGGTGGCGAAGAGTTCGCATCAATGCGTGCGATTATGAAGGAGCTGAAGTACCTTGCCCGTGCAACGAATGCTGCAGTTGTTGTCCTTCACCACACAAGCGAAGCGGTCCAAGGCACACCGTGCCAACCGCGCTCAGCGATTCAAGGTAAGGTCGCTCAATTACCTGCTCTTATATGCACCCTTGGTGTTGTTGGCACTTCTATGGGTGTCGCGCCAGTTAAGAACAGATACGGGAGAGCAGACGCTGGAGGAACCTTAATGACTTGGGTTGCATTTAATCCAGAGTATATGTTTATAGATGACATACCAGAGAATGTTTAAGGAGACAGTATGATTCAAGAAGAAGATGATATGACTCAAGAGATACGTGCTCTTGTTATGTTAGAGACAGCAAAAGAAGTTAAGAAGTTTATTGATAAGATTGAATCATCTAAGATTGCAGAGAAAGATGAATGGTCTATCGGATTAAATCAGGGATTGGATTGGGCAGTTCGTATCCTGAACAAGGATAAGAGTGCATCTTGACAACACGAAAATCACATAAGCAAAGGGGTGCTAGTTTTGAAACAGACATCAGAGATTGGTTTAGAACAAATGGATACGATGCTGAACGACTTGCAAGAACTGGTGCAAGAGACGAAGGAGATGTTGCAGTCCGCAGCAACTTCCTTGGAAGCATTGGTGTTATCGAGTGCAAAGCTCCTGGCGCAGGAAACTCCATCGACCTCAGTGGCTGGTCCAAAGAAGCTCAAGTCGAAGCCAACCATTACGCAACAGCAAGAGGACTACCACAAGAAGCGGTCCTCGCTGCACTCATCATTAAAGCAAGGGGAAAGCCCATATCAGAGTCGTATCTGGTCTTTAGACTAGGTGATATCTTTGGCGAATGATTTGCCTTCAGTCAAGGCAGTGCTTGAACATTACGGTGCAACCATACGCCGAGACCACGGTCAAGTAAACTTAAAGTGTCCGTTCCACGGCGATAGTCATCAGTCTGGAACAGCTAACTTAGATGACAATGTATTCGTTTGCTTTGCGTGTGGAGTGCAGGGAAATAGTTTACAACTTATTGCTCAACAAGAAAGGTGCGACATACGTGAAGCAGCGAGATTCGCAGAAGGAATTACTGGAGTTAGCAGTCCGCAAGTATCAGGACGCCATCTATCAGGCAGAAGATTACCTGCAAAGCAGGGGTATAACAATAGAAGTAGCACGTCTGGCTCGATTAGGCGTAGTCGCGGAGCCTGAGGTTGGACACGAACAATTCCTTGGAAGATTATCTATACCGTATATTACTAAGACAGGTGTAGTTGATTTACGTTTTCGTAGTCTTAACCCAGCAGTTGAACCAAAGTATATGGGTATGACAGGTGCAGATACCAAGATGTATAATGTCTTAGACATTGACAGAGCAGGTGATTGGATTGGAGTATGCGAAGGTGAACTGGATACCCTTACTATGTCTCGCTGCGTTGGCGTTCCTTGTGTCGGAGTTCCAGGTGCGAATTCGTGGAAGAAACATTACACACGATTGCTTGCTGACTTCGAACGCGTCTTTGTTTTTGCAGACGGTGACGGACCAGGCAGAGAATTCGCAAACAGTTTGGCTCGAGAGTTGCCAGTCACTATTGTTGGATTCGGTGACGGGGAAGATGTCAATTCGGCATACACCAAATACGGGGCTGCATTCGTTAGGGAAAAGATAGGATTAAGTAATGAATAAAGATAATAATAAATGTCCTGAATGCAATGAAGAGTTTGATAATGTGTTCGAAGCAACAGACCATATGCTTGAAGATGATGAAGAGTTCGACCCAGTATTAATCTTGCCTAATGGGTATAGGTTATTGGTTGGTTCGTTACTGCGTTGTTTTTATAGATACGCAGATGAACCTGAGATGATTAAAGATATATCTCAATCAACTTACCTCACATTATTCACGGCAGAAACAACACCCGAAACAGTAGGTGCTGTAATACAGGATATGATTGTTGGCTCTAGTATGGTAGGAATAGATGACGAACTCAAGCAACTCTTGGCAGATGGAGACTGAAGAAATATGGCAGATTATAGAACATCTAAGGAACCAAGGTTTGAACGTAAGCCAATACCAGGTGGCAGAGAATATGTTAATGGTAACCTTGAAGATACCATTACTTCTAGGGAAGACAGCCTAGCACCCCATCTATATATTTTAACTAAAGAATTAAATGAACTATTGTTAAGCAAGCATAGGGACTATGGCCCGAAGAACATCTCAGATGCACCTGGGGGTGCACTTAACGGCCTTCGAGTAAGGATGCACGACAAGTTAGCTCGCATAAATAATCTAGTAGATACTAATGCAAACCCTGAGCACGAAAGTTTAGAAGATTCATTTAAGGATATGGCTAACTATGCAATCATAGGGTTGTTAGTGTTAAGAGATAAATGGGATAAATGAAAGAGAAAGAGTTGTTCGTATGGCTAAAGGATAATCACTACCCCGACCTCGAACACTCTCCCGAAGTCTATGATGGTTTCGATTGTGTAACAAAAGAATTCGGTATGTTCATAGAACTTAAGTCACGTAACACACACTATGATACCTTGTTGTTAGAGAAAAAGAAATTTGATTTCTTGGCAGCCAAGGCAGAAGAGTTGGGGTTGAAGGCTTGGTATATTAACTACACGCCTAGTGGTGTATGGTCATTCCCTTTGAGTGATATGGCTGAGCCAGTATGGGAAGAGAAGTGGTTGCCTGTCACCACAGAATTCAGTAACAAGAACAAGATGATGAAGCAAGTAACGTTCTTATCTACTGCTGATGGGATAAAAATAAAATGACAAACTTATCTTCATTTGATTTAGACTTTGGGTATGGTCGCCAAGGCGAAACGTTAGTAGAAGAACTACTAAATGGTGGGCGCACAGTTGAAGTTAAGCGCGATAGAAAATGGCACGTCACTAACAACCTTTATGTTGAGGTTGAGTGTTGGTATATGAAGTCAGGTTCTTGGCAGCCATCAGGCTTGATGGTAACCGAAGCCTCACATTGGGCATTCGTGCTAGAGCAGTCGGTGTTTATTATCCCTACGCACCTATTAAAGAAGGGCGTAGCCGAACTTGGTAGGCAAATCTCTTGCGAGATACCACCGAATAAAAGCAAAGGCTATCTAATAACAGTAGAAGATTTACTTACCATAACCCGTAAATACAAAGACGAAAAAGAAAGTTGATGATGGACTGGTCAAGGATTGAGAAGTGGGATTATGTGGTGGTCGCTGTCGCATCTGAATACCATCGTAAGTTTGAGATGGTTGAACTCGCAGATATAAAACAAACATTGTATCAGTGGTTTGCTGAGCACCCAAATAAACTTGATGAATGGGAAGCTATCGGTGAGAAGGATGCCAAGAATTTAATCTATCGTTCGCTTCGCAATCAAGCATTAGATTATTGTCAGCGATGGAAGGCTAAGAGCATAGGTTATGATTACTCTGACCTGTATTATTATGAAGCAGAAGTTGTAGAAGCACTGCTACCTGCTGTGTTGCGTAGTGAGTGGGGTGTAACCCACAAGTTAAACTTAGGAATACCAGGAAGACCAAGCGCACCTGCTGAAGGTGGCAACCTCTCGGTTATGATGATGGAAATAGACTCAGCGTATTGGAAGTTGAGTAAAGAGGATAGAAAGATACTCTTCTTCCGTTACGCAGAATCTATGGACTACAAAGAGATAGCCAATTATCTATCTCTAGGTAGCGATGATGCTGCCCGAATGAGAGGTAGTCGAGCAGTCAAAAGATTAATTAATAAGTTGGGTGGCTATCGCCCATACTCAGACAACGACTTGCCAGATGATATAAGCGATAAACCAAGTGAGTTTATACAGACCGATGAGTCCACCAATGAAGAAGAATGGAACGAAGAAAGGCATAATGATGTCGAGTAATCTATACATCATCAGTTAAATCAACATCATCTAAGTAAACATCTGCTGCTAGTAGATACTCAACAATATGTTCTACTTCTTCTTCAGTTATATCAAATATAAAATCATCAGGCATATCTTGCCATTCTACATCGAACTCAGACCCTGAATCCATACTACCCTCCCGTCGAATAGAATCCGCTACCCTTGAACTGTATGCCAGGGGTATTGTATACGCGTGATGATTGATTACCGCATACGCAGATAACTTCTTCATCTCTATCATCTACGTGACGGCTGATAACTTGTAGTGCTTGGCACTTGTTACATCTATATTCATATGTCGGTGTCATTAGAATTGCCCTCCGCTATAATGTATATCTTGCTCGGGTTGGTTACGAGCATTAACTGCTGCCCAATCCCTGGCTAATTGAGTCAGTTCTATATTACCCCAAGGGTCTACAAAATTAACCCAATCATTATTAGGGTTGGTTCTCATATGATTATCTAAGTTCTGTTTGCGAACTACATCGTGTAAGAATTCAGTCACAATCTTCTCCCTCATCTATGTCTATTGGTGTTGGTGCTGTTGCCAGAGTGCCACAATCTGCGCACTCCATATCAAGGAAATACATTTCGATTTCCCCTGTATCAGGTTCGAATAAAGTTTTTAAGTTCCATATGTTACACCCGCAAGGGCAGACAGAGGTTGGTTTACCTCTGATATCCATAGCCTTAGTGTAATCAGGTTTAAGTTCTGTAATATGTTTAGCCATTAGTGCCACCCTTTCCGTTGGAAGTGTCGCCACGCATTACAAGGTGTATCGTAGCGGTAGTAAATATAATCCAAGCCACGGTCAATCTGTAATGGTGGTGCTGTAGTAGGGCTAAGCCCTAGTAGTTGCGGTATACCGCCAGCGTTCTTACCCATAACTTTAATTTTATTGTAAGCTTTAGGGTTCCACGCTGACTCTTTACCCCACAATTTACTAAGGCATAGCCATTGTTTATCTTGCCACTTGTGTAGCATATCACGGGCATAAGCCCTGCTATCTGATTCACTCCACGAATTCTGAACTGTTACTTGTTTAGTATGCGGTTCGATTGTTGGAGTATCAAATAGAACTAATGATACGGATACGAATAGCAAGAATAGTAGTGCTCTCATTCCATACCAGCCCTTATCTTCCGTGAGTGTGATACCTTGTGCTGTCGAGCGTGATTGCCACGCACTACATCAGCGATAGCCATACGCTCACCACCAGTTAACCCACCCCATATACCCCACTCGATATTCTCGGGGCGCATACCTTCGGCGAGGCACTCTGATTTAGTAGGACACCTATCACATATACTCAACGCTAAGCGTGAGTCTTGGATAGACTTATTAATGATAGCCGTAGTAGCACGACCGCCCGTTTCACTATCGGGATAGTCATTCCACCATAGGTTAGGGTCAAACTCTTTACTAGAGCATAACCCTTCTATGTTATTAGTAGGTATAAATAATTTAGTTTTCTTATTAGGTATGCCAGTTCTTCTGCCACCCATATTTAATACACCTCATTCATAGAATCATATAGGTTATCAGGGTCATCGCTACTCGCGCCACAATCATCTTCTTCGTGGCGTTCATCGCACCTATCACATCGGGGATAAATTCCCCTAGCAATATCATCTCCCATTACCCATTGTGGTTCATTGGACATCTTATATCCTCTCTAGTTGGTGTAACTTACTGTAAATACTGATAGGCAACCGCCTGCTGGTGTAAATATGTCCCGCTTCCTTCTTGCTTGAATCTTGTTCCAGTTTCTAGTTGAAACTGAGAACCAAAGCGTATGCCGACCAACACCTATGGTTAGGTGTGCTAGGTATACAGGATACCCAAAGCCAGCATCGAAAGTGAAACTAAAGTTTTTCATCTTGTTCCTCCTTTAGGACGTGTGCCCAGTTATCGCAATCGTGAAATTCTTGGTCTAGTTTATTCTCTATAATAGAGCCACACCAATGCTTATATGGGAACAGGATTTCATAAACCATATCATATCCTCTCTATAATATTGTGAGTAGTTTAGTCGCGACTTGCTCAGGTCGAGCTAGTTATCCCCGATTGAAGGCAGGAATATAAATAGGTTCGATAGTAGCATTGGCTAAGTTCTTAGCCCA
>Ga0114981_10003437_pt1 | contig 10054 bp, 9 predicted proteins | sample S_140806_MF_Meta_FD_87028 | JGI IMG/M metagenome (GOLD analysis project Ga0114981, IMG submission 87028) | Freshwater microbial communities from Lake Simoncouche, Canada to study carbon cycling - S_140806_MF_MetaG | ecosystem: Environmental > Aquatic > Freshwater > Lake | place: Lake...
GTTTCCGATTCTCGACGAGCGCCGCCAGCAGTTGGCGGGCTCCCTGTCGGGCGGTCAGCAACAAATGTTGGCGATTGGGCGGGCACTGATGGGCGGACCCAGACTGCTGCTGCTCGACGAACCTAGTCTGGGACTGGCGCCGCTGGTGGTCAAACAGGTTTTTGCCACACTGCGCGCGCTCAATGAAGGCGGCTTGACCATTTTGCTGATCGAACAAAATGCCAAACAGGCGCTCGAGGTCACCAGTCGGGCCTATGTGATCGAGCAGGGGCGTATCGTCCATGCCGGCCCAAGCAGCGAGTTGGCCAACGACCCGGAGATCGAAGCGCACTATTTGGGTCAGGGCGGTTCGACCGATTGATTCTCAACAAACATTTTTTTACAGGAGACTTTTTATGAAACCAATGATCTCACTGCTGGCTGCGACCAGCGTTGCCATGCTCGCCACCGTCTCATCAGTTCAGGCTCAGGACGTCAAGTTGGGCGTGGTGATGTCCAATACTGGCACCTATGCCTTTGTCGGGACTCCCGTCATCAACGCCATCCGGATGGCGTTCGACGAAATGCAAGTCAGCAACTACTTTGGGGCAACCAAGGTCAGCCTGATGATAGAGGACAACCGTTCCAACACCCAGGAAGCGTTGGCCCTTTTGACCCGGATGGCCACCCGGGATAACGCCGTGATGGTGATCGGTCCTGTCGCCACAGGCGAAGCCATGGCGGCCGCTCCAGTCGCCAATGAACTCAAGATCCCGATCTTTACCACCGCCACGTCGCCGGCCGTTCTGGCACCCGGACCGTGGGTCTTCAAGGTCACAGAGACGGCAGACCAGTACATGACTCTGCTGGGGGAACATGTTGCGCAAAAGCGCAAGCCCAAAAGTTGCTTCAACATCACGATTCGCGACAATGAAGGCTACATTCTTCAAAACAACGTGTTTCGCGACACCATCAAGAAAGGTGGCGTAGCGATAGCAGCAGAGGAGTCCATCCTGTCGGCCGACACCGATTTCACCGCCCTGGCGACAAAAATCGCCAATGCCAAAGCCGACTGCCTGTTCCTTTCAACCCCACCCGAGCAGGGTGCCAACATCATCCTGCAGGCAAGGCAGGCGGGCATGGCGGCCAGCACACTGCTGGTTGGGAACACAGGCATGGGTTCGGTCAACTTCGTGAAAGCAGGTGGTACGGCTGTTGAAGGAACCCTGTTCTCTGCCGAGTCGGTGCCCACCGGCGTGAATGACATGGCCAAGACCTTCATCGTGAACTACACCAAACGCTACAACGTGGCCCCGGACTCCTGGGCGATGGTGGGCTACTCTATGGGTCTGATCGCTGCGAACGCCATCAAGGCAGCCGGCCCCAACCCGACACGCGATAAAGTCCGGGCCGCAATGCTGTCGACCAAGAATCTGCCCGTGGTCATTGGGCGTGGCACTTGGTCGATCACCGATCCTGCAACCCGTATCCCCAGCTTTGGCTATGCGGTCATGAAGATCCAAGGCGGCAAGTTTGTTGAAGACAAGTAGTCCGACCTGAGTTCCTGCATGGCGACACGGTAATTTCGGCTGCTGAGAGCTCACACCGACTTGATTGGGGAAACCATCTGATGCGTGAAGTAAAGGACATGTCGGTGCTGATCACGGGCGGTGGATCTGGCATTGGCGAGGGCACTGCCCGGCTGTTTGCCGAGCGCGGGGCCAGGGTGACGATCAGCGGCAGGCGGCGCGACAAAATTGAGGCCGTCGCGGCCTCAATTGGGCCGGCCTGTCGGGCAGTCGTGGGTGATGTGACAGTTCAAGCGGATCGCGAGGCCATGCTGGTGGCTGCGGTTGAGCACGGGGGTAAGCTGGATTTGCTCGTGAACAATGCCGCCAACATGTACAGGCAAGCGATTACAGAGTACACCGAGCAGGTGCTGCAAGACGCCTTCAACACCAATGTCATCGCGGGGATGATGCTGTCGAGCATGGCGGTGCCTCATCTTGAGAAAACCAGGGGTGCCATTGTCTTCCTGGGCTCTATTCATAACCGGCGAGCCTATCCGGGTGCATCGCCTTACGCCACGACCAAGGCGGCTGTCGAGGGCCTGTCACGCGTCATGGCGGCAGAGCTTGGGCGACGTCACATCCGGGTGGCCTGCGTGCTGCCGGGCGCGGTCAGCACGGAGATCAACCTGCGCGCTGGACTGTTCACAGCAGCCCAAGCGGACGAGCGATATGCAGCCATCGCGCCTGACCACGCTCTGGCCCGAATCGGTACGGTAGCAGAGGTTGCCGAAGCCATCGAATACCTGGCCCGCGCAGAATGGGTCACCGGTGTTGCGCTGGAGGTGGACGGTGGCTTGGGGCTCGGTGTATCAAAGTTTTAAGCGCTCTGCGGGCGCTGCGTTGCGAACCCAAGTTGACTTGATGACCGTCACAACGCGCTGCATAAGCATGAGCTGAAGAACCAACCGACAAGGAGAAGACGTGGCTACCATCACCGTGAGCGACTACAAGTTGGCCGGCGACACCCTTCGTCTGAGCGACCTTCGACAGTCGCTTTACGACGAGGGCGCCATACTGATGGAAAAGGTGCTGGTCAACCTGCATGGCGCCGAGCATCGCTCCAGGCGCAATGTCGAAGCCAAGGTTTTTCGGCGTGATTTTTTTCACTGGTACGAGCGCGAGGTTTTCCCCGCTACCTTGAATGAGACACTGCGCCCCTATTTGAGTGCCGGCAAGCTCGACCTCGTTGATTTTGGGTTTCGGGTCATGATGAATCTGACGGCCGACTTTGCGGGCGTGGATCGGCGCCAGCGGACTGCCGAGGAAACTGGACAATTGTTGCGTATCCTGCGCACTTTCGGCAAAGCCGCGACGCTAGGCCAGGCCCTGGGCAACCGAGACGCCATTCGCGCCGAGATCGGTCAGGCCTTGGTCGAATTTGACACGGATTTCTTTCAAGCATCCTTACAGCGCCGGCAAGGCTTGCTGGCACAACTTGAACGCGGCGAGATCGGTGAGGATGATCTGCCTCGCGACGTGCTGATGGAACTGCTTCGCCATCGGTCCGAGGTACCCATAGCGACAGATGCCCTGATGAAGGAAATCGGCTTCTTCCTGTTGGCAGGCGCATTCACGTCGATCCACACCTTTACCCACGCGATGCACGAGATCTTTTGCTGGCGTGCGGCTCATCCAGAAGACGCGCAGCGCTACCGGCAAGATCCGCTGTTCCTGCAGAAGGCCATTCACGAAAGCATGCGCCTGCATCCCTCAAGTCCAACTGCCGGACGACGTCCGGTCTGCCCTGTGCAATTGCCCACGGGTGATCAGGCAACGCCAGAGGATCAAGTCAATGTCGACCTGCTGTCGGCCAATCGCGATCCAAAGGTGTTCGGCGCTGACGCTGCGGAATACTGCCCGCACCGGGAAACGCCTCGCGGCATCAGCCCTTACGGCTTGTCCTTCGGCACCGGCATGCATGCGTGCATCGGGCTGAATCTGGCCGCTGGAACCCTGCCAAAAGCCGACAGCGTGGTGTCAGAGCATCAATTCGGCACGGTGACGCTGATCGCTCGGGAATTGATCGGGCACGGCGCCAGGCCGGACCCCGACCAAGCTGGAGTTGTAGATCGCTCGACCATTCGCAACAACTGGGCCAGCTACCCCATCCTGTTGGACATCTGACCGCGTGCCCTGATGAAAACCATCACGATCAGTGGCTACGATGCCGCATCAGACACGCTTCGGGATCAGCGGCTTGCCCAGTCCCTGTACGACGAAGGGGCAGTCATCATGGCCGATGTGCTCCTGGTGCTGCATGGCGCGGAACATCGAGCGCGGCGCTTGTTGGAACTGCGGGTTTTTCGGCGGGATTTCTTTCGGTTCTATGAACACGACGTTTTTCCAGCCACCCTGAAGCAAACGATTGCGCCCTATGAGGTCACCGGCCGTGCCGACTTGATGGAACTGAGTTATCGGCTCACCATGAACCTCACGGCAGATTTTGCTGGCATCGACCGACCGCAACGTAGTGCTGAAGAAACCGAACGCCTGCGGCGGCAAGTGATGGTGTTTAGCGAGGGAGCGACGCTGGTGCACTCCACTCGTGACAAAGAAACCGTTCGCCATGAGGTACGGGCTGCCCTTACAGAATTCAAAACGACTTTTTATGAACCCTCACTGACCAGGCGGCAACTGAGGCTGGCTGACTTTGCGGCCGGGAAGATCGCAGAAGAGGATGTGCCACGCGATGTCCTGACGGTGCTGTTGAAAAACGATGAACGGGTGGAGATGGCCCCCGATCTGATGATGCGGGAAATTGCTTTTTATCTGCAGGCGGGCTCACACAGTACCGCCAATGCCACAACCCATGCCTTCCATGACGTCATCACCTGGTGCGACAGCCACCCTGACGACCAGCACCGAGTTCACACGGACCCCCTGTTCCTCCAACGCTGCGTGCATGAAAGCCTTCGACTCCACCCCGCCAGTCCCGTCGCTTGGCGCCGGTCAACCTGCCCCATGGCACTGGCGACTGGCGCCGATGCAGATACCAATGACCGGGTGGTGATTGACTTGGCATCTGCCAATCGCGACCCCTCGATCTTCGGCCCAGACGCCGAGGCCTTCAACCCGCATCGCACATTGCGCGAAGGGACGCCGCCCTGGGGTTTGACTTTTGGCATCGGCGTGCACACTTGCCTGGGGCGTGATCTCGACGGCGGCTTGCAACCACGGGCCGACACCGACCCGCTCACCCACCAATATGGCATCGTCCCGCTGTTGGTACAAGAACTCCTCAAGCGCAATGCGCGCCGCGATCCGAGTGACCAGGCACTGACTGCCAGCCACACCCAGCGCCCCAATTGGGGCTATTACCCGATTCTGCTGGACCCGGTGTCCTGACAAGGGACGACTGATGAACAGCGACGGACTGCAATGATTGACCTTCAAACCATCCTTTTTGAATCGGATCGCGGTGACATCGTCGCATTGGATAGCGCGGCTGACGTGATGCCACGCAACCGGGGACGAGATGTGCTGGTGACGGCTTCTTATATCGGCGTGCTGCCTGCGCGTCTGGTCCACGATCAGTTGCCGCGCGCTGTGATCGGGTTCGACGGAGGTGTTGGTCCGCAAGGCGCGAATATCGCCGGCCTCTGGTACTACGAGGCGCTGAATATTCCTGCGGCGGCGGTTGATGTCATGAGCATCATCCTGGGCGATGGCGTCGATGTCTATCACAACGGACGCGTCAGTTTCGTCAACCGCCCGGCTGCAGACTGCGGGGTGGTCAAAGGCATGGCAGCCCGAGAGGCCGCGCATCAGATGCTGACTCATGAACCGGGCCAACCCACTGCCTATCAGGTCACCAACCGGCAGCTTGTTCATCAGAATACCGCAGGGCGGCAGGTCGTGGTCACCGACTCCATCATTTTCGGAACCGAAGCCGACAAGGCCAACGTGCTGGTCACCGCCGGACACACGGGCCGAAGCGGCGCGCGCCACATCATCAATGTCCATCCGTTTGGTTTCATTTGTTCAGACGGCGGCCGTGGCCGCAACGACTCCGGTATGGCGGGTCTGGCGCTGACCAATGACGCCGGCATCGCAGGCGCAACAGTAGACGCCCGGCTTGCCCGTATGGGCGACGGCATGAGCACCTATGAAGACGGCATCGTGAGTGCAGCCAACGCCTTGGCTCTCAGCTGTGGGGTGTACGTCGGCATGACAGCCAAGGCGGCCGCTCTTTGCCTGGTCAACCGTTGTCAAGCGATGTGAAGTCGGGCGGCCGCTTTTCAAGAAAGGCATTGACAGCCTCCCGATGGCTCTGGGTCTGGTGCGACAAGGCCTGGAAACCGGCCGCCATTTCAAGATGGGTATCTAGGCGCGTGTGCATCCCCTCCCGGTGCAGCCGCTTCGCCAGTCGGACAGCATGGCTTGGATTCGACGCAATACGCTGCGCCAGGCTGCGTGCGGTGATCATCAACTCATCGGCTGCTACCACGCGCGACACCAGGCCCCATTGTTCCGCCACAGCGGCGGAGATCAAATCGCCCGTGTACATCATTTCAGCCGCGCGAGACATCCCGATGATGCGTGGCAGGAGCCAGGCGCCGCCGTCCCCCGGAATGATGCCGAGTTTGACAAAACTTTCGGCAAATTTCGCCTTGTCGGATGCGATGCGGATGTCGCACATACAGGCCAGGTCCAGTCCCGCGCCAATGGCTGCGCCGTTGACTGCCGCGATCACGGGCACCTCCAGATTAAAAAGCGCCAGGGGCAGTCTCTGGATGCCGGTGCGGTACTCTTGCCTGGTCTGCATACCACTCACCTCACCATGGGTCTGACGCAACATGTTGCGGACATCACCACCCGAAGAAAAAGCGGTGCCGGCGCCTGTCAGGATGACGGCTCTGACACGCTGGTCTTCGTGGATCCTGTCGATCGCTGCCAAAAACTCCGGGACGGCGGTGTTGCCTGTCAGCGGATTACGCCGGTCCGGCTCATTCATCGTCAAAGTAACGATGTGCTCGTCCTGCTCAATTAGAAGAAAGTCTGACATGTGGTTATCCTATGCGGTTGTCCGCTTTGAAGGCAAAGTCTATATGCTATCGCGATGCATTAGACGTTTTGGTTCACCAGCATTCAGGGGCTGGAACAGCACATCACTTCGGAGAGATTCGTGAGCAGTTTATTGAGGCAGTTACGGCTGGCGTCCTTGCCCGCTAGCGCCCAGGCCCTTCGGGCTGAGGTCAAGACATTTCTTGCATCCACACTCGGACCGGCCAGCGCAGAAGTGCGTGCACGGTCCTGGATGGGCTTTGACGCCGGCTTCAGTCAAGCGCTGGCCAGCCGCGGGTGGGTGGGCGTGACACTGCCCACTGAATATGGTGGCTCAAACCTGGACGCTTTTTCCCGTTATGTTCTGGTGGAAGAACTGCTTGCGGCTGGTGCGCCTGTCGCAGCCCACTGGATTGCCGATCGACAAAGCGGACCGTTGATCCTGAAGTTTGGCACGGCCGCTCAGAAAGCCTTTTTTCTCCCTCGTATCTGCCGCGCTGAGCTGTTTTTTTGCATCGGCATGAGCGAACCCGGAGCCGGATCGGACCTCGCCAGCGTCAGCACACGGGCAAAGCCCAAGGATGGCGGCTGGGTTCTTAATGGTCAGAAAATATGGACAACCAATGCACACCATTGTCAGTACATGATCGCTCTGGTGCGCAGCTCGGGAGAGCGAGAAGATCGCCAAGCTGGCTTGTCGCAATTCATTATCGATCTGTCACTCCCCGGCGTAACGGTGCGCCCGATCCGTGACTTGAGTGGGGATGCCCATTTTTCTGAAGTTTTTTTTGACAATGTTCAATTGGCCGGTGATGCTCTGGTGGGTGCCGAAGGCAGCGGTTGGACGCAGGTGAACGCCGAGTTGGCCTTCGAGCGAAGCGGGCCAGAGCGGATTTATTCCAGCATCGTCCTGCTGGAACTCTGGATTCGACTCCTGCGCCAGAGCCCGGTAGGCCAAGCCCATGCAGCCAAGGTGGGTCGTCTTGCTGCCCACCTGGCCGCCCTGCGCAACATGTCGATCACCGTCACAGCCAAGCTGGCCCAGGGTGAGAGCCCGGTGGTTGAAGCCGCGCTGGTCAAGGACCTCGGCACGGAATTCGAGCAAATGGTTCCCCAACTGATCGAAGCCAGCATGGGCGAAGAGCCCCAGGGCGAGTTGGAGGCCGAACTCCATCGCACACTGGCCTATGTCAGCCAAATGGCACCCAGTTACTCGCTCAGAGGCGGAACCCGCGAAATCTTGCGCGGCATGATTGCGCGCGGACTTGGCCTTCGATGATGGCGGGCATCCCCAGCCCACGCCGACCCTGCCGATTGAACTTATGAATGAAGACCTAGCCATGGAGTCCTACGCATGATCCTCGAATCACTGGAAAGAGTCCTGGAAGACCAGGGCAGCAGCGCTGCTGTGCGTCAAATTGAAGCCGGCGGTGCGGTGGGCACGCTATGGCATACGATTGAGCAAGCCGGATTTTTGGACCTGTTGCTTTCAGAAGAGGCCGGAGGTGCCGCTCTGCAGTTGCCAGAGCTGTTCCCCATCTTGGAGTGCCTGGGCCGGCATGGGGTGGCCTTGCCGATTGCCCAATCGATTGTGGCGCGCGCACTTTTTGGCGGACAGGCCCCTGTGCCAGTTGGTTTGGTGACTCTGGCTAACCGGTTGCAGCAGACAGCCAGCGGTGAGCACGTTTGCGTGCGAACGCCCTATGGGTTGTTGGCTGATTATGTGCTCAGCCATGACGGTGAATCCATGGTGCTCATGTCATGCAGCGCGGCCAAGCGCACAAGCGTTGGCGACCCCAGAAATTCAACCGCCACACTCTCTTGGCGAAACGTCGCGCCGGTTCTGCGCCTAAGAGGGAGCGAACAAAGTCTGACAGCATTCACGACCGCCATGGCCGCAGCCTTGTTGAGCGGCGCCATGCAGCGCGTATTCGATATGGCCCTGGCCTACTGCAACACCCGTGTGCAGTTTGGCAAGTCGATTGGAAAGTTCCAGGCCCTGCAGCAGCAACTGAGCGTCATGGCTGAGCATGTCCTGGCCGGCGCTATCGCAGCAGAATGTGCCTTCCGATCCAATGGACTGGCACCCGATCCGCTCGCTGGCGCCATTGCGAAGTCACGCACCAGTGAGGCAGCCAGTCTGGTCGCGGCAACGGCACACGCGGTGCACGGCGCGATAGGCATGACGGACGAATACGACCTGGGTCTGCTGACGCGCCGACTGCACGACTGGCGTATGAGCTATGGGGCAGAAGACCATTGGAACCAGATCATCGGCAAGCAGATCCTCACCAACAGTGGGACGCTGGTCGACCAGGTGTGCGAAACCTAAACCGAAGGCCGCAGGCCAAGACCGCTGAACGTCAGCCGGCCAAAGGGGTGAATCTGGGCACTGCGACACCTTCAGAGAGATGATCCCAGACGACCGTCACCTTCATGCCGACGAAGAGATCGGACAGTTCAACGTCCACCACATTGCTGATCAAGCGAACACCGCCCCCGCCATCAAGGGTAATGACAGCCGGTACGTAAGGCAGGTGGTCCGTCATACCGGGCAGAATGGCGCGGTCCACAACCGTGTAGGTGTAAACCTCGCCCAAACCGGTCAGCGTTTGCCAGTTGATGTGCTGTGACTGGCATGCAGGACAAAAGGGCGTGGGTGGCATCCGACATTCACCGCACGCTGCGCATTGTGCGACCAGCAGCCTGTGAAGGGCGGCCGCATCCCAGAAGGGCTTGGTCCAGGCGTTGGTCGCCAGCTTGAACAACTCCGGCGGGGGGCGTTTAGCGATCGCCATGTCAATTCGCCAGTATCAAACCACTCACGGGAATGATCGAAGGCCCCCCGGTGACAAGGGCGAGTCGTGCGCCTGCGACCTGGTTGGCGGCAACACCGCGCAACTGCTCAACAGCCTCCCTCACATGAGTCATGCCCCAGACATAGCCGCAAGAGAGCTGGCCGCCGTCTGTATTGACGGGCAACTCACCGCCATGCAGACGGATGGCGCCGCTTCGAACAAATGGGCCACCTTCGCCCTTGTCACAAAACCCGTAGTCTTCCAATTGCATGATGACTTGCGATGTGAAGTGGTCGTAGATCTGCGCAACATCGATGTCCCGTGGGCCGACACCAGCGGCAGCATAGAGCCGCTTGGCAACTGACGCATGCCCCGATGAGGCAAAACTTTCATCTGGCATGTTCATCCAGTAAATCGAACGCCCCCAGTCTCGGGACCCACCATGGCAGCCCGCAAGAATCCGGACCGGCGTTTGACGCAAGTCTCGGGCACGCTGAGCGGAGGTCACGATCACGGCCACTGCGCCGTCGTTTTCCAGGCAAAAATCGAACAAGCAATGCGGATCGGCGAGCATCGGTGCTTTGAAGTAGTCCTCACGGGACATCGGCTGACGAAGCGTCGCATTGGGGTTGGTCACCGCATTGGCGCGCGTCGACATGGCGACCTCGGCGAAATCCTCCCGGGTCGTCCCGTAAAGGTGCA
>Ga0114981_10003441_pt1 | contig 10049 bp, 8 predicted proteins | sample S_140806_MF_Meta_FD_87028 | JGI IMG/M metagenome (GOLD analysis project Ga0114981, IMG submission 87028) | Freshwater microbial communities from Lake Simoncouche, Canada to study carbon cycling - S_140806_MF_MetaG | ecosystem: Environmental > Aquatic > Freshwater > Lake | place: Lake...
CCGGCTTGGCGCCCTTGGCGACAGGTACGAGCCCATCCTCCTGGACGGCCTTGCGGAAGATCTCGAAGGTCGTGTCTTCAAGCGTCCTGCGGATCGCGCCCTGCATGGTCTTGAGGCGGTCGTGCATCGCGCACGGCTCGCCTACGCCGCAGACACCGCCGCCGAACGGGCAGTTGTTGGTGGTGTCCTCGCGCTCGAAGATGTCGTGCGGCTCGCGGAGGCGAAGTTCATGCGGCGCTCGCGCGAGCGCGTAGCCGCCGCCGGGGCCGGGGTTGCCGACGACGAGATTTGCCTGCGAGAGCGACGACAGGATCTTCGCGACCATCGCGCGAGGAAGCCCGCGCTGGTCGGCGATGTCGCCGGCGGACAGCCGCGTGCGGCCTCCATCCCAGACCTCTGCGAGTCGGCTCATCGCGGCGATGGCGGTTTCAGTCTGCTTTCCGTACATGTCCGAGCTCCTCTGGTCCGTCGGCTGCGACCGACCTATTACGGATATTTATATCCGCGTTCAGGCAGCCAAGGTTTCGGACCAGGGGGAGGATTTTTGAAATCGTCCCGAGCATCGGACGCGCGGTCAGGCCCCGGCAGGCAGGGCAAGCTCGGCCTCGAGCGGCCCGTCGGGCAGCACCGGGGTTTCGACCGTGCTCACGCAGATGCCGACGAACGCCGTCGCCCGCACGAGGACCTTCTCGCGGTGACGGCGCAGCCGGGCGCTCTCGACGATGCGCCGGATCTCGGCGACGTGCTTGAACACCGCCTCGATCTCCTGCTCGTGCAGCGTCTCGTGGCGGAAGTCCGCCGAAACGCGCGCCGACATGTGCTCCGACGCCACATAGCCGAGGCCGAGCTCGGCGATCTCGCGCATGACCTTGCCTCGGCGCGCGATGGTGCGCGGGTCACCATCGAAGAAGCCGGCTGGGAATCGCTCGAACGCCGGGCGGTAGAGCACCGCAGCGGGACCACGCGAACCCTGGCGCTCGGATTCGTCGGATTGGACGATCAGCCCCGACTCAAGCAGGATCTTGAGGTGGTAGTACAGGCGCGGAGGACTGGCCTGGATCGCCGTGGACAGCGCGCGGGCATCGATGCCCGGTCGGGCGCGAATCGCCTCGAGAAGCTGCAACCGGAGCGGCGAGCGCAGCGCCTTCCAGACGCGCGCGTTGGAAAGACAGAACTTCTCGGGATTCATCGCGAGGCTCCCTGAACCGCTCGGTTCATGCGCTCCGCGTGCTTTCCCGCGTCTGATCCACCGCGTTGATCTCGCTTGGATTTGCCAACTTCGACACTGACTTCATTTGTCATGAATCAACCCCGAGACCTGTTCGGCCTGGAACGAACAGGTCCGCGGAGGATACACGATTTGTCAATGCGCGAGCGGCTTCGCCCAAGCAAATCGCAGCACAAGCCCGCGTGCTAGTCTCTCTTCCCCTATGAACGAGTTCTACAAGCGCAGCGGCCTGTACGCGGCCTTCTTCAGCCCCTCCGACGAGATCCGCGGATCGATCGACCGCCTGGTTCGCAAGCACCTCGGCCGCGCGCCGCGCCGGGTGATCGATCCGGCCTGCGGCCCCGGCCTCTGGCTCGCCCACTTTGCGAAAAAGGGCTCGGAAGTCGCGGGAACCGACCTCGAGGAGAGCGCGATCGCCCTGGCCGTCGAGTCGCTGCCCAAGCGCGGCGCGCGCGTGGTCGTGGGCGACATGCGCCGTCCGCCCGACGAGCTCGGCGCGGACTTCGACTGCGCGATCAACCTCGACAACTCGCTCGGGCACCTCGCCGACTACATGGATGTGGCCGAGCATTTCTCATCGATGCGCCGTCGGCTGACGAAGCGTGGCATCTACATCGTGGGTCTGGCCCTGCGCGAGGCGACCGACGAGATCGACACGGGAGTGGTGTTCGAGCGCGGACCTGTTGACATTCAGGGCGGCGGATTTGCCGCGCTGCGCACCGAGTCGCTCGGCCTCCAGCCGGGCACGCGGTGCGAGCGCATCCGCCAGATCACGATCACCGCGAACGTGCCCGAGACGCCCTCGGTCATCGCCGAGCAGTACGACCTGCTCACGTTCACCTTTGCGATGTTCAGGGACATCATGGAGGCGGCGGGCGGATTCGAGGTGCTCGGCTGCTACGACGCGACCGACGAGAGCCTCCCCGCGAAGCCTTTCCGCAAGGGCGCGGGCGACGTGGTGCTGGTGCTGCGCGCGGCGGAGGCCAAAACCAAAGCCAGTCAGAACGCGAAGCCGAAGACGAAAGCCCGTAAGACGGCGACCCGCAAGCAGACCGCCACCAAGGCGACCACGCGCAAATGATCCGCATCGAACGCGCCAACTTCGGCATCGCGCCCGGCGACACGGTGATCGCCGAGCAGATCACGCCGGAACCGGTGCAGCTCGCGCGCGAGGCGGCGCGGCTGCACGAGGCGGAGCGCACGCTCTCGGCGTCGTTCGCGGCGCCGGTGCGGCGCGAGGCGTTTCTCGCGGGCCGCATCGTGGCGCACGCGGCGCTCGAGGCTGCGGGCGATTCGCGCGCGCACCGCATGCCGATCATCCGCGATGAACGCGGTCGGCCGCAGCCGACGTGGTCCGACGCGCCCGCGGTGTCGATCTCGCACACCAAGATCCGCGCGGTGGCGGCGGTCGCGCTCGACCGCACGTGCCGCGCGCTCGGGATCGATGTCGAGGAGATCGACGCGAAGCGCGCCGAGGCGCTGGTTCGCATGGCGACCGCGAAGGAGGAGCGCGCGATCCTCACCGAGAACGATCCGATGATGCTCGTGTCGCCGATCGCGATGTGGTGCGCGCGCGAGGCGTGCGTGAAGGCGCACGGGCTCGACGTGGGCTGGTTCGGCAGCGTGCTGAGGCTCGGCAGGATGGAGCCGGTCGACGCGCTGGTGCCGCACGCGGAGCTCAGCTGGAACATCGAGATCCACTATGAAACACGGCCACCGATGCACGCGCACGCGTGGCAGTCGAACGGCGCGGTGTTCGCGGTGAGCGGGCGGGTGACGAAGGCGGGTTGACTCGGTTGAGGCGACTCCCGCGTCCGGTGTTCCGCGGGCTTTCGCCCACGGGCATTCACGCTCACTGAGTCTCACCGCCGAAACCGCGGCATTTCCGCGAGCCAGCCTGCTTCGACGACGCCGAAGAGTCCGACGAGAATCGCCTCGGCCGCGTCGTGCCCGAGCGCGCCGGCCGCGATGCCCTTCGCCTGGCTCCACTCGACGACCTGCGCGGCCATCTTGACCGCGTGCTCCTTGGCCTCGGGGCCGTTGCGGTGCTCGCGCGGGTAGTAGAGCTTCGAGCGCCACTCGTGTGCCTGGACGACGCGCAGATGGATCCCGCGGTGCGCCGCCGCGCGCTGCCACGCCTCGGCGAGCTCGCCGCCGCCCTCGACGATCACGCTGTGGACATGCTGGATTTCGTCGAGGATCGCGCCCGCCGCCGACCGAAGCGCGTCGCGCGACTGGAAGTGCCGCGAGCGCACGCCCTCAAGCCGGCCGTCCCGGTTAAAGATCGCGATGCCCGTCGCGAGCCCGAGGTCGACGCCGACGAAGCGCGACTTCTCGCCGAGGACGCGGACGGGCGGCGCACGCAACGCCTCGGCGGACTTCGAAAGCCCCGACTTTCGCCGCAATTCCTCGGCTTCGAGCGCCTTCTCGGCGGCGGCGCGCTCGCTCTTGGGCGGCGTGCGCTTGCCCCACTTCGGCTGCTCGTCGCGGTCGCGTCTGGCCATCGGCGCAGGGTAGCGGGCGGGCCGCGATTGGAGCATCCGCCCCCCTTCCCCTACATTGCGCGGCCTATGGCACTTCCGCATCTCACCGACGAGCAGACCCGCACCTGGACGCGCGAGCAGAAGGACCGCTGGTGGCTTGAGAACGTGTTCCGCGGCGAGATGCCGCAGCTCACGATCCGCGCCGCGATCACGGGGTTCTTCCTCGGCGGAATCCTGTCGGCGACGAACCTCTACATCGGCGCCAAGACCGGCTGGACGCTCGGCGTCGGCGTGACGAGCGTGATCCTGTCGTTCACGATCTTCCGCATCCTGTCGCGCGTGCAGGTCTCGAAGGACATGACGATCCTCGAGAACAACGCGGTGCAGTCGATCGCGACCGCCGCGGGCTACATGACGGGTCCGCTGATCTCCGCGCTGATGGCCTACATGTTCGTGACCAACACGACCATGGAGTGGCACAAGATGCTGATCTGGAACATCCTCGCGAGCCTTCTCGGCGTGATGGTGGCGTTCCCGATGAAGCGGCGCTTTATCAACGACGAGCAGCAGCCGTTCCCCGAGGGACGCGCGGCCGCGGTCGTGCTTGACTCGCTCTACCCCGATGCGCCGCAGGGCGGCACGAAGAACATGGTCGACGGCATGCCCGTCGCGAGCACTGCGATGAAGTCCGGCGACGGCGTCGAGGCGGGCGTGTTCAAGGCGAAGGCGCTCGCGATCTCCGCGTCGATCGGCGCGGTGCTGCAGATCTTTGTCGCGAGCGGCTACATGGCGATCCTGCAGATCACCATGCTCGGCACCTCGAAGGCGAAGGACACGCTGTGGAAGTTCCCCGAGCAGCTCGACGAGTGGTACTACAAGCTCGCGGAGAAGGGCTCGGTTTGGGCCCCCGCGATCCGCGGCGTGCCGCTCAAGGACTACGGCGTGTTCCTCGCGTTCGACCTCTCGATGATCGGCGCGGGCGGCCTGATGGGCATGCGCATCGCGACGAGCGTGATGATCGGCATGGTGGTCAACTTCATGATCGTCGCGCCGACGATGATCGCGTTCGGCGAGATCGTCCCGAAGAACTACGCGAAGATCGCGCAGCCCGACGGCTCGTACAACATCTCCGAGGCGGTCTTCAACCGTGCGCACCTCACCAACTCGTGGTGCCTCTGGTGGGGCGTCGCGATGATGGTCACGGCGTCGATGTTCGGCCTCTTCGCGAAGCCGAAGATGATCCTTAGCGCGTTCACCGGGCTCTTCGCCAAGAAGGAGAAGACCGAAGACTGCCTGCGCGAGATCGAGTTCCCGATCAAGTGGAGCGTGATCGGCATCCCGATCGCGTCGGCGGCGATCATCTACGTGAATCACGCGTGGTTCGGCGTGAGCTGGTGGATCGGCGCGCTGTCGATCCCGATGATCATCCTGCTCACGCTGATCGCGGCCAACGCGACGGCGCTGACCTCGACGACGCCGACCGGGTCGCTCTCGAAGATCACGCAGTTCACCTTCGGCGCGATCCAGCCGACGAACGCGGCGACGAACCTGATGACCGCGGGCGTGACCACCGAGGTCGCGTCGAACGCGTCGAACCTGCTGATGGACATCAAGCCGGGCTACATGCTCGGCGCGAAGCCGCGCCAGCAGGCGATCGGCCACTGCATCGGCATCGTCGCGGGCGCGCTCGCGTCGACGCCGCTGTTCTTCCTGCTGTTCATGTCGAACAAGGCCGAGGACGTGACGATCAAGGACCACATCACGAACCACTGGGCCGTGCCTGGCGCGATCCAGTGGGCGGCGATCTCGGATGTGATCAAGGGTATGGGCACTTCGGGCGCGCAGCTCGTGCAAACGGGCTCGGATCACATCGCGAAGCTGTGGGGCGTGCTGCCGGTGAGCGCCGCGTGGGCGATGCTCGTGGGCGCGGCGATCGCGATCGTGCTCGAGGTCGTGCGCATGCGCACGAAGGGCAGGTTCCCGCTGAGCGCGGTCGGCATCGGCCTCGGCGTGGTGCTGCCGCCGGAGTCGACGATCATGATGTTCACGGGCGCGTGCATCTTCTCGTTCTTCGAGAACAAGTATCACAAGGCGATCGGAAGCTTCGGCTGGAAGCTGTGGGTCGACTCGAAGGAAGCGGTTTGCGCGGGACTCATCGCGGGCTGGGCGCTGCTGGGCGTCGGCGACGGCGTGATCGCGGCGTTCGCGGGATACCACGAGACGACCGAGGAGGCGGAGAAGGCTGCGGCGCAGGTGGAGAAGCCGAAGCAGGCGATGGACTTCCACCCCGGAACGGAAACGGTGCCTGGCACGTGCCATGAGGTGCCTGGCACCATCTGGCACGTGCCGAGCACCAACCCCACTCGTATCTAAGGCAGAGAGTGCCTGGCACGTGCCGTGAGGTGCCTGGCACCTCACGGCACGTGCCAGGCACCATTTCCAGATTTGGCGCTTGACTTCGGATTCTCGCCGCCTACTCTTCGCCCTCCAATGACCGCCAACGTTTCCATCAAGCGCCCGACGACGACGTGCTGCTGCATGCACAAGCACATGCACAAGCACATGTCGCTTCCGGCGCGCTGGGCACGTTGAACGTTCGAATCTGAAACTGTTCCTCCCACCGACGCCGGCAAACACCGGCGTCGGTTGCTTTTGGGCAACGCGACGTCGGGCCCGGCAATCCTCACGAAAGGCCACGACATGTCCGCTCTCGATCAGTCCCCCGCTCTTGCTTCCTCTTCCGAACCCTTCGCCATCGACGGTGCGCGCGCCGCGCTCGAGCGCTCGCTCGCCGAACGCCTCGCCGCGCGCGTGTCGTGCTCGCTCGACGAAATCGCCGCGTTTCCCAGCGCTTCTGGCGCGCTCGACGCCGTCGCGACGCAGCTCTTCGCGGGCCGCCGCGTGGTGGTCGCGCGTCCCGCGGGCGACGCCATCGCAACGCGCGCAGCCAGCGCCGCCGCGAGCGTCCGCGAGATCGCCGCGCAGCCGCTCGACGGTCTCATCGCCGCCGCGCGCGATGCCGAGGTGCTCGTGATCTCCAGCCCCGTCTTCGATCCACGCATCAACGACGGCCGCGCGACCGCGACGATCTCGCCGCGCGAACTCCTGCTTCTCCGCTCGCGCGCGCCGCGGCCCGTGATCGTGCTCGACCTGCTCGACGAGGAGTTCGCGCGCACGCCGCTCACGCAGCCGGCGCTGCTGCTTCCCGGCACGGTCATCGTGCGCGGGTTCGGCGAGCTCTGGCGCAACGCGGGCGCGACGAGCGCCGCGGAGCTGGCGTTTGTCGCGGGACCGCGCGACCTCGTCGAGCTCTGCGTGAACGCGCCCTGCGCGGCGCCGCTCGACCCCGCGACGATCTCGCGTGCGTGCGCTGACCTCGATCGCCCCGGCATCGACCGCGCCGTGCAGGCAGCGGCGCTCGCGGTGCGGATGGCGGGGTGAATCCCGCTGCCTCCTGCTGCGATCCAGTGCATTCCCACGCATTCATCCAGTTCCACCACGACACACTTTGACCGGCGCGTGGTTGGCCGTAGTCTCTTCGCATGCGCGCCACGCACCGCTCCTGTCTCGCCACGGCTCTCGCGGCCACTGCGCTCGCGTCGCTCCTCTCGCGCGGCGCGGCCGCGCAGTCGACCACGACCGTCACCTTCGACAACGGCGCCCAGGGCTGGGTCGGCCCGACGGGCTCGGGCGGAACCACCTCGATCGTGACCACGGGCGGCAATCCCGGCGCGAACATGCGCACGGTGTTCAACAACTTCGGCATCTCGTTCGTCAACGCGACGAACCCGGCGTTCGTCGGGAACTTCACATCCGCGGCCTCGGTCACGATCTCGATCGATGTGCGCGTCGAGAACATCAGCTTCTTCGGGTCGCCCGTGTCGCGGCCGTGGGTGCTCGAGCTGCGCGACACGACGAATCCGCCCGCGGGCTACCCGTGGAAGAGCGTGTGGTTCCTGTTCGGCCCGATCTCGCAGGCGAACTCGGGATCGTGGCGGACCTTCAGCGTGACCTTCGATCCGAACTCGACGGCATTGCCCGCCGGCTGGGGCGGCTACGGAGCCGAGACGCCGAATGCCGAGCCGATCCTGCCGCCGGGCACGACGTTCCGCGATGTGCTCGCAGGCGTCGATGCGATGGCGTTCACCACGCTGCAGCCTGGGTTCGTGTTCGGCTTCACCGACTTCACGATGCGGATCGACAACGTGACCGTGACCAGGACCGCCCCGCCGATTCTCGGCGATGTCAACGGCGACGGCGCCGTGAACGCGCTCGATGTGGCCGCGCTGCTTTCGGCGTGGGGCGCGTGCCCGCCGAAGGGCGGCTGCGCGGCGGACCTCAATGCGGATGGATCCGTCTCGTCGCCCGACATCACGGTGCTGCTGTCGAACTGGACGGGCTGAGCGCACGCGCACTCGGTCGGCGCGCAGTACAGTCGCGACATGCCTCACTCGTCCACGCCCGCGATCGCACCGCAGAAGCAGATGACGGGAATGCTCGGCCACCCCGTCGCCGAGAACCCGATCGACCGCATGTTCGACGCGGTGTACGCGCACCACGGCCTCAACTGGCAGTTCTGGAAGAACGACATCGCGAACGAGGCCGACCTCGCGCTCGCGGTGAAGGCGCTGCGGCCGCTCGGCTACCGCGGGATGGCCGTCACGGTGCCATGGAAGGTCGCGGTGATCCCGCTGCTCGACGAGGTCGACGACGATGTGCGCGCGATCGGCGCGGCGAACTACATGACGATCAAGGATGGCCGGCTGACCGGCCACAACAACGATGGCAAGGGCGTGGTGAAGGCGATCGCGAAGGTCGCGCCTCTGAAGGGCCAGCGCGTGGTGATGCTCGGCGCGGGCGGCGCGGGGCGCGCAATGGCGGTCGAGATCGCGTGGGCGGGCGCCGCGCACATGACGCTCGTCACGCGACGCGAGGAACAAGGCCGCGAGGTCGCCGAGCGCGTGCGCAAGGCGTCGGGCGTCCCGTGCGAGTGGATGCAGTGGAAGTCGCCCGTCGCGCTGCCGAAGGGCACGACGATGCTGATGAACGCGACGCACCTTGGCTGTGCGCCGCATCTCGAGCCCGTGCCCGTCGACTGGAGCACGGTCGACCGTTCGTGCCTGGCGGTCGATGTGATCACGAACCCGCGCATCACGCCGTTCCTCGAGGCAGCGCGGGCGCATGGCTGCCCGATCGTCGACGGCGTCGAGATGCTGGTGCAGCTCGCGATGCAGATCTTCGAGCAATGGACGGGAATCAAGCCTGAGGAAGGCGTGTTCCAGCAGTCGGTTGCGGCGGCGCTCGGCGAGCGCGCGTAGCCGCGCGCGCGCGCGTGGGGATACCGCGCGCTATCATGCCGCCCTTCTCCCACGCGGGTGTAGCTCAGTTGGTAGAGCGTCAGCTTCCCAAGCTGAATGTCGCGGGTTCGAGTCCCGTCTCCCGCTTTCGGATCGTGCGCGCGCCGAGACGACTCGGTGTTCGAGCCTCCGTTCCCCACCCTCAGTCTCGGCCCCAACGGTTGATGCGGGACGACGTGATCCGTGACTGCCGGACTGCGGGCACCCATTGGTTGCCGGCCACACGACAAAAAAGACGCCGCCCCGGTGCCGTAACCGGGGCGGCTTGTCACATGGAGACGGCGGATCCCCTACCCGCGTAAGGATCGGCCTGTGACAACTTCGGCGGACCGCGTGAGAGTTCCCACGTGTCCGCCCCCCTGTGAGGAGCCCTGCATCAAGTCTCGGACGAACTCGCGCGCGGAGCAACGCTTCCCGGCGCGAGGCGGCGTGCACCATCCAGCCCGCCGCTGCGTGTGTGTACCTCGGCGTTGCCCTATCACGCGCCGTGTGACATGCACTGTGCGTTCATGCAAGCCGGCGACGTTCGTCCGGACCGCCGCCGGCTTGCGATGAACGGAGCCTCGGCAGGAGCGTTCCCTGCTGAGACTGGACCTAAACCACGGCTTCCCCAGAGAGGGATTCGCGGCGCGTTGCCCTCGCGCGAATGCGACTGGCTGGTTCCCGCTGCAGCTCGATGTCGCGACCGTGGTGGACTTGGAAGGACAACCGTGGATGCCTGCGTTGATCCGCCGACCTTGCGCGCAGCACGCAGTGCGCGGGCGCAATGCGCTGCGTCGCGGACTGATGCTGAGGCTGGCGGTTCGGCTCGGGCGCATGGTTGCCTGATGGATGCTGATCTGTGTGTGTGCGTGCGTGCATTCTCGATCGCGCGATGCAACAAGGCGGACGACCCGCGGCGTTGAGCCGAGTTGCAGTGAGCGAGGAAGGACGACGAAGGACGACGGCTGGACGAACATGCCGCAGACGATTTGCGGCACC
>Ga0114981_10003446_pt1 | contig 10045 bp, 6 predicted proteins | sample S_140806_MF_Meta_FD_87028 | JGI IMG/M metagenome (GOLD analysis project Ga0114981, IMG submission 87028) | Freshwater microbial communities from Lake Simoncouche, Canada to study carbon cycling - S_140806_MF_MetaG | ecosystem: Environmental > Aquatic > Freshwater > Lake | place: Lake...
CGCTTTTTGCACTTTCAACCGCGGGCGGAATTGTCTATCTATTGGCGAAGAACGACATCATTGATGTTGATGGACAATCACAGGGCATTCTTTCAGTATTAGTTATCGGCGCTGCCACAGATTATGCGCTCCTACTTATCGCCCGCTATCGCGAAGAATTGCATTTCACTGATGACCGATTCGTGGCGATGCGCGCTGCTTATAAAGGCGTGTGGGAACCAATTTTGGCCTCAGGGTCGACCGTTGCTATTTCTCTTTTAATTTTGCTTTTCAGTCAACTAACTAACACTGCTGGTCTTGGTCCAATCGGCGCGATTGGCATTGTCTGTTCAATGATTACGATTTTGACGTTATTGCCAGCACTCCTATTGATTTTTGGTCGCTGGATATTCTGGCCACGCATTCCCAAAAATGATGGTGACGATCATGTCATGACTGGGCTTTGGTCAAAGGTGGCCAATTCCATTGGTCGAAATCCTCGAAAAGCATGGATTCTTACAGGAGTCGTACTGCTGGCTTTTGCGGCGACATCAACAACTCTTAAAGCCGATGGCATCGGAACAGTAGATTCATTTACCGGAAATCCCGAATCTGTCGTTGGGCAAAAATTGCTGGTTACACATTTCCCCGGTGGTGAAGGTGATCCAACGCAGATAGTTGTTGATGTTAATAAAATCGGTGCAGTAACCGCTGCGGTAAAGAACGCTCCTGGAGTAACCGATGTAACGCCTATGCCAGATGGCATTGCACTTCCGGGTCAACCATTACCCGAGTTGAAGGTTGTGAATGGTCGGGCTATTTTGAACGTCACTTTGGATAAAGCTCCAGATAGCGTCGAAGCCGGAAACGATATTCCCAAGATTCGCGAACTTGCGAAAGCCGCAGATTCCACGGCACTTGTCGGCGGAACGAGCGCTGTCTATTTCGATGTTAGAGCAGCAAATAATCGTGATAACAAGACGATCATTCCAATTATCTTGCTGGTAATTACTTTGATCTTGGGCTTGTTGCTGCGAAGCATATTGAGTGCGGTTGTTCTTCTGGGAACCGTTGTTCTAAGCTATTTTGCAACACTTGGTGTTTGTGCTTTGGTGTTTAACCATGTATTTGGTTTCGCAGGTGGGGATAACTCATTCCCACTCTTTGCATTTATATTCTTAGTCGCACTAGGTATTGATTACAACATCTTCTTGATGACTCGTGTGCGTGAGGAAAGTGCCAAGATCGGTACGCGTGCTGGCGTTATCAAAGGCGTCACAGTGACAGGTGCAGTAATCACTTCCGCTGGAATTGTGCTGGCTGCAACATTTGCGGTACTTGGTTTACTCCCATTGGTTCCACTTGCCGAACTTGGATTCGCTGTTGGTTTCGGCGTTCTTCTGGATACCATAATCGTTCGATCGATCTTAGTTCCTGCTCTAGTGCACGATATTGGACCAAAGATTTGGTGGCCTTCTAAATTGCAAAACAAGTAAGACCCCTTAACTAGATGTATGTAGTCATTGGAGCGGGTCTTGCCGGTCTCAGCTCAGCGCTGACGTTGCAAGATGCGGGTCACGCCGTGACGCTAATCGATGGCGCAGATCGAGCCGGTGGACGAATTGCCACCGATGTCATTGATGAATTTATATTAGATCGTGGCTTTCAACTGATCAATTTAAATTATCCAGAAATTAAACGACTGGACCTGGCGTCAGATCTAGATTTCAAAATAGCACCTCGAACTGTTGGTATTTGTATCGGAAATGAAAGATTTGTAATTGGAGATCCGCGTCAAGCACCTCTTTCAGTTTTCTCATTAAATACAGGTTCCTTGAAAGAGAAAGCATCTTTTCTGAGATACCTAGCAACTAAACCTGCAGTGGGCGAAGATGTGCAAACTCACCTCTTGCGTTGCGGCACTGGAGGTCTTTATGAAAAGGTGTTAAAGCCGTTTCTTCAGGGTGTATTTCTTACTGACCCATCGCAAGTCAGCGCAGTGGTCGGCCGAGAGTTGATAGGCAGTTTTATATCTGGAAAATCAGGAGTCCCAGCTCACGGAGTTGGTGCCTTTGCGCAAACTCTGGCCAGAAGAATAATTGATCTGCGCTTGAATACCCAGGTTGAAGAGATTCGCGGCAATCGCGTACTTACAAACCAAGGAGAGCTAGTAGCAACGAAAATTATTCTGGCAACTGATGCAACCACCGCAGCACAATTGCTAGATGCTGATGAAGTATCTCCACTTATCCGGTCAACGACTTGGTATCACGTGAGCACCGATGCACCATCTGAGAGCGCTGAATTGATACTGGATGCCGATCATCGGGGACCGGTGGTGAATTCAATAGTTATTTCAAATCTTTCAAAGAATTATGCTCCCGCGGGTCAGAACTTAATCTCGTCTACAACTATTACACATGCATCCGAATCAGAAGTTCGTCGCCACTTAGCTTTGATGTGGGGGAGTTCGACTGAGAATTGGAGGCTAATCGCAAAATATGAGATTAACTCTGCGCTGCCGCTCTTTGCTCCTGGAAAGACAAAAACCAAAGGTTCCAAATTCAATGAGACTATCTATCTCGCTGGAGATTATTTATCGGCGCCTTCACAAAATGGTGCGCTGTTGTCGGGTCGACGTGCGGCGCAGGAGTTAATGCTCGACGAGGGCTTGTAGCGCAGTTGAAATGTGTGGATAGTCCCACTGGAATCCAGCATCTGTTAGTGCGGTGGGAACAACTTTCTTTGAACCAAGAACTTCACTTGCAAAACCGCCGAGTCCGATCTTTAAGGCTATTGCTGGCGCTGGAAACAGAGCGGGACGTTTCATCGCTCGTGCAAGGGCGGCGGTAAATTCTTGGTTGGTAACCGGATTAGGCGAAGTTAAATTCACTGGCCCAGAAATATTTTTTTCTAGCGAAAAAATAATTGCGCGAACAACATCGTGCAATGTGATCCAAGACCACCATTGTTTTCCTGAACCTAGTTTTCCACCAAGACCAAATCTAAAGAGGGGGAGCATCCGGCCAAGTGCTCCACCAGTTGGGTCCAATACAAGCCCGGTACGAAGTTTTACGGTGCGAACTTCGCCCGCCAAGTCCGCTGCCGCTTCCCATTCGCGACAAACCGCGGCGAGAAAGTCGTTTCCAGAGGAATCACTTTCAACAACAGCGCGATTTCCCGAATCTCCGTACCAGCCAATGGCGCTAGCAGAGATAAATACTTGTGGCCTTACTTCAGCGACCGCCTTAGCAATGGCAGTTGTTCCAAGTAAGCGCGAATTTAAAATCTCGGCCTTAAATTTTTTACTCCAGCGTTTATCGCTGACGCCAACGCCGGCAAGGTGAATCACTGCATCAACACCTCGCAGCGCTTCAATATCTACATAACCACTCTTGGGATCCCACTGGATTTCATCAGGCGATACTGTGGCACGACGCACTAGACGTTGCACAGTATGACCTTCTGACTTTAAGTGGCCAACGAGCGCGCTTCCGATTAGTCCAGATGCGCCTGTTATAGCAATGCGTTGCGGAACACTCATTTATTTTAGAGTCCTAAATCTGATTCGAACGCTCCACCTTCAAGGCGTTCTTTCAAGGTAACCAAGAAGCGAGCTGCATCTGCGCCATCGACAACGCGATGATCGTATGAAAGTGCTAGATAAACCATGGAACGGATCGCAATAGTTTCTCCGCCATCTTCACCCTTAACGACCATTGGTCGCTTAACAATTGCACCTAATCCCAGGATGGCCACCTGAGGTTGATTAATGATTGGTGTATCAAAGAGCGCACCACGGCTGCCAGTATTGGTGAGAGTAAATGTGCCACCACCTAGTTCGTCTGGAGTGACTTTATTATCGCGAGTGCGTGCTGCGAGATCAGAAATTTTTCTAGCGATTCCACCCATGTTTAAATCACCAGCGCTATGAATTACTGGGACAAGTAATCCACGTTCGGTATCAACTGCGATACCCAGGTGCTCTGTGCCATGATAAATAATTTGGTCGCCCTCAACAGATGAGTTCAGAACTGGATGTTGCTTGAGCGCTTCACATGTTGCCACGGCAAAGAACGGCAAGAAGGATAACTTCACACCTTCACGGGCCTCAAAAGTTGCCTTTGCGCGATCGCGAAGACGAGCAATCTTCGTAACATCTACTTCAATAACAGTGGTTAATTGCGCACTAACTTGTAGCGACTCGACCATACGGGCGGCAATAACTTTGCGCAGACGAGACATTGTCACCGTCGTTCCACGAAGTGGTGAGACTGCAACAATTGCTGGACGTTGAGATTGTGCAGCAGGTGCTGGGGCAGTTGAGGCAGGAGCGCTGGCTGCTGGTCGCGCGGATTCAACATCTTCCTTGCGAATTCGTCCGCCAACTCCTGTTCCTTTAACGCTTGCTAAATTCACACCAAGTTCAGATGCTAACTTGCGAACAATTGGAGTTACATAAGCATCTAGTGGTTGCGAAACTGGGGCAGGTGCAACTGGGGCAGGTGCAACGATGGGTGCTGCAACTACTGGGGCCGGAGCAGGAACCACTGCTGCGACAACTGGTGTTGAAATAATTGGCGCTGCAACAACAGGTGCTGGCGCTGCTACCGGTGCTGCTCCGCTGGTACCAATAACTGCAAGGCGCGCACCGACTGGGACAGTTGTGTCGACAGGAACATCAATTGAAATAATTGTGCCGGCAACAGGAGATGGAATCTCAGTATCAACCTTGTCGGTTGAAACTTCAAGAAGTGCTTCATCTACTGCAACGCTATCGCCAACTCCCTTTAACCAGCGAGTGACAGTGCCTTCGCTAACGCTTTCTCCAAGCGCTGGCATCGTAATAATTGTGCCTGCAGAATTATTGGCAGCTGGTGCTGCTGCAGGGGGAGTTACTGGTGCAACTGGCGCTGCAACTACGGGTGCGACAGGAGCGGCAACAACTGGCGCTGCAGTTACCGGAGCCGCTGGAGCTGGGGCACTTGTTTGTGCAGCACCATCAGCAATGATTGCAAGTTCGGCACCAACTGGAACGGTTTGATCAACGCCCACAACAATTTTCTGCAAGATTCCTGCTACAGGTGAAGGGATCTCGGTATCAACTTTGTCGGTTGAAACTTCAAGGAGCGGCTCGTCCATTGCTACTTGGTCACCTTCGGACTTTAACCAACGAGTGACTGTTCCTTCGCTGACGCTTTCGCCAAGCGCTGGCATCGTTACTGAGAAAGTCATAGCTTCTTCCTTTTCCCTATTACCGTTGAATTAACCATGAGCGTGAAGTGGTTTGCCTGCAAGTGCCATGTGCGCTTCACCCATTGCTTCGGAAAGCGTTGGGTGCGCATGAATGAGAGGTGCTACATCATCTGCCGATGCCTCCCAGTTAAAAATTAATTGCGCTTCAGCAAGAAGTTCGCCAACGCGCGATCCGACCATATGTATTCCGAGAACAGGCCCACCTTTTTGTGATACCAATTTGATCGAGCCAGCGGTACGCAAAATCTGAGCTTTACCATTTCCAGCTAAGTCATAATTGAGTTCGACGACGTCATATCCGCGCTCTTTTGCCTGCGCTGTTGTTAAGCCAACAGAGGCAACCTCTGGTTCTGAGTAAGTAACGCGCGGGACACCGTCATAATTAATTGGACGAGGATTTAACCCTGCGATTTCTTCGGCAACTAAAATTCCTTCGCCAAATCCGACGTGCGCCAATTGAAGTGTCGGAATTAAATCGCCGACAGCCCAGATTCCCGGAACGTTTGTGCGGCATTTGTTATCGACTAATACGTATCCGCGATCCATCGCGATACCTTGTTCTTCATAGCCCAAATTGGCCGAAACCGGACCGCGTCCGACGGCTACGAGCAGTACTTCGGCGGTAAAAGTTTTTCCATCTTCTAGGGTAATAGTCACGCCATCTGCTGCAACGGTATGAGATTTGAATCGAACTCCAAGTTCAAAGTTGATTCCGCGCTTGCGATAGGCGCGCTCTAATTGCTTGCTAGATGATTCATCTTCCAAAGCAACCAGATGTGGCAAACCTTCAATGATTGTTACCTCAGCACCAAAAGATTTCCAAACAGATGCGAATTCGCAACCAATTACTCCGCCACCTAGAACGATTACGCTCTTTGGTACGTATTCCATTTTGATGGCATGTTCGGATGTAAGGACTTTCTTTCCATCAATTTCCAAGCCAGGTAAAGTACGTGCATACGATCCTGTTGCCAAAACGATGTTCTTGCCGGTGTAGCGCGCCCCGTTTACCTCAACAGTATCTTTCGCTACTAATTTACCGTGACCTTCGATGTAAGTGATACTGCGCGATTTAACTAAACCTTGTAATCCTTTGTGCAGTTTGGCGACCACACCATCTTTATATGAATTAACACCAGTCATATCTATAGAGTTAAAAGTGGCGTTTACGCCGAAATGACTGGCATCGCGTGTTCCATCAGCGATCTCGCCGGCGTGCAAAAGGGCTTTAGTTGGAATACATCCGCGGTGTAAACAAGTTCCGCCAAGTTTGTCGGCCTCAACCAGGGCAACTGATAATCCAAGTTGGGCGCCACGTAGGGCTGCTGCGTAACCGCCGCTACCGCCGCCTAAAATTACTAGATCAAAGTTGGACACCTGTGCGCGCTCCTTCATGAACTTCTCGTTCGTTGAGCCTATCTTGCCAGTTTTGCCCTGCGATTACTAAACGCCTGCCGCCTCGGCCAGCGCAACTAGGGATCTAAGTGCTACGCCTGTGCCGCCAACTGGGGTGTAACCGTAGGCTGCACCTTCGTTATAGGCAGGGCCTGCGATATCTAGGTGTAACCAAGGTAACTCTGCTGCAACAAATTCTTTGAGAAATAGCCCAGCAACCATCATGTTGCCCATTCGTTCGCCGACATTGGCCATATCGGCAACTGGTGAATCAAGGGATGCTCGCAATTCAACTGGAAGAGGCATTGGCCAAAAAGCTTCACCAGCGGATTTAGTAATTGCAAAGAAGTGATCACTGAAATCTTGGTTATTTGTCATGATCGCACTTGTACGAGTACCAAGCGCAACAACTTGGGCACCCGTCAAAGTTGCAACATCGATGATGCCATCCAAGTCCTTATTCTCTTGCGCCCTTACCAAAGCATCACCTAAAACTAAACGACCTTCTGCATCAGGATTTAGAACTTCAATTGTTTTTCCGCCATACATTGTGATGATGTCGCTAGGGCGGGTGGCGTTATCGCTGACCATATTTTCAGCCAATGGCGCATAACAATCGATGGCTACCGGAATTTTCAACAAGGCGATTGCAATCGTCGCAGCGCAAACTGCGGCGGCACCTGACATATCTGATTTCATCGCTTCCATACCCGCGGCTGGTTTCAGAGCCAAACCACCGGTGTCGAAGGTAATTCCCTTACCTACATAGGCGTAACTCTTTTTAACCTTGGCTTTAACTGGCGTGTAAGAAATCTGCAGAAGACGAGGCGGATTGGCCGAACCTTGGCCGACAGCAGTAATTCCGCCATAACCCTTGCTCTTTAATTGCGCATCGTTTGTAACTGTAACTTTTAAGCCAATCGCAGTTCCGCCAACCTTCTTCACCAAAGCGGTGATCTCCTTGCAGAATGAATCTGGTGTTAGGTGACTTGGGGGAGTGTTAATCAAATCTCTGACTAAGCAGGTGTACTCACCAATAATTGCGGCGCGCTTAAGCGCATCTTTGCCTTCGCCCTTTTTCGCTAGCGCCGAATGAATCGTCACAGATTTCAAACTTGCTTGACGATTTACCATTGAATCAACCCGAAATTTATTAAATGAATATGCGCCAAGTAGCGCACCTTCGGCAATCGCCGCGATCGTGGCAGCCTTCTTGGCGGGAAGAGAAAATGTGGCGCTGGAGTTGCCGGCCAAAGCTCTTGCCGCAGCACCTGCTGCGCGACGCAAAGTCTCATCCGAGAAAGTGGTCTTATTTTCTCCGAGCCCAGTGAAGACCAATAACTTAGTTGCAGTACCAGGAATTTTAATTACTTCATCGGCTTTTCCGGTAGCCCCTAAATCTGCCAGCGTTGACAGCAACTTCTTACTGTCGAGGGCGACATCTCCGCTATCGATTACCAGCGCACCTGGTCCCTTTTTCGATGTCGTTTTAACTGAGAGACCCACCACCAAAATCTCATCTTTAATGGCTCCATCTGAAAGGTGCAAGGTGGTCATTGAATCTCCTTTAAGAGGCTTTACAAATCGAACATACTTTTAGGGTCGGGTAAGTGTAAGTTGTTGTCATGAAAAATTCACCACTTGCCGATAGACATATCAACCTTTCTGCCAAGATGGCCGATTTTGGTGGGTGGCTGATGCCAATTGAATATCGCGGCGCAGGTGTATTGGCCGAGCATGCCGCAGTCCGCGAGCGGGTTGGCATATTTGATGTTTCACATTTGGGAAAGGTGAGCGTAAAGGGATCGGGCGCACTGCAATTCCTGAACACAGTATTTACTAATGACCTGGAAAGAATCACGGATGGACAAGCGCAATACACCTTGCATTGCAACAGCGAGGGTGGCGTAATCGATGATTTGATCGTTTACCGCAATAGCGCTTCAGATCTCTTCTTAATTCCAAATGCATCGAATACCACAAGTGTCGTAACAGATCTCATGTCACGAGTACCGGCAGGTATCGAAATCGTAAACCTTCACGAATCATTCGGAGTCATTGCCGTTCAGGGACCAAAATCACGCGAGGTAATAAAAAGTTTTGGCCTAAATCCCGAAATGGATTACATGGCATTCGAGCATGTGCAGATTGCTGGCTGTCAGGTAATTCTTTGTCGCACTGGTTACACCGGCGAACACGGTTATGAAATCGTGCCACGTTGGGATGATGCGACAACAGTTTGGGATGCACTTGCCGATGCAATAAAGAGTTTTGATGGCTTGGTCTGTGGCCTGGGGGCAAGAGACACCTTGCGTACCGAAATGGGTTATCCACTACACGGACATGAACTCTCACTTGCAATCACCCCGGTTCAGGCGGCAGCGACATGGGCGATTGGTTGGGAGAAACCAGCGTTTAACGGCAGCGAAGCGTTGCGGGTGGAGAAAGCCGGCGGCACACATCCCAGAGTTCGCGCGCTAGTTAGCCAAGATCGTGGAATTCCACGTGCCGGCATGCAGGTTAAAAACAGTTCCGGTGAAATAGTCGGAGAAGTAACCAGCGGTACTTTCTCTCCCACTCTAAAGCAAGGGATTGCGCTAGCGCTTCTTTCGAGCTCGGTTAAATTGGGGGATCAGCTAGTTATTGATGTGCGGGGGCGTGATTCGTTGGCAATGGTTACTAAGTTGCCTTTGGTGACTTCGCACGTTCGATAAATTCAATAGGAGTTAAAAACGCTGCACGTTTTTTAGTTCTGCGAAGTGCCGTTAATATCGCTGGGCCGCCCGTTAAAATCAAGACAACGGTAACAATTGCTCGTGGGATGTCCCACGCCATCGCCGAAAGAAAATGAAAAGTAATAAAGCGGCGCAGATTTATTGATAAATCAGCACCCGGAATAAATGAAAATTGCGTATTGGTTCCGATTGCCCAGGGCCAAAATTGCAGATCCATCATCAGCCCATAACTCAAAGATGAAAAAATTGCGATCGCTATTAGCAAAACGAGTTCGACTTTGCCTCTAAGCCTCTTAAATAATGAGCCAGCTAGCAAACCAATAACTCCGGCAGCGAATAGTTGATAACTCAACCAGGGTCCCATTCCGCCAGTTAGTAAGGCCGAAGCGAGCATCGCGAGAACACCAAGGAGAAAACCAAAGGCGCTTCCAAAAACACGCGCTGCCAAAATTAATAAAAACCACATGGGCTCTATACCGACTGCTCCAGCACCTAAAGGTCGAAGTGCAGCAATTAGCGCGGCCAACATTCCAAGTAGCGCAACCGATTTTGCATCGAGGCTTTTATCACTTAATTGCGCAATCAGTAAAAGGAATGTGAACGGGATGGCGATCCAGAAAAAATATTGCGCAAACCGTGCCGAACTTTGATCGGGTGCAAAGAATGGCCAAGTAAACCCG
>Ga0114981_10003447_pt1 | contig 10043 bp, 20 predicted proteins | sample S_140806_MF_Meta_FD_87028 | JGI IMG/M metagenome (GOLD analysis project Ga0114981, IMG submission 87028) | Freshwater microbial communities from Lake Simoncouche, Canada to study carbon cycling - S_140806_MF_MetaG | ecosystem: Environmental > Aquatic > Freshwater > Lake | place: Lake...
ATCCTTAAAATCTTTTCCTTCCGGCTTGGTAGCCAAATGATCGAGGACCTGTTGTTTATACTTTGCCATGGCCTCTGGGGCAATGTTTGGCTTTGGGTAATTACCTCCGCCACTTGGGGTATACACAGGCTTTGGCCCATTGTAACAGAAGTCCTTGCTGTGAAGGACTCCACCTTCCTCAAGCTTCTTGATGAATCCAAAGGGGGTAGCCCAGTCTTGAAGCCCAAGTTTGTCCTTGATAGCTTTGGCAATCTTGATCTTTTCCACTCCGGATGGAGGTGCCGTAGAAAGCAACTGTACGGCAACCTGCTTTGCAATTTCAACACTCATTTCAACACTCCTAATATGGCTGGCTCGAAGTTTCCACTTCAACTCCTACACAGGAGTTAACCCAAGCCTTTACCTCTATCTGGGAAAAGGATTGCATAATCCGCTTGGGGTTGCCAGCCATCTTGACCCCTGCGGCTTTGATGCGTCGTTCTGCTTCCGATGGAAGCATTGATTTGATATTGAACTGAAGCGTTCCTGTATTGCATCTGAAGTTTGCTTTCACAACCTTCAGTTCTGAACACCCTTCATCTTCGTTCCTAGTGATCATCAAGGTCGACCTCGACAGGTTGGGAATCCCAACCGATCCGAGGACCTGCTTGACTCCGCCGTTTGCTTTATCACCACTTCCTTTGTTCAAGTGTACCAACCCAACATAGGCTGTGTCCAATTGAAGTTCTTGGGTAATGTGCAAAAGCTGCTCAAGAGTTTTCCGGATACCTTGGTTTTCATTCTCGGAACCGCTGAGGTAGCTTGTCAGCGGATCAAGGATGACCAGCTTCGGTTTCCGGGCCGATAGAAGGGCCCGTACCGAGTCCGGATCATCCAAGTCGACATTCCCCTCACGCAGAACAAAGATTCGTTCTAGCGCAGCCCCTTCGCTGATTAACCTGGGCAGTATCTCTGTCTCAGCACCTTCCTCTTTGGAAATCCAAATCACATTACCTTTTGGGATTCCATCGATGTAGGCGGAAGGAGGCAGGCCAAATACGCACTTGCCTTGAGAGACTCTTGCGGCAAGGTGACCGCACTGGGATGACTTTCCCACTCCCCCATCACCGGCCAATACACAGAGGGAGCCCGACAAAACCAGGCCCGGTACGAGGAAGTTACGACCTCGCAAAACAATGTCGGGATGAGCAAGTGACTGAAAACTCGCCCCGCATGGAAGCCTGAATCCCGTGGTACTCGGATCCAATTGAAAGCTTTGGGCATCACGAACTGTATTGTGGAATTCATCGACATCATGCTCCTTAAGCCAATCTACAATGTCCTTGCCATCATTTTCACTAGGCCACAAATCGACAATCTTGATCGAGGCTGCACCGACAGATTCCATGTCAAGAGCAACATCGACTGCATGAGACCTGCCTACAGCATCAGCATCCGGAAGGATGACAATGTTCCTGCCAGCAAACACATGTTTAAATCTATGGGAAATCTTGTTCCAGCGGCCAGCACCGCCAGGATTGGTTGTTACGGTCAACCGATCAGCAGCAGCCAGGGTGTCAGCAGCTTTCTCGCCTTCCACGATGTAGATCGTGTCTTTCGATCCAACTGCAATGATGTCCCCAAGGTTGTATGGTGGAATTTCAGTTCCTGATACAACCTTGTTGATCCACTTTCCCTGATCATTTTTCGAGGATTGAAAAAAGGCCTTCTTCTCAATCCCATGGATCACCGGGCAGCTATCCCGGCGGGTAACCTTCAGTACAACTTGACCTTCATCATCTGTGTAGTTATACACCTTTGTGACAGGCCATGAAAATATGTCGTACTTCTTTGTGTCTACAGGCCTCATCTCTTCTTCGGTCAGATCAGGACCAATGTCCCTCTCGATGATCTCGCCGAGTGATGAAAATGCAAGTCCTGCTTTTCTTACAATGTTCTTGGCAGAACACCCATGCGAAAAGCAATGGAGTAGTACCTTGCCAGATTCGGATTCACTAATTGCCAAGCTTGGATTGTTGTCACCGTGTGCTGGGCAGCAAGCGATGTATTCCTTGTCCTTGATTTTCGTGAAATGCTTTAGACGATGCTTGAGCAAATCCAATTGAAATTCTACCGAGATCACATTGACTCCTTTCCAATAAAAAGGCCCCTCCACATGAAGGGGCCTCGGTACACTAACACTACTTATTCGTCAAATCCTTCGTAACCTTGTCGATCACTTCCTTGAGTTTCGTGTTGGGAACCTCGGTAATTACCGTCTTGCCAAAATGCTTGGCCAACTGTGAAAACCACAATTGAATATCACGGTTACTCTTGATAGCCAAGTCTTCAAGCTTTGTCAAACACCTCTGCTTTTCAGTAAGGGTAGCAGTTTCCTCTTCGGTAGGAATAGGATCTGGCTTGACTTCCTTTTCAACAACATCGCCAACAGGCTTTGCCAAGTAGTTGCCAGTGTTGACAATTTCACCAATCATCTTCCCAAGCTTTTCATCGGGACGATTAAAGATCTTGTCAGCCATGTCAAACAGACGAGTCTTGCTAACCTTGGCGACATGATCACTACTGATGGTCATCACATTGTCAAGTTCGTAAGTGATACACTGTTTACCAGAACGCCAAACAGGGGTAAGACCCAGCTTGGTAACCTTCATCTTTTGACCAGGTTCCTTGCTGTAGTCGTAAACGATCTCGGAACGAACGGTTAGGATCAAATGGATTGGGAAGGTAACGATCCGGTTGATCAACTTGTCAATCTTTTTGGTGACAATGTTCCATCCAGATGATGAATTCCCATTGTTTACGCTGGCAATCTCGTCTACCTGTGACAAGGCTCCACCATCACCACTCCAGAAGTGTGACAGGCTGTCAATGACAACAATGTCATAGCCACCTTCCACAGCACCGGTAAGAGCATCCTGCAACTTCTCGATAGTGTACGGCGCTGAGATAGTCAGCGTGTCAAACCCATTTTGAATGTGGTTTGTATAGAGCTGTTCCTTTCCACCTTCCGTACCAATGAATGCGATTTTACCATTCTCGCCGACAAGACCCCGAGCCATTTTCAGGCTACTGAAAGTCTTCCCTGCTCCGGATGGTCCAATCACTCCCATGGTCAACTTGATTGCTTTTGTTTCAGCCTTCTTAAACATCGACATTTTTAAGCTCCTTGAATAACACATTCAAATCACCAAGGGGACGAAGTTCCTGTAACCCTACCCCTTCTGACTCTTCTTCATCACTGGGAAGTCCTGATGCTGTTACTAGGATCTTCCCGGTTGGTATTATCGCAGCCTTGGAAAGGTCTGTCCAGTAAATTCCAGACATGGTGTCAACTACTTGAATGGGTACCACCCCATAAGCTTTGTTGACGGCTTGCATTGCCCGGATTTTTCTTGATGGAAAATGTACCTTGTCAATCATCCCTGCGGATAGATTCCAAGGGAACACGGCCACATCGACAATTGCTTTGCGTTCATGGTTGTGGAACAGGATTCCATCCCACCCACAATACGCTCCGGTCTCCATCACATTATCTATTCCCCACAAAGTCTGAATCATTTCAGAAATTTGTGTGATTCTCAAGGAATGTGACAAATCCTTGCACCATCGTCGACGATAGTTTACCCCTCCAGTCAGGCCATTAAAGTACACAGCTGGATCATAGCTTGGAAACAGGATCGCATTCCTCGATCCGCCAAGCCAGTCGTTAATATCGATGATCCGAACCTTACTGAGGATCGGATACCAGTCATCGTAAAAGTCGTATCCGCAGAAGAAAATCTCTTCTAGCAGAGTCTCGCCGAGGTCCTGCTTATCTTCCTCAGCGATTCCCCAGGCAGAGCCCAGGACACTAATCAATCCATGAAACTGATTAGACGAAGTCACATAGAACCTCCGGTCAATGGAGGAACATGGGACTAAGAATTCAGAGTAAGGATTGACTTTGCGTTTCACTTCTACTTGTTGAAATTGTCTTCAAAATCGCCAGCATACCGGTCATCCATCCGGCTTTCAATGTCATCATCCCAGTCATTCACCGAGATCTGAGGCCTCCCAATAGATTCCCCTTTGATAATCGGTATCGTCTTGTCAGCGGTAAATCGAATCTGTGCTTGAGTTCTTCCTGTATCTAGGACCTCAAAGCAGATGTAACCACCTGTTGGCAAGGGAAGCCAGGTCTTGGATCCAATCGACCTCGTAAGCTCCAGCGAGCCATACGATGGCGGATGAATCTGTGGTGGGCTAAATGTAAATTTTCTTGACATCAAATTTTCCTTTCCGATTCCTTTAATTCAAAAACTGACACATCGATGTAGGCTGGGGTATCCCCCTTGTAGCCTCCTAGGTACTGCAAATGCAGTCCCTGCACTACATCATAATTGTCATCGGTAATAACACAACACCTAACCAGAAGATCGCAGATCGCTTTTGCCAGATTGTCCAGATCCCGACCCTTCCTCAAACCAGTTCCACCGTTCACCTTGATCTCCAAATGACAAAGAGAGATCGGCGCAGTCGATTCCCCAAACACTGATTCGACTTGCAGACGATGAAGTTCGATCCAGGTCCTGTAACTTGGAGCCAGGTAGGTCCCCTTTTTTCCTCTCCTCCAGATGTTGTTTACTGATGGTGGAATTGTCAGGCGAAAACTGTGTCTCATTATCTGCTCCTGAAGAAGACTCTTCAATAAGCATTCTAAGACATTCAGATGCTTTTCTTAAATCCTGTACACCATTCTTTCGTCCATGTCTCCAAGTATATTTGATAACCATGCCTGCAAGGTATGCTTTGTAACCATCAGGCCCAAGCATTGCCCTTTGGGCATTGTGACAATGGATACCTGACTGGTCTTGATCATGGTAGTGGGACGGCTTGACTGGATCACTTGACATAATCACTTCTCCTCTTTTCAATGTGCGCCAACAATTCACTAATCGGAGTATACCCTTTAAACCAAATCTCAACAAGCTTCGTGGTAAAATCCGGAACCATTGCTGGAATACTGCCCCAGTTTAGATCCATGTAGTACCACTTACCATGGATCTTTGAACAAACCAATGGAACCAAGTGACATTCGTCAGCTTGCTGCCACATCGACACAATCTTCCATTCTGGCCAAGTTCTATTACCATCAGGATCCGCCAGGATCAATGCCTTTTTCTGTCCGTCAACAAACAAAGCATAGTCAGCGGAAGTACCAGGATCGCTTGCCAGCGACAATAAATGGACACCGGAGAACAATGCAGCAAGGCTTTCGCTTAGTGCCATTTGATTGATTCCTTCCACCATCCGGATGGCTTGGGCCCTGTCTGTCCATTGTACTTGCCATTGTATTTAGGATATTCCTGCTCATCCGAAGCAAGTTCAAGAGTCTGGAACCTGATCTGGCAAATCTCGGATCCAGCATACACAACGACTGGCTTCACCACGGTTACTTCAAGGGTATATGTGCCCTTAAAGCCAACATCGCCATATCCGGCGGTAATGTGTACGCCAATCCCAAGACGGCCTACAGACGACCTCCCATCAATTATTGGAACATGCCTGTGGGCACACACCGTTTCCATGGTGTGCATCAAATACAATTGCCCAGGATACAGGGTAACACCCGCAGCAGGAATGTAACTTAGATTGCATTCTGCCTCTTCCTCAGAATCCAAAGCATGTTCATCATACTGAAGAAAAGTATTTCCAAGCCTTAGGTTGTACGAGTGTGGATTCAGTCTCGACTCATCAAAGTCTGAGATCTCAATTTCACCATACTTGATCGCTTGTTTAATGGCCTGTCCGCTGAGAATGCTCATCTCTTTTCCTTTCAATAGATTCCGCAATTTTAACCAGTTCTTGTGCAAAAGATTTAGCAACATCTGGCAGCAACATTAAAATGTACTTGCCATCTTTTTCCACAAAATAATGAGGTGGCTTGTTTATTTCCACCCAAGCACCAACCCAGTGCATATCCCAATGTTCTTCAACAGTAAAAACTGTATCTTCATCATCTTTAAATTCCTTTTTCATTCCACAATCCTTCCATGTTCAACATGACTACGATAAGTACTGAAGTACATCAAATTTTGACCATAAACTTCATTATCATAATCTCCCACTGCTTGGGCACAATGCTCAAAAGGTGACATATGCTTGTCTGCAAGCAATTTGTCATGCAAGGCAATATCTTTTTCATGGTTAAGTGTGCCATCGTGAGTTAAATAAGAAACTCTGGCACATCTGGCGGTAGCTATTTTAAGTTGAATACGGACTGACATTTCCTCACTCTCTTCAGGAGTAATGAATGGTATATGCCATTGGTAACACTTCAACTGGCGTGGTGTAGAAGCATCCATAGCAGCCTTGATTTTCACGGCCAGTTCCTGAATCTCTGGCTGTGCATCGTGGTGTAGGCGCATGGCAAAGAAATTGTCCCACTCTGTGGCTGTGACGATCATCGTGGTCATCATCCACGGTTCAAGGTAACGATTCAAGGTCTGCTTGTGTATGTTATATTTCCTTGCTAGCTCCTCAATCTCGCAAGCCATTGCCTCATGCAAATAGTAAATATCATCCCTGAATCGCTCAAGGTCTTCACCCTCCAGATAGTCATCTGCTGACATACCTGGCTTGTTGGTCCCAACCTTTTTCGGGATCCAAGGTTCCCTGTCCAACAATTTCTTCGTTGGAATGGCTCTGGATGAACTGGTATTCCGGCTGAACATCCTATGGGTCAATACCTGGGGAAGTATTACCCTAGGAAAATGAATAACCAATGTGGTAAGCCTAGACTTAGGATCCACATTTAAACTGTCCTTGATTACTTCAGCGGTAATGACTGTGTCACTCACTTTGTTCCTTCTCTTTCTTCATATTTTCCATCATGTTCAACATCTTTGCACTGGTTGCAATTGATCCTAATTGTTTTAAACAACTTGTCAGTATGTACAATGTAACACTGACCCAAACAAACATCGGTACTTCAATCATTGTTCACCTTCTTTTTTTATTTTTTCTTTTAGTTTAAGCTTTTTCAGCTAATTTCAAATTTTATTTTGCATTCTGCTTAGCTTTTACTGGGGTAAAGAGTAGGGTAATAAAACTTGTATATCCATAGGTTTGCATCTGGACATAGCCTTCTGGAATGGCTTCCAAATACAAGTCATCTCCATCTTTGTCTTCAAATGTCCTCATTGTTTACCTCCTGTATCTTAATTTGTTCCCCAGTTTCGACCCGCTCAATGATCAATCGATCATTCTCCCGCCGGACGATGCGCCATTTTAAAGCCTCCAAAAAGGACTCAAAGGCATATTTATTAGTTGTTTCAGGGATACTGTCTTTACTCATTCCTTTTCCTCCACATAGATCTTACCACCAGCACTACGGATTAACCTTTTGAATTCCGTAATGGTTGCACCAGCGTGAATGACTACTTTGGGATCACTAGAATACTTTGCCGTTGCCAACCATGGTACATACTTAGCGTTGATATCTTCAACGCAGTATGGCGAATTACCGTAATGATATTCCTCTGGGTTTACCAAGTCAGTTTTAAATATGACTTCACTTATTTCCCATTTGGGTGTTCCATCTTCGTTCCAATCTTCAGGAATAGAACGAAAAGGGTTGTATGGTCTCCCGGCATTATGCTCATACGGAGCATCATTCCAGTCGTCACCTGTCTGCTTACTCAATTCTTGCGTAGTGAAATACGCTGTGTTGTCTTTAATAAAACACAATACTGGTTCACTCATTGTCCGCATTCCTTTCTTAATTCCTCATAGGCTTTAATTAGCTTTCTTATTGCACACCACACATGGGATTTCCAACAATCTTCCCAGTGTGTTCCAATCTCATAAGCTTTACCATAAATCCTTTCAATCTCAGCGAACTCTTCCTGATTCACACAATTCCTCCTTTTCATTCAATGCTTCACGAAGCTTTGCCTTTGACAATTCAATGATCATGCCAACCCTGGCCTTACTGACCCCCAATTGCTTTGCAATGGCCCTGTAAGGCATTTCCTGCTCCAAGCACAATCGCATCACTTCACGGTGAGATACCCCACCATGATTTGATTTCAACAGTGTATCCATGGTGGAAAGGATTTTGTCATGCTCAAGGAAGTCACGCCTTGAGTCATAATCGTTGGTATCGTATATTTCACCTATATTTTTGGTGTTCCTTGTTTTGGCTCGATACTCCTTGTTTTTTTCTAGGTAGGCTATCCTGGCGGCCCATACCTGCCATCCGGCCCATGTCCCGAGGGTCCCTTTCGCTGGGTTGTAGTTATGAACATATTTACACAGTTGAAGCCAGATAAATTGCCCCATGTCGCCAACGCAGTCATTGTGCGACATACCGCATTTGTGCATGATTTTGTAGATCAGAGGCACATTGTCATGCAAAACTTGTGTGTTATCCGACATTAGCCATTTCCTTTTCAAGTGCTTCCTTGAGAATCAAAATGATCTGGGAAAACACTTGGCCAACCCGGCCCCTTGACAGGCCGATTCGGTCCCCGATCTCTCTGTGATTGTATCCAAGATTGTGTAGTCTTACAATCTCTTTTTCACGCTCGGAAAGGCATCCGTAGCATTTCCTGAGGAGTGTTAATTCATCATCCCTCTCAGCGATTTCATCGCTCCTGGGCAGGTTTGTGAGCGGGTACACCTCATCATCATTCCCTGTGCCGTGAATGCTTAAGCACTGAGACATATCAAATATAGACTTGATCCGGCACTTTGCCCGGAATGCCCGGAACCTGGCCGACTGGCCAACAAAAGTAACATCCTTTACTTCGGAATGCCTTTCACGGTTTCTTGTCCAATTGTTTATGATGTGAATCCATGCAACCTGTTGCTCATCATCGGTGTACTTTCCGGATGGCATGTATTTATACGCAATAGCAACATGCTTTGCCATACGATCCCGTTCTTCATCCGTCATTGGACGGACTTTCCTACTTTGAACCTGCTTCACTTCACTCTCCTTCTGTTAAATTCCTATACCCTTCCGGTGTTCTAATCACCGAGACACTGCCATTGGCAGGAATCACAATAACTTTTGCCTCATCACACGCTGGGATAACAATATCACAGCTTGCCCTATTGTGCAAGGTTGTCTTGAAAGAATCCGAGCCAAAGACTTGTTTGCCAATGGCCTGGATTTTGTCATAGGATGGTGGATCCGGTATTTCATCCATTACTTTGTCTCCTCCTCAAACAATGTTTCCAGTGTTTCCTTCCACAGACTTTCATCTGCTTGTGTACGGCAATAGTATTGCTTCTCACGATGACTGCTTAGAAGATCTTTGATCTTATCCAGTTTCTTACTGGCTTCTACCATGTACCACTCTGTGTCCTCATGACAATCTGGAGGAAGTGGAAACCTGTTCCAGCCTGAATTATCCCACAGGCCACAATATCCTTTCTGGGTCTGATACCAAAGTTCACCAGCAGAATCTGTCCAATACTTTATTACTGTATCCTTCATACCAACATCTCCTTAAGTTTCACCAGTTCGTTGTGAACCAGTGTTTTACCGACATCCAACACCTCGGCAACCTGGCGGATTGTCTGCCCCTTTGCCATCTCACACATCACCTGGAATTGAAACGGTGTCACACCGTATACATCCTGGGTGGGCTCGGAATACTCCGCTGGAGTATACCCGTAGTCATTTTCCAGCGGGTACTCCCTAGGATCATCCTGCTTTTGCTGGACTACATCCAGACAAGACCACCCAATGGCATTTGCTGCGACGGTAGTGGGCCTACAATCGATCTTCTTCGATAATTTGGCCCAACGCTCGACCAAGCGAAGATAAGCTTCCTGGGCCTGATCGTCAGTCATGTTGAACTTGGACTTTAGTTTCGACATGCGATTGAAAACCACCGGCATGACGGATTCGAGATCTTTCCTGGCGGATTCAGTCAACATCCTCACCTCCAAAAGCATCCAGAGTTGTTCCGCTGAGGAAGAATCGAAGCTCAACCAGTCCCTCTTCTCTGAGTTGAGAAACCTTGGTTTTGCTCACGCCGACAATCTCGGAG
>Ga0114981_10003450_pt1 | contig 10039 bp, 9 predicted proteins | sample S_140806_MF_Meta_FD_87028 | JGI IMG/M metagenome (GOLD analysis project Ga0114981, IMG submission 87028) | Freshwater microbial communities from Lake Simoncouche, Canada to study carbon cycling - S_140806_MF_MetaG | ecosystem: Environmental > Aquatic > Freshwater > Lake | place: Lake...
CCCAGCCTGCCCGTAAGCCAAGCTTTGAAACTCAATTCTGATTTATCGCAGCGCGTCGTGGTCCATGTTCCCAGCGTGGACTGGGTCGATTCCCCAGCGGGTGGCGTTCAACGCCGGATGATCGAGCGCGATGGCGGCGAAGTAGCCCGCGCCACTTCGGTGGTGCGATACAGACCGGGCTCTTCGTTTGAGCGCCACACGCACGACCTCGGTGAAGAAATCCTGGTTTTAGATGGGGTGTTTACCGACGAGACTGGCAGCTTTGGACCTGGGACATATCTCAAGAACCCTCCCGGCACTTCGCATGCTCCGAGCTCCGAGTCTGGCTGCACCTTGTTCGTCAAACTGCGCCACCTGCATCCCGCTGACCAGCAGCACAGAACGATTGACACGACCCAAGCAAGCTGGCTCCAGGGACTCGTGCCCGGACTCACGGTTCTGCCTCTCTCAGAATTCGAGTCTGAGCATACCGCGATGGTCCGATGGGCCCCAGGGACACAGTTCAATCCACACCGCCACTACGGCGGCGAAGAAATCTATGTGGTTGAAGGAATCTTTGAAGATGAGTTCGGAAGCTACCCCGCTGGCACCTGGATTCGCAGCCCCCACTTAAGCGTCCACAAGCCCTTCAGCATCGAGGGCTGCACCATCTTTGTGAAGACGGGTCACCTGCCTCATTTGGGCCGATAAAGAGCACAGAGCTTATTGCCGTCTGGATCGCGCACGTAGGACAAGTGCATGGCGCCCAGCTTGCCCTCGCGTAGACCCGGCGGATCTTCAATCGAGGTTCCTCCATTGGCCACTGCGACGTCATGAAACTGCCGCACTTGCTCAGCCGAACTGCACTTGAAACCAATCGTTCCCCCATTTGCGGCGCTTGCCGACTCGCCATCAATGGGTTCGCCAACACCGAACGCTTGACCGTCGTGCCGGTAGAACAGTCGGGTTTGGCCCGTATTGTTTATGTTTTCAGTGGGTTCGCCTACCCCGAGGACTCCGAGCACTGCGTCATAGAAGCGTTTTGAGCGGACGATGTCGTTCGAACCGACCATCACATGGTTAAACATTAAGTTGTCTCCTTGATTTTCCAGTTGAGAATTTCGCGCGATTCAGCGCTCGGCTTCGACGTTTTACTCCAAAGAACCCGAATTTTCATGAAAACCAGGGTTTGCCCTGATGCTTAAAGCCAGCGCGTTGTTCGGGTCTGCTGTCAACTAGTTAGTGGATTGAGGTAAGGTCAGGTCGTTGACCAAGCTGGTGAGTCAATTCCAAATTATTCGTTTTTGCGTGGCGATAGCCTGTCGCAGGCTCGTCAGGAGGCATTACTTGGTTTGTATGTAGATTTAACTAACAACTGAAGGAGACATAAATGACGAACATTTCAAACACCAATAAATTTTACGAACTCGTTCCCCACGGCGCAAAAGTGGAGCGCCTCGGAACAGGTTTTACGTTCACTGAGGGTCCCGTGTGGAACCATGCGGGGAAATTCCTCTTATTCAGCGACATGCCTGGCGATGTACGTCGGCGCTGGGATGCGAAGCACGGGGTAACCGAGGCTAAGCGCCCTTCTAACAAGGCCAATGGGCTAACGTACGAAAAAAGCGGGGACATGCTGGTGTGTGAGCACGCCAGTAGTTCGCTGGTGCGCCAACATCCTGACGGAAGTGTTGAGACCGTGGTTTCTCATTTTCAGGGGAAAGAGCTCAACAGTCCGAACGATGTGATCGTTAAATCTGACAACACGATCTATTTCAGTGACCCGTCCTACGGGCGCATGCCAGTGTTTGGCGTAGAACGAGAGCGAGATCTTGCCTTTAATGGAGTTTACAGGGTTGATCCTAATGGGGAAAATATAAAACTATTGGTCGATGATTTCGAGCAGCCTAACGGTTTGTGTTTTTCACCTGATGAATCTTTGCTCTACATTAATGACAGTCCACGCGGTTTAATTCGCGTATTTAATGTGGCAGAAGACGGATCGATCGACAAGGGGTCTTTGTTCTTCGAAAAAATTGGTGATGGAGGTATTGAAGGAGGCATCCCCGATGGGATGAAGTGCGATGAACATGGCAACATCTTCGTCACTGGCCCCGGGGGGATCTGGGTGATCAGTCCAAAAGCTGAGTTACTAGGACGTATCGACGTGCCCGAGAATGTCGGCAATCTAAATTGGGGTGGCGACGACTGGAAGTCACTCTTTATCTGCGCGTCGACCTCGCTTTATAAAATTGATCTAAGCGTCAGCGGCAATCGACTTTCCTACATGGTTTAAATTGGAGAAAAAAATGGAAACAGGATTGAAAATCGATCGGAATAAGGTAGCACTTATTATTCAGGACTTGCAAAATGATGTTATCTCGGTGGGTGGCGCATTTGCAGAATCGGGCGCGCCGGCCCATGCTAAAAGCCAAGGCTTGATTGAGAACGTTGCCAATCTCGCCAGGAGGGCCCGTGAGCTCAATATCCCCGTCATCAACGTGCACTACATCGTTGAGCCCGATGCAAAAGGGTTGCAGCAGAACGCCCCCCTTTTCCGTGGCGTAAAGGATCAAAAAGCTCTGGTCCGGGGCACATGGGGGGCCGCAGCAGCGGCTGGTCTAGAGCCCCATGACGGCGATTTTATAGTGGAGAAAATGCGCATGAACGGCTTTTTCGGTACGCGGCTTGAGAGCGTGCTGCGCGGTTGCGGTGTGGACACGGTCATCATCACCGGGGCCTGGACAAACATGTCCATCGAACATACGGCGCGCCACGCGGCGGACCTGGGCTTTGAGGTTATTGTGGCAAGCGATGGCACATCCACGGTCAACGACGAGTGGCAGAACGTAGGCCTTAACTACGCATTGACGAACGTGGGTGTCACGCCTACGTGTGCAGAAATCATGTCTGCACTTCAAACCTAAGCCAGTATTGATCTGAATCTGCGTGGGTTCTCCGGCAGAAGGGAAACTGCTGGCTTAACCGCGACCCAACAGGGTCACCATCTCGTTTTCCTAAAGTCGGAGCTTCCAGACATGAATTTCACCCTTTCCAAGTTAGCGCTCGCCCCGGTAGGTCTTCTGGTTACGCTTATGGGTGCCGCCCCTGCCGCCGGGCAATCGGTTGCACCCGCTGCAGCACCTGTCAGCCCTGTGGCTCTGGTCGACCAGTTCGAGGCCACGGGCGGCAAGTTCGAGGGCTATCGCCGCTCGGGTGCCAAGGGCATTTGCGCCATGGGCGAATTTGTAGGCAGCGCCGAGGGCAAAAATATTTCCACCGCTTCGGCATTCAGCGGTCAGAAGATCCCCGTGATCGTTCGCTTCTCTGTGGGCGGTGCAAACCCCAAAGCACCTGACAATGCCAAGAGTCAGCGCAATATGGCCCTTGAGTTCGCGCTGCCCAACGGCGAGGTCTGGCAGCACGGCAACATCAGTGCACCGGTGTTCGGAGCCGCCACGCCGGGTCAACTGCTCGGTCGTCTGGCCTCGCAACAATCCGACCCTGCGACCAAGGCGGCTGATCCCGCAAAGGTCAAGGCCTTTGCCGACGCCAACCCAGAAGTGCTAATCCAGGGCCGCTGGTTTGCGTCCCAGCCGGTGCCTGCAAGCTTCGGAAGCGTGAACTACTGGGGGGTGCACGGCTTTGCCTTCACCAACTCCAAAGGCGAAAAGACCGCCGGCAAGTGGATCTTCGAACCTGTAAGTGGCCTGCAGGGTCTGACGGATGACGAAGCCAAGGCGAGGGGATCAAGCTTCCTATTCGACGACCTGCGCCAGCGCGTGGCTAGCGGACAAGTGGCCTTCAACTTCAACCTTGAAATCGCCCAGGCTGGCGACAAACTTGACAACGCCACCCTGCCGCTGCCCGAGGGCCGCAAAAAGGTGACGCTGGGCCAGTTGAAGGTGACTTCAGTGTCGCCCGATGCCGGTGGTAGCTGCTTGACCATCAACTTCGACCCCAACCGTATGCCCAAGGGCGTGGAAGGCCTGGGCGATCCGATGCTGGCCGCACGCAGCGCGCCCTATGCGGTGAGTATGGGTCGTCGTCTGGGTGAAGGTGCGAAGCAGCAGTAAGCTGGGAGGTTTTCCGTGCCGCGGCCGTAAACTCCATTAATGAACACCCACCGTTTCATTAAATCCGGTCTACCCATCCTGATTGGTGCCTCGGTCATGCTCAGCCTGAGTATGGGAATACGACAGAGCCTCGGTGTCTTTATGACCCCCGCGACCCGGGAAATCGGAATTTCGATTTCCGAGTTCACGTTGGCCATCGCCATTCAAAACCTGTCGTGGGGGGTTTTGCAACCGTTTGTTGGTGCTTGGGCCGGTAAATACGGGTACCGGCACCTGATGATGTCTGGCTCAGTGCTCTATGTTGTTGGGTTGGTCCTGCTTGCATCCGCCCATGGCTTCCTTGCAGTTCTGATCGGCGCAGGTTTTTTGATCGGCCTGTCCCTGTCCTGCACCGGTTCGGCCATGGCGATGGCCGTTGCCACCCGCTGCGTCACCCCAGAGATGCGAAGCGCGATCCTCGGTGTTGTGACCGCTGCTGGCTCTATTGGTGCACTGATTGCTGCCCCGATTGGACAATCCCTGTCGCAGGATTTCGGCTGGCGTTTCGGCGTCCTTGGATTTGTCGCACTGAGCGTATTTCTGATACCCGCGTCCTGGTATGGATCCAAGATTGACGCGATTGCGCTCCCGCCGAACAACCCCTTTGACAATAAAAAACCAGGCACCGTCGCGCTGCAGGCCCTCAAACACCCACCGTTTGCGGTGATGACGCTGGCTTATCTTGTTTGCGGAATGCAACTCGTCTTTTTAACCACCCACCTGCCCACCTATCTGGAAATCTGCGGGCTTGATCCCATGCTGAGTGCGAAAGCACTTGGCGTGATTGGTGGGTTTAATGCGATGGGCAGCCTCTTCTTCGGATGGGCTGGGGGTCGGTACAACAAAATGCTCTTGCTGGGCATGATTTACATCCTGCGCTCCATCGGGTTAGCCGTCTATTTTTACAGCGCCCCAACCCCGGATACCACCCTGATATTTGCCGCCTATATCGGATTTTTGTGGCTTGGCGTCGCGCCCCTCGTCTCTGGCTCAATCAGTGAAACGTTTGGGCTTCGTTGGCAAGCCATGCTCAGCGGGATAGCGTTCATGAGCCATCAACTGGGCAGTTTCCTGGGCGCCTTTGGCGGCGGCGTCATTTACGATGCACTCGGTTCTTATAACCTTGCACTTCAGATCGGCGTGATCGTTGGCCTGATCGCTGGCCTGGCCCAGTGCATCTTTGCCGTCGCCTGGCCCAAAGACCCGCCACTCATTCTCAGCACCAGTGCTTGAAGTGATGGACTCCCGGGAGCGCCCAGCGATCGCCGCCGTGTTCATCGGCAATTTTGTCGTGGGCTGCGGTGTGCTGGTCGTTCCGGGCATGCTTGATCTACTGGCCCGCGATCTCGAGATTTCGGTGCCAAAGGCCGGCGCGCTGCTGAGTCTGGCGGCCTTAACGATGTGCGTCGGTGCGCCGCTGCTGGCCGCAGTCACCTCGAGGGTCGATCGCAGGCGACTGCTGGTGCTGTCCCTGCTGCTACTGGCGTTGGGACATCTGGCCTGCGCCTTGGCGCCGGATTTCGCGACGCTGATGTGGATCCGACCGGTCTCGGTGCTCGGGGCTGCTGTTTTCACGCCCCAGGCCGCGGCAACGCTGTCGCTGATGGTCGCTCCTGCACAGCGCTCGATGGCAGTCACCAGCGCCTTTGTCGGTTGGTCTCTTGCCTCGGTCCTCGGCATGCCGATCGGCAATCTGCTGGCCGATGCCTTGAGCTGGCGCGCGAGCTTCGCGGTGGTGGCCGCCCTGGGCCTGGTGTCGGCACTAATCGTCTGGCGAGTCATTCCATCAGGCTTGAACGTGGCGCCCTTGTCGCTGAAGTCCTGGGGTGATGTTCTGGGCAGTGCCCGGCTGCGTTGGATCCTGCTGGCCACGATGGTCTGGTGCATGGGGCACTTTGCCGTCTTGGGCTACATCACTGCGGCTTTGAGGGAGGGTGTGGGGGCGTCGCCCGCGATGCAGGCGGTCCTGATGGCCCTGATGGGCATCAGCGGGCTGATCGGCAATGTCGCGCTGTCGCGTTGGGTCACGCGTATCGGCGCCGATCGGGGCGCACGCATGTCGCTGAGTTTCATCTGTGTGGGGCTCGCACTCTGGATCCTTGCGTTTTCCTGGCTACAAGCCCTTTGGGCCGTGGCGCTGGCCATGACCATCTGGGGCTTGGGCAATTTTGCGTTCAATTCGTCGCAACAGGCCCGATTGGCCCAATCTGCCCCAACGCTTGCTTCGGCCTCGATCGCCTTGAACTCCTCCAGTCTTTATGCTGGCCAGGCCATGGGCGCCGCCTTGGGCGCGCCCTTGGTGGTCACACTGGGATACGACGCCTTGGGGCCCACTGCGCTGATCATCATGGCTGTGGCGATGCTGCTTTCCTGGTTGGCGGATCGCCGGCCAGCACCCCCGGAGTCGACGACAGCCCAACGACCAAGGGTTTGACCTAGGGGCTCACTGGCGCGCCACAGATGAGGAGTCTGCTAAGGTCAAAGCTCGTTACTTGGATTGGATTGGGCGGCGATTTTCAGGCACATGTCGGAATCTTTATTGTCCCTGAAGGGTGTCGATCGCAACTTCGGTGGCGTTCAGGCGGTGAGTCAACTCTCGTTTGAAATTCATCCTGGTGAGATTATTGGTTTGATCGGACCGAACGGCTCCGGCAAATCGACCTCGGTCAACCTGATTTCTGGGGCCCTACCGGTTTCGGCGGGGAGCATCGAATTCGCAGGACGCTCAATCAATGGGCTGCCTCAATCCGAGCGGGTTGGACTGGGAATGGCCAGAACCTTTCAGACAACCAGCGTGTTCGCTGAATTCACCGCCCTCGAACAGGCGCAGACAGCCTGTCATTCGAAATTTCGCGCAAATCCTTGGGAAGCGGTATTTCGGCAACCTAGGGGAATGCAGGAAGAAATGCGCCAGCACCGCAAAGCGCAGGAGATCCTGCAATTCGTCGGACTGGGCAGCGTGGCGGAACATCCCTGTGGAACGCTGTCCTCGGCGCAACAGCGGCTGCTCATGATTGCCACTGCGCTGGCGAGCGAGCCGCAACTGGTTCTACTCGATGAACCCGCCGCGGGGATGGTCGCAAGCGAACGCAAAGACCTGGCGGGGTTAATCCGCAGGATTCGCGATCGGGGTATTGCAGTGCTCGTGATCGAGCATCACATGGGCCTGATCATGGAGGTTTGTGAACGCATTGTAGTGCTGAATTTTGGCCGCAAGATCGCCGAAGGAACTCCGATCGAGATTCAGACCAATTCAGGGGTTATCCAGGCGTATCTTGGCGGAGCGATCGATGCTTGAGATCCGTGACCTGAGGGCCGGATACGGCAAAGTCGACGTCATTCGAGGCATCAATTTACATGTGACCCAAGGCGAATGCGTCGCCCTCGTTGGCGCCAACGGCGCCGGCAAAAGCACAACCCTCAAATGTATTTGTGGCTTGAATCCGGTTCGCAGCGGGCAGATCCTTTTCAATCGCGAGCGAATCGACGGAATGCCGGGACACGTCATCGTTAGCCGCGGAATCACGATGTGTCCTGAAGGTCGACAGGTATTTGCCGACATGTCGGTGCGGGAAAATCTGGAAATGGGTGCCCATATCCGTAGTGATTCAAATCAGGATTCGGACCTTCAATCGATGTTCGACCTCTTTCCCGTCTTGCGGCAGCGTGAACGGCAACTCGCCGGAACGCTATCGGGCGGCGAACAGGAGATGCTCGCGATTGGCCGTGCCCTAATGGCCAAACCCAAGCTTTGTATTTTTGATGAACCCTCGCTGGGACTGGCCCCCCGAGTGGTTGCGGAGGTCGAACATACGCTCCAACAGATCAAGGCAATGGGGACCACCATTCTGCTCGTCGAGCAGAACGCGGCAATGGCACTTCGTCTGGCAGATCGGGCCTACGTCTTTGAAGCGGGCGAAGTCGTGCTTGAAGGGTCAGGCACCGAACTGCAATCCAATCCGGAAGTCAGCAGGGCTTATCTTGGGTATTAGATTGATGACCCAAAGCGCACACAACAATTTTTTGGAGGAGAACGCGATGAATGATCAGATCCGGGCTAAGACCCAAATGAAACGCAACGGTCGCTCGGTGCATCGAGCGGGGCGCGCCCTTATTTTCACAATGCTGACTGGCTTACTCGGTGCGGCCCAGGCCGCCGACAAGGAGTTACTGATTGGCGTCAATGACGCACTAACAGGACCAGGCGCGGTCTATGGTTTGCCCCAAGCCAATGCCGTCGCGATGGCCGTGGAAGAGATCAATGCCAAGGGCGGGGTCAAGGCAGGTGCTGACGTTTATAAGCTGAAAATTGTCAGTACGGACGACAAGGCCAATCCCACTGAAGCGACGAACAGCGTTCGCAAACTGCTCGACCGAGATGGCGTCAAATATCTCGTGGGGTTCTGTTGCTCCGGTTCAACCAGCGCCGTCTCCTCGTTTATCGGCAAGGAGAATGCAGTGATGCTGGTCGGCAATGCGGCGGAGCGCGCGATTACTGCGGCGGGCAATCCGAATCTATTCCGGACTCGCCCACCAGCTGACTACACGGGGGCTGCGGCGGGCGTTTTTGTCGGCAAGCGTGGCGCAAAAAATATCGCTGTGATTGGGTCGCTCGATGTCTCGTTCTACACACAGTATCTCGATGCGTTTGAGCGAGAGTTCGCAAAGTTTGGGGGAAAGATTGTTGCAAAAGAGACCTTCGGATTGAAGGATCGCGACATGACGCCCCAACTGACCAAAGTCCGCTCACTCAATCCCGATGCGTTGTTGGTTCTCGGTTATGTGGAACCGGCGGCGTTCGTCTATCGACAGTCGATTGAACTCGGAATGAAACTACCCCGGTATGGTTTTACCAGTGGTAGCGAAGAACAGTTTCTGAAGGTAGCTTCCAGCGAGCAAATGGACGGGGTTTGGGATCTCCGACCAACCGAACTCACGGTCGAGGCGCTCGACGCCAATGCGAAGACTTATATCGCGAGCTACACCAAAAAGTTTGGCATCCCCCCTTCCCCCAGTTCCCCCTATGCCTACGATCAGGTTTACGTCCTGAAGGCGGCGATCGAACGGGCAGGCAGCGCGGACGATACCAAAAAGGTTCTTGACGAAATCCGCAAGCTGCCGGTACCGAAGGAGGCAGTCATGAAATATCTGCCAACTGGCGGAACGATGTTCGATGTCAATGGTCAGGCCTACACCTCAAACGGTGCGTTTCAGTGGCAAAAGGGGAAATGGGAGTACGTCTCGGATTTGCCCGCCGATACCAAAACCTATTCCGATTACCTGCGCAGCCTGCGCAGATAGGAACACTGGCATGACCGGCAAACTCCGGATGGTTGGCGGGTACGGTTGCTGTTGTGCTTGAGATTGTCCAGCAGATCTTGAATGGCCTGGCGATCGGGGCGGTCTATACCCTGATCGCCCTTGGTTTAACGGTCGTATTTGGCATTCTGGGTATCGCGCATTTTGCCCATGGCTCGGTCGCGATGCTCGGAGGCTACCTCACGTTTGCTGTCATGGAACGCTGGGGATTGCCGTTTTTTGTTTCAATGGCACTGGCCATGATCGCGGGGGCATTGGCCGGATTGTTGATTGAGCGTCTGGCTTATCGCCCAGTGCGCGATGCCCCGCATATCAATGCTTTCATCATCGCGCTAGGACTGACGATGATGGTCGAGGGCTTCAATCTCCTGGCATTCGGTGCAGACCAGGTCGTCATCCAGACGCCTTATCGAGCCGTGTTCAATGTCGGCGGGATTGCCGTGGCCGAATTGCGGGTGATCGTCATTGTTACGGCCTTAAGCCTGATCGGGATTACGGCACTGTTGATCCGGAAGACAAAGACAGGCAAAGCGATCCGGGCTGTCGCCCAAAACCGAAACGCTGCGATTCTGATGGGCGTCAACGTGGAGCGGATCTCGCAAGTCGTATTCGGAATTTCGTCGGCG
>Ga0114981_10003451_pt1 | contig 10037 bp, 7 predicted proteins | sample S_140806_MF_Meta_FD_87028 | JGI IMG/M metagenome (GOLD analysis project Ga0114981, IMG submission 87028) | Freshwater microbial communities from Lake Simoncouche, Canada to study carbon cycling - S_140806_MF_MetaG | ecosystem: Environmental > Aquatic > Freshwater > Lake | place: Lake...
CGTTGAGCTCATGCCTGGAATCACCTGGTCGGAAACCGTTGCCCACTGGCGTTTTGATGAGGATGGCTTCCCATCTGGCACATCCGCCCCAGCCATGGTGGACTCTTTCAAGGATAGTTCCGGAAAGGGAAATAGCATGAGAAGGGTTGAGGTTCCTCAGCCTAATCAGTATTCCTCCGATGTGCCGGCACCCCAAGTTTCTGCCTTAGGTAAGACCAATGAACTTTCCCTCCATTTCCCTGTGAAGGGAGAGTGGCGCGATATTTTCACCGAACCCACACGTGGGATTAACTCTGTTGAGTTTCCTGAGATGACAATCGAGGGAGCCTTCAAGTGTGAAAGTGCCGGAACTTTCGGGGCAATGGTCTGCAAGGAAGGCCAATCCAATCCATCTTCTCCCTTCCCCCCGATCCAAGTTGTTTTTGCCCGCAAGGATCCAGATCCTAAAAACTTGGGAGAACATCTTCTCGTTCAATGGACAGATGGCAGTGGAAAGGAACGGATGTTAAAATCCTTAAGTCCTCTCTCCTTGAACAAGTGGTATGCTTTTGCCGTGGTAATGACGAAAGATAGTGCGTCCATGTATCTTCAATCCGAACGGGACAAGGAATATCAACTTGAACAAGCGGTTCCTATCGAAGGAGGAGCTATGATTCAAAGTATGGGAAGTTGGGTATTAGGTCGGGGTTTTTGGAATGGGAAAATCGATAATCCCTATTGTGGTTGGTTGGACGAAATTCGCGTATCCAACGAAGCACTTCCGAAGGAAAAGTTTCTTTTTTCCAAGCCCTAGGAAAAAGTCTGGCAGCTTGTGAGAGCTATGAAGCGGGCACTGATCGCCACTCTTTGCATAGTCTTGCCATGTGTCGCTCCCGCCACTCCATCAAACATCGTTGAGGTAGGAGATCCAACCATCATACGGGAAGGGGATTGGTACTACGTTTTTAGTAGCGGTACCGGGGCCTCTATTCGGCGCAGCAAGGATTTGGTGGACTGGGAGTTGCTCCCCCCTGTATTTCCGGGGGCATTGCCAGGATGGGTTCGTGAAAAAATTTCCTCCCCCGGTACAGCAATCTGGGCGCCGGATATTCTCCGTTTTCAAAACAAGTACTACTGTTACTACTCTTACTCCACGGCAGGAAGCCAACGATCGGTCATTGGTCTGGCGATGGCCGATTCTCTCGACCCGGATAAACTTGGGGCGGTGTGGAAAGACCAAGGTCTGGTCGTTGAGTCCTTTCCAGGTAAGGATCCTTACAACGCGATTGATCCGGCGATGGTAATGGATGAGGCTGGGAAACCATGGTTGGTCTGGGGCTCTTACTGGTCGGGGATTTATCTGGCCGAATTGGATCCGTCCACGGGGAAGTTATTTGAGGGAGGGAAAAAGCACCGGCTAGCCGCGAATCCGGCCGCGAATATTGAGGGTGCTATCCTCCGATTCCGAGAAGGTTTTTACTACCTCTTTGCCTCCCACAATGATTTTAAGAACTACAACGTCAAGGTGGGCCGTTCGAAGCAGATTACAGGCCCCTATTTGGATAGGCTTGGAAAGCCCATGACGGAGGGGAACGGGACGCCATTGATCGCTGGCTACGGCGATTCTGTAGGGCCCGGTCATTGCGGAGTACTCTTGGGAGATTGTCCTTGGTACGACCTGCTGGTTCACCATGTGCTCTCGGAAGGTGCCCGTGATGCCAGGCCCACGCGGGATTTGCAGATTCGGCCCTTGTTTTGGGCCGCGGATGGTTGGCCGCTTGCGGGCGAGCCCATCCTGCAGACTCCTCCGGGTGAACCCAAGCCACTGGAAGGTTGGTGGCGTCACCGTGTCGGTTTTGGGGATGTTCATCGGGTTCTATTTCGTGGTAACGGCACAATGTCGGCCCGATCGGGGGCGCAAGGGACTTGGAAACTAGAGAATAAAATGCTTACCCTAAAATGGCCTAGGCCAGAGGGTGGAGAGGTGGTCGATGTCTGTATACTTCATCCTGATGGCAACAGCTATGTGGGTCGTAATGTTGTCGACAGTGACATCCGGGGAACCCGGGAATCGGCATCCGCTGACCGCAATCCATGACCGCGGCTGGCAAAAAAAAGGGGCCTCCGCTGCTGCCGCCGGAGGCGCACGGCCGGCCCGTTTTCTCCCCACTTTGGGAGCTCCCCGATCCAACGATTTCGAAAGACGGGGACTGGTATTATGTCTACGCGACGGGTCAGGGGATCGAAGCTAGGCGTAGTCGTGACCTCATCGATTGGGAGGTGCTCCCTCCAGTCTTTTCCGATTCCGTCCCAGCTTGGGCGAAGAAAAAAATTCCCGGAGCCGATTCAATTTGGGCTCCGGATATCCGTAAAATCGGGAATCGCTGGCATCTGCACTACTCCGTTTCTACTTTGGGCAGCCAGCACTCTGTTTTGGGGTTGGCGATTGCCGAATCGCTGGATCCAGCTCATCCGAAAGGGGGGTGGAAGGATCATGGGTTGGTTCTGGAGTCTCAACCTGGCAAGGATTCCTACAACGCTTTGGATTCCAGTGTCTGTTTGGACGAAACAGGACGGCCATGGATTGTTTGGGGCTCCTACTTTTCAGGCATTTTTCTAGCGGAGGCAGATCCCACAACGGGAAAATTGGCGCAGGGAGCTCGGCATCATCATGTGGCAAACCGACTCCCGGGAATTGGTCAGAACGGAAATCACACTCAAGGGATCGAAGGGCCGGTGATCATCCGTAAGCATGGACGCTACTACCTTTTTGTCTCTTTAGGGGATCAGATAAATTATCATGTGGTGGTCGGTCGTGCGGATCATATTACTGGACCCTATGTCGACCGGATGGGAAAACCCCTTATCGGCGATGGCGGCACACCGGTCATCGCTCCTTATGGAAGAGATCGTGGTAACGGCCACAATGGAGTGCTGGTGGATGAGTGCCCATGGTTTGATATTTTTGTGAACCACACCCTGATGGAAACGAGCCGTGATCTGCAGGTGCGACCAATGTTTTGGTCAGAGGACGGATGGCCCTTGGTGGGAGAAGTGCTGACCCGGCCCCATGAACTAAGAGATCCGAAGATGGAAGGGACATGGATTCACCAAGTGGCCTGGCAGGATGCCCCTAGAGTGGAGTTCTGCAAGGACGGGAGCCTCCGGGATCGGCGCGGGGCCCAGGGCCGATGGGAATGTCATGGCCGAATCCTTCATGTGCACTGGTCTTCCGGCCAAACCGAGAAATGTTTTGTTCATCCGGACGGGGACAGTTATGTGGGTAGGGATGAGCGGGATGCGGACGTCCGCGGTTGGCGGATTTGATTTTTTTCAGAGGACCGGACGCGACTCGAGTAGGCGCCGTCGATAGTCCCGCGGACAACAACGATATCGACGGGCAAAGAGCCGATTGAAGTTAGACAAATTGTTGAAGCCACTTGCGTAAGCGATTTCCGAGACTCGTCCTTCATCTTCGATCAGGCGACGAGCCACCCTGCCGAGTCTTACCTGAACAACGTAATCCTGAAAGGTCGTCCCCATCTGTCTGCGAAAAAATCGGCTGAGGGAGCGCGGATGCATTTTCACCCTACGGGCTGCCTCCTCGAGGCGAAGCGGTTCCGTCCAGTTGTCTTCCACATAGTGCAATAGCTCATGCATCTTTTTACCCGTGCTTTCTTTCACGGGTTCGGCCCGATACCCCTTGCTGGCCAAAGGGCGTCCCGCGCCGGCCCTCGCCATACGATCGAGTAGTTCAAGCAGCATGCCGATCCTGAGGACACCGGGTTGGACGGTGTAGATTTTTTCCATCAAGGTCTGGACCTCCCGGGCGGCCTTTCCATGAAAACTGAATCCGCGCCTGGCTTCGGCCATCAACCTGCGAATGCGAGAACACTCCGGCATGGTCCATAAATCCCTACCGAAGACATCCTCCCGAAACTGGATGTAACGGGAGTGGGCGTGGCCGGGGTTCCAGTTGCGGTACAAATGAGGCAGGCCACTGCCGAAAAAGGCGATGTCGCCAGCGGCAAAGCTGCTCCAAGAATCTCCGGTCATGCGTTGACCCTCGCTAGATAGTATCCAGGTGATTTCGAATTCAGGATGGTAGTGATAGGGGCACTCGAATTCGGAACCACGAAACTCTAGGCAGGCAAAAGATCCTCCGTCTTTGGAACGGACATTTTCAAATACCGGCTTCACCAAAATCATGCTAATCGGATCGTAAAAATTAAAAAAGACCAAAAAGATGTGATCTTAGCACCAATAAATGTCCATCTGCTTGTAGTCGGAATTCCGCTTTATGGAATGGTGAAGCATGGCCAATCCCTGCGTCCCCATGGGAGATGCGCTGATCTGAGGATAAGGGAATGGACCTCCTTCTCTCCTCCGATATGCCTTCTAAGGTTTTGGGTGATCTGCGTGGTTTGGGAATTCAGGCGGAGATAGACACGGGAGCCGCCTTGGAGAAAAGCGTTCAAAGGGCGAGAAGGGAGCAGTCTATTCTCATGGTCCCGGCCCAAGCCACGGATTTTCAGCCCGAGGTTCTTCGGCGAGCTCCGGGAGTGATTGCCCTCGGGAAAAAGGCGTTCGATCGGTCGGGATTGGCCGGTTCCGTGGCGGCGATTCTGCGAGGATTCTATCCTGAACAGTATCTTAATCATTTTTCAATCCTGCACGGCACGGGTCCAAGTCAGGCAGTATTCCGAACCTATGAAAATCTCTCCATGCAGGAGGGCATCACCATTCCTCGGGGTAGCAATGAGCAGTTTCTCCACTACGGAAAAACTGGAGTGGAAGAGTTGCACAGGGTGGGGATTCTGCTGGGCGGTTTTACCCGGACTGGGCGGGGTTACTTTGTGGAACGACGTGCTGCTGGCTTTCATATATTGGGAATTGTGCTCCAGGGAATGTTGGAAGTTCATCCCGAAGGTCAGCATTTTATTCAGCACCGTGCCGGTTCATGTTTTTTCATTCCTGCCGGCTTTCGAGGTTTTTACCGAGCCAATCGGCCGGCAGAATTCTTTTGGCTACATATTCAACCGAGTGCTTTTGGTCTCCCGATAGGGGGTCAAGCTCGGAAAACGAACTCCTTTCGTGCAGCAACGTTTGTGCAAACTGCACGAAGCTACTTAGAAGAAACCCGCGACTCTGCGTCGGATCGCTCCCTTGTGCTTTTGCGCTTGGTTCAGCTGATGGAGCTGCAAATTTACCGCTTAGCTCGTAGTTTTGGCCTTGGCGAAGAAGAAGATAGCGGACGAGAAAAACTTCATCAGGTGATAAAAAAAGTGGAGGAGGACATTTCTGTAGAATGGTCCGTGCCGAAGTTAGCCCAGGTTGCGGGTCTCTCTGTCTCCAAGCTGTATCGAGAAATCCGGCTTCATTACCGGAAAAGCCCTGGATCTTTGGTGGAGGAAATTAGGATTCGGCACGCTTCTGAACTTCTATTGCATTTTGACCACAAACTACAGCAGGTAGCAGCGATGACCGGTTATGCTGATTCTTTCTCTTTTTCCCGTGCCTTTAAGAGGGTGATAGGTGTCAGTCCAAGTGATTACCGCTCCGGGGTTCAGTCCAAAAAAAAGCAAGATTAGTTCGACTATGCTAAATAGTGATTCAGACATGTCAGGAGGTTGTGGGATACGGCACCTTGTGACCATGAAGGTCACGCCCCAATCGGTCCTTTCAAAAGGGTTTACCCTTGTGGAGTTGTTAGTGGTGATCTCGATTATTGGGCTGTTGTCTGGTTTGACAATTCCCGCGATCAAAAAAGGGTTGGATGCCGCCAAAACTGCCAAATGCGCCAATAATTTAAAACAGATGGGGGTCGGTTTTCAGCGCTTCGGGGCCGAGAACAACGGGAACCTGCCAATGGCCTGGTTTAACGAAGGGTACCCTGGTTGGCCCGGATGGGACGTTTTGATTCTGGACTACATGGAAGTCGGAACTAAGGATAGCAGTGGGAACCGAGTTTATACCGAAAAAACTTCGACCCCGCTTCTTTGTCCATCGGATTCCTGTAAGACTAATATTTTCTACGCCGGACCTTATGGGGCGTTTCGCTATTCCTATCGAATCAATATCTCCAGCCAAGATCTACCAGGAAATACACCCCTTAGAACTGTCCAACTTCCCAGTCCATCCAAGTCAATCTTGGTCTGTGATGGGGAATTTAAGTACTACCACCATGTGAGCCAAAATGCGGCCTTGGGTGGTGGCATCAGCAAATCTGACAGCAATAATGTGGCAACCACCCGGCACTCTGGGGCAGCCAACTATCTTTTTGTGGATGGACACGTTGAGAAACTAAAGTGGGCGGATACGTGGGACCGTACAGCGCCTGGCGGCAATCCCGCTTGGGGCCTTTGGAGGCAGCGATAAGAAAGTTTTTCTAAATCTCATATTCAAGAAGAGTGAATATGGCAAAAATTTCCATGGGCATGTTCAAATCAATGCCTAGCAGCGATTGAGAACTTATTTAAAGTAATGTTATGCAAGTAAATCCACGTTCGTGGATCTGTCTGGCTTTCAATCTTTCGCTTGTGGTCGCCATCGCGTTCCACGGACGTCTTTTTGCGGCAGAAATTAATTGGGGAGATCCGTCCACTGCCCGTCCTCCAGCCGTTTTGCAAAACATGGGTGACCCCACAATTATAAAAGAGGGCAACTGGTTCTACCTGTATGCTAGCGGACCGGGAATTCCTGGGGCTCGGAGCACAAACCTGGTCGATTGGGAGGCCTTACCCAGAGTTTTTCCAACCGATGACCGTCCTGCTTGGTCGCCTATCACCGATGGCGTAGCTGCAAACGAATTTTGGGCTCCACAAATCACCAAATACGGTTCGCAGTATCGGATGTATTACAGCCACTCCACGCTTGGCAGCCAACGTTCGGTCATCGGCTTTGCCACGGCCACGACTCTGGATCCCAATAGTGTTTTCTACGGCTGGAGGGATCAGGGGTTAGTGTTGGAGTCGGTGGTGAACGACCCCGGAGGTTACAATGCGATCGATCCTAAAATGCATGTGGAAGTTGCCGGCGAAAACGGAGTGGGGGTAAACAACGTGAACAAGAACTGGCTTATGTGGGGCTCTTACTGGAGCGGTATATTTGTGACGGCGCTGAATCGCACCACTGGAAAAAATCCCTCGGATTCGAGGTACCAAATTGCCTCCCGCGGTCAGACGGATGGACCCGGTCCCGGTATTGAGGGTCCCACCGTGGTCTGGAGAAATGGATACTATTATCTTTTCGTATCCTACGACGGGGATGTGAATTACAACGTTCGAGTGGGTCGTTCACTCAACCTTAACGGCCCTTTTCTTGATCGTCTCGGGCGCTCGATGACGAGCGGCTATGCCACACCCTTGCTGGCTCCGTACGGCAAATATCGTGCAACGGGACACAACGATGCCCTCATCGGTCAAAGCTCCGGCTATGATCTGTTTGTTCATCACACTTGGATTAAGAACAACGTTCGTGCCCTTCAGGTGCGGCCGATGTTTTGGGATGCAGATGGCTGGCCTCTGGTGGGCGAACCCATCACCCAATACCCGTCCGCTGCCTCCACTGCGTTGCCGGGGGCTTGGGTTCACCAGACTGAATGGAGAAATACCACTACCATCACCTACGCCACCAATGGAACTTTCTCGGCCTCCTCCGGCGAGAGCGGAACGTGGCAGATCAACAGCGGTCGACTGACCCTCACTTGGTTGAATGGTTTGGTTCAACAACTTGCCTTGCATCCCGACGGAAATAGTTACGTGGGCCGAGCAACCGATGATTCCGACATTCGCGGTTGGCGCGTTCCTGCCACGCCACCTGGAACCAACGGGAGCTACAATCTTGCCTCGCGGTGGCAGGGGGGATTGATTCCCGGTCTGGGCGACGTGGCCATCGTAGAGGACGACGGCACTGTTTCCGTATCGGCCAGTGAGCCAGAGTGGCGCCTCACCGACATCCGGGTGGGTTCGAGCATGGGAAGTTTGGGTGCCATGTATCAAACAGGAGGAAAGGTCACCCAGGATGGATGGATGCGGATCGGAATTTCCGGAACCGGTTCACTGGATCATTCGGGTGGCATGGATCAGATTGCCGGATTCCTCACGGTGGGGGAAAACCAAGGATCCTCCGGTTTTGTTAATCTCCGTGGAACCGGAACCTTGAACTGTACCGACCTCGCGGTGGGCTGGACGCATTTTTCCTCGAGGGGGGAGGTCTCCATCCAGCAGGGAACTTTTAATGTGAGCGGTGCCAGCTTCATCGGCCTTGAGGGGACGGGGACTCTAAGTGTGGCGGGTGGAACCATGAACGCCACTGGAAATGGTTGGGGGGCTTTTCGGATTGGGAACTGGCCCAACATCAACTCGATGGGTACCGGCACCGTGAATCTGCGCGGAGGTGTCGTGAACGCGAACAACACCACTTGGGTGGGGGGATTTGGTAAGGGGATAATGAATCTGACGGGGGGAACGTGGAACCAGATCGCCGGCAATCTAGTGGTCGGCGAGAAAGCAGATTCTACCTACCTTGGAAGGGGGGATCTCAATCAAAGCGGAGGAACGCTGAACTCGTCGTATGTTTTTCTACAGCAGGGAACCTACAACCTCAGTGGTGGAACCCTTTCGGTTGCCGGGGTGGGAGATTACGCCAGCAACGCGACTGGGATCTTTAACTTTAACGGGGGCGTATTGCGGGCCACGGTGCCCAACGCCAACTTTCTCGTCGTTGACACGGCGTCGGTCCAGGCCGGCGGGGCCATCGTCGACACACAAAGCAACGACACCACGATCGCTCAGCCACTCGCTGGGCCGGGAGGATTTACGAAACGGGGGACAGGGCGACTCAAGCTCTTCGGCTCATTGGCCTACCTCGGCTCCACGAAGGTTGAGGCTGGGGTTTTGGAAATTTCCAATGCAAATTTTACAGCCTCGATCGGGGCCTCCACGATGATGGTCGATTTTCTTGCCCCTCCGCCCGATGGCGAGTACACGGTTTTACCTGGATCCCTGAACGGAAATCCAACCAGTTCATTCACCGGGTTGGGAAATTTTCAGACGGCTTCCTTTTCCCCGCTGACTGGCAAAGTGACTGTGGCCACAGTTTCCGGATTCAATTATTGGGCAGGAGTTGGTGTAACGATGACTCCAGAGCTTCTGTTGGCCTACGGGGTGGGTGGAGCGACAGCACCCGGTCAGTCTGGCGAGCAGAGCACTTTGAGTATTGATTCCGGAGTCCTGCGAATGACGGCCATTGTTAGAATCAACGACGCAGCCGTGACTGTCTTGGCGCAGACCAACACTAATCTTTCGTCGCCATCCTCCTGGGTCGACTTGGCCGCAAATCGGTTTGGAACTCCCTCCGCTAACACCAGCGGAGTCCCTGCGGGTTGCCAGCGTCGGGTTTTTGAAGCACCGATTCAAGGGGAGGCAATGATGTTTATGAAATTGAAAGTGATCAGGCAATGAGAGAACTCCTTTTTTATGCCGATGGGCAGTTGTTGGAGATTCCAATGTTCTCATGCGGTGTGAAAAAAAATGCCATCCTTTTAAAAGTTGTTGCTATGGCGATTTTTAGAAATACAAGCAAATTACCATCAGAAAGGGGTTCCTATGAGACATAGCCAATCCGAACAAAAGGGCCTCTACTTCGCAAAGCTCTTTGTTTTCAGCATTTTAGGTATGCTGGCTCTTACTAGTGTGTCGTTGGCTGCTCCTTTTGGTCTCTGGATTAATCCCAACTCGACGTACAGCTACAATGACTCATCCCATTGGACTCCGGTTGGAGGGGATCTTCCCGGGGGGGTTCCTGGACCAACCAATGATGCATACATTTTTGATGGCACCCTCCTGGTGGATGCGAGTGGAAACTTTAATCCGCAACAACTGATCATGGGATGGGAAAGTTTTCATGTGGGCGAGTTTTCGCAGACAGGGGGAAATGTAAGAACCGAGTCTTGGACCAGGGTCGGGATTGCTGGAAACCAGGTCTTCAATATGAGCGGTGGAACTTACTCCGCGGCGGATCTAGCGGTTGGGTGGACGAATCCGGGGACGTCTGCA
>Ga0114981_10003452_pt1 | contig 10034 bp, 14 predicted proteins | sample S_140806_MF_Meta_FD_87028 | JGI IMG/M metagenome (GOLD analysis project Ga0114981, IMG submission 87028) | Freshwater microbial communities from Lake Simoncouche, Canada to study carbon cycling - S_140806_MF_MetaG | ecosystem: Environmental > Aquatic > Freshwater > Lake | place: Lake...
ACTCAGTAGAAGCGGATGCTCCAGCGCATCACTAACAGCTAGTCAATATTCTACACCATCTCCTATGCTCTCCTCGAGCGTTAGCACGAGCATATCGCCTACATCAAACGCATCTATGACAGTGCTGACCTCTATATCTCAGATACAGACGGATTCAGCCACAGTCAGTCCATCTCTATCACCGTCGATTCTATCTATAAGTTCCTCTACCACACCCATGCGTAGCGTATCCAGTATAGTCTCATCATCACAGTGCGCTTCATCAACCGTTACACACACTATGTCACGATACGTAGATAATTTACCAACACCTACACCATCTGTATCGACATATTCTACAGCGCAGCGGACGATAACATCAAGCGGCACACATAGTCTTACAGGTTCAAGTATCTATACGTCTACACAAACGGTGTCGTCAACGGCATTCCTATCTGTATCACAGACGTCCCGCCATAGTACTACAGCTTCCGGCGCAATATCTATAAGCCCTACACGTTCCATATCCCGTTCTCCAGTAGCCACATCATTTCCACATACAGTTACACAATCTAACTCTGTGACACAAACACGGTCTAAGACAGCTATTGCGACGACCAGGCCTTTCACCCGGTCTATAACCGGTTCAGGCAGTTATACAGTCTCTGTCTCGCTAACCCGGTCAAAAACGGCTATTGCGACGACCAGGCCATTCACCCGGTCTATAACTGGTTCAGGCACTCGTACAATCTCTGTCAGCGTAACACGCTCAAAAACGCCCATTGCGACGACTAGGCCATTCACCCGGTCTATAACTGGTTCAGGCACTCGTACAATCTCGGTGAGCATAACACGGTCAACCACGGCCATTGCGAGTACCAGGCCATTCACCAGGTCTATAACGGTTTCAGGCACTCGTACAATCTCTGTCAGCGTAACACGCTCAAAAACGCCCATTGCGACGACTAGGCCATTCACCCGATCCAAGACAGCCATTGCGAGTACCATGCCCTTTACCCGGTCTATAACTGGTTCAGTCACTCGTACAATCTCTGTATCGCTAACAAAATCTGTCACACAAACACGGTCAGCCACAGCCATTGCGACCACCAGGCCCTTCACCCGCTCTATAACCGGTTCAACTAGTTATACTGTCTCTGTCAGCAGAACACGGTCCAAGACAGCCATTGCGACCACCAGGCCCTTCACCCGGTCTATAACCGGTTCAACTACTTATACTGTATCTGTGACACAAACACGGTCCAAGACAGCCATTGCGACCACGAGACCCTTTACCCGCTCAACCACGGCTATTGCGACCACGAGACCCTTTACCCGGTCTATAACTGTCTCAGTCACTCTTACAAGGTCTGTGTCACTCACAACCTCTGTAACCAGAACACGCTCAACCACAGCTATTGCGACTACGAGGCCCTTTACCCGGTCTATAACCGTTTCAGTTAGTCTTACAACCTCTGTAACCAGAACACGCTCAACCACAGCCATTGCGACCACCAGGCCCTTTACCCGCTCAATCACAGCTATTGCAACCACCATGCCCTTTACCCGTTCTATAACCGGTTCAGTCACTCATACAACTTCTGTCTCACTCACAACCTCTGTGACCAGAACACGCTCAATCACAGCCATTGCGACCACCAGACCCTTTACCAGGTCTATAAGTGATTCAGTCACTCATACGACCTCTGTCTCACGCAGCAGAAGCCCTACAGTAACACAGACACGGTCAAGGTCAGTCACCGTTTCCACGACAAATCGCACACGTACATGAGTCCTGTGATGAAATTGAACGTATGAGCGCCCTATTTCGAAGGTACGCTATGTCCACCCCTGTAGAGATTGTACGGCTTCTGCGAGAAGCATCTTCCGCCTACTATTCTTCAAGAAGTTTAACGATGGACAATGATACCTATGATGGTATCCTTGAGCGTCTGCGTGAAGTTGATCCAGAAAATCCATATTTGAATGAGATTGGTTCACCTCCCGACAGTTCTGGTAAACAGCTAATCTGTATAACTGGCCTGCGAAACAAGGCTTTGGAGGAGAAAATCGCTGCAAAGGGGCTTTGTTGTACAACGCTTTTATCGGCAAGTGTTACCGTCATTGTTATCCCTGACACCCCTACTAAAGAGACGCCAAAGATACGAGTCGCAAAAGAGCTTGGAATAAAGGTTCTTACGCAGTCCCAGTTTATGCAGCAATATCTTTCATAAGACTAACTGTTAGAGGGAATGGAGTGGCTGTCTGGGATAGCAACAATACTCATCATTATTTTTGTATGCGTGCTCTTGGCTGCAACTGGCTATGTCTTATGGTTTTCTATAACCAATGGCTTGTGGACTTCTCTTGAAAATGATATTATGAGTATGATAAAACAAGCAGAAAAAAATGCAAATGCGCTTGGAGGAAAAACCTCAAGAGAGACTGTTGTTACAAATCCAACTGTAGCCACTACACTAGTAACCACAGGAAATACGATAAAATCGAAAGGAGATGAGGCTATTACTCAGGTTAATACGAGTGGCACGAATGCCGTTGCTGCGATAAGAGGGAGTGGTAGCAGTACGACTACAAGTACCACTAGCAGTGGGACTAGTGGCAGTGGCAGTGGTAGTGCTACAGAGAGGAAAACAAGTTCAGCAATAAACGCTGCTGGCCTAGATGCAGTCAGGAAAATCATCGATTCAATCACTTCTGCTATTGCCTTTATAAAAAGTGAATATACCACAATACAAACTACACTGGTTGATTCAAGTAAGACCGTCAGCGAAGGGTCTAAAGCAATCATTCAGCAAGTGGAAACTTCGATAACGTCAGGCTATACTATCATGGCAAAATCAGCAACAGACGGGCATGCAGCGATAACGACCGCAGTGACCGCTGGTATTAGGAGGCTTACTAGTTCTGGCTCAGATGGTTCAACCCCTCAGCTAACGATTGTGAATGAGATAAAAGCCAAGGCAAATGAAGTCGTTGCTAGTATTACAAACAAATCATTGACTATTACAGCTGATATCGTCAGTGGAAGAGCACGTCTTGCGCAGCAGGTATCAGATGAAACTGAGCCCACAGAAATACTAGACAGCTTCACAAATTACCAGGAAGGATTTCAGGCGTCTTCTCCCGATGTAGTTCCAATGGAACAGGCTCTCTTTTTTAATGTTCAACCTCTTTCTATCAAGGATACCGGATTTCTGGGCCCATACCCCAAAGGCAACTACAAGGAAGATATTGCTACAGCAAATGTACTGAAAGCTGGATGCCGTTTCTTGACGCTCCAGATTGATTACACGGATTTGAAGATGGATTTAGCTCTCTTTGAGGCTCCCGGTGTGCCAACACTTCTTCTACGAGGGCCCAATGGAATACTGCTGAGCAAAAACTCCGGGTCAATACGTGATGTTGCGACGACAATCGCAAATATGGGATTTAATGCTCTTGTGCCAAACAATAAGCAGCCGATTATCTTATATTTACATATTGTTCGTGCGCTAAGCCCACTAAACAATCCCGATGGATATGTCAGCTTCTTAAGCCAAATCGCCGATCAACTAAATCCTCTTGCGCCATTTCATCTTGGCTTAACTCCTCAGGGCAACTTTACTCGCCAAAAGATGGCTGAAGAGCTTCTTACAATGCCCATGAGTTCCTTGGAAGGTCATGTCGTTGTTCTGTGTAATGCGGATACCTCCATGTTTAGACGCAGCTCGATCACTAAGAAAACCTATCCTCCAGCAAAAGATCTCGATTTCTGGTCCAATATGCAGGTATATCTTGATGATCCAGCTGACTTAAATGGCATTACAGAGATAGCAGAGTCGACGAAGGTACCTGCGGCTATCCTAGTTGACTTGACTCGCATGCTTTCCCTCAGTTCTATGCAAAAGGATGCGTTCGCAAAAAAAGGAAAGCGCAGCTACATTATCGCCATGGGCAATCGGACTGCGAATCCAACTCCTACAGATCTGAACATAGCATTAAATAAGTTGGGAGTAAATGCGGTGCCTCTTGACATTTTTACCGATTCGGATAGAAGTGTATTACTGCTTTCGAATGAATATGGTAACAAGTCATTCCGTCAGAAGCCGATAATGTTACAGTACAGTTAAGTGTTGCGCAGTATAAAATCTTGATTCTTATAAATGGAAGAAGATATTATACTACAAAAAGAAGGGGGGATACAAAGCAAGTCGCTTGTTCAAAAACGTCTGGAATCTGCGATTGAAAAGGCGTCTCAACATATTAAATATCAAGAGGCGCATGACGAGCACTTACTGCGGGGCCTGGCCATTGTCCGAGACTTTATCAAATCTAAGAAGCGGGTCTGTTATGGCGGTACAGCAATGAATGCGATTCTACCCGTCTCCAAACAGTTCTATGATAAAGATCTCGATTTACCAGATTACGACTTTTATACTCCCGACGTCGATTCAGATATTGCCGAACTTGTGGGACTTCTTGAACAAGAGGGATTTAACGATGTCTTTAGTAAGGTTGGTATTCATGAAGGCACGATGAAAGTCCTTGTAAACTATACGCCTATTGCTGATGTCTCCTATATTGATCCAGAACTGTTTAATGTTATTCTTCGCCGCTCTGTGCTAAAAGATGGGATACATTACACGGATGAATACATTCTGCGGATGATGATGTTTCTTGAGTTGAGTCGACCCAAGGGAATGCCTGAGCGATGGACAAAGGTGTTTGAACGCCTCGAGTTAATCAATGAGAGTTTTCCTATCAAAGGGTGTACGATAAACGTTGGACAGAAACCAGAGATTCCTCTTCTGTTTCGAAAGGTGATTTTAGATTACATTATAGAATGGAAGCGTGTGCTATGTAATGGACCCATCGTTCCTCTCTATCGTCAGGGAATACGTAAGCGTAATGCAGTATTTCGCATTCAGGAGGGCGGGCCTATTCTCTTTACGAGTCCGGATCCGAAAGTGGATTCAAGTGAACTGCTTGGCCGTCTAGATGACCCGACGATTACCCTCTTTCGTCACAGAAAGCGTGGAGATATTATCCCTGAACGGATAGAACTTCGTCAGGGTAAAAAGACCATATGTGTTATTATTCAAGAAATAGCGTGCCATTCCTATGTAGCGTTTCCTACAAATGATGGTAGAACTATTTATCTGGGGAGCCTCGAGTTCTTAATCAGCTTGTATTTAAGTTTAAGTATTTTCACTCTGCATGGAGAAGATGTGCTCGGCCCCCGCATTCTCTGTCAAGTCAAAGAGTTTATTAAAATATTTAGAGAAAACTGTCGGGCGAAAAAGTCCCAGTTTGAAGCGTTTGCGTTACAATGTCGTGGCCATCAGACACGATATGCATCTCTTCTTAGGGAAAAAATAAAGCGGCAGAAGGCCCATAAAGAAAAACAGAAACAGACGAGGAAGACTTCGAGTAGCAGGACTGCAAAAAAGACTCCTACGAGAAAAACTCCAAGAAGAAATCGTGCTACAACACAGAATGAGAAGTGAGAGTTCCCGATTAGCAAATATGATGGCTCAATCGAGGGCAAATGAGAGCAGTCGTCTTGCGGCTCTTATTCGCCATCAGAATGAATGTAGTGCTGCTGAGAGTCTCGCTAAAGCCGCAGCATTACGTAAAAACGAGTGTGGCCCTTGTAATAAACTTGACCTTTCCGGTGCATTTGTAGGAAATACTATCAACAAGCCTGTGCCGCAGTCAAGCTCGAGATTACAGTCTAATACCTTTACCTGTGTGCTGAGAGGAGGGCAAGTCAGGGGAGTTGAAACGGGGGTTCCTCAATCTGTATGGACTGCTCGTCTTCAACAGAGAACCTTAGATCTTGCTGCGGATCCATCGAATCCTGACGCCCGTTTCGCCGCATACAGGCGTCCCTTTATCCAGGTCTGCCCTGCGATACCCCAGAGTTATTATACTGCGGGAGAACCTGTCATGCAAGGATTACGCTGCGGATTACCCAATAAACCTGATAACCCTGTTCTTCCCGGATAATAGTCTAACATAGGGGTAGAAATGCCCACAGCCATCTTTGATGCTTCCTTAATAACCTTTCGCAAGCGCGCAGGGACCTTAGCTGCGTTCAATACCACTATTGTTACTCAGAATAACACTCAGAATCTGATTGTGCGGAGGGAGCAGCCTACCCTTCAGAGTGGTGAGATTATTACAACCAGGCAACAGGGGTCCTGTATCTGTAATGACAACAACGCAAACAATAACTTTAATCGTCAGACACCCGGTGCATGCGGCTGCTCTCGTTAAACGTGTGCGCAGTAAAAATATTTTAGACTCACCTTCTCTTATGAGATGATGATTCTATGATTACTTGCCGGCGGGCTTGACAACCTTCTTGATGGACTTTGCGGTGAAGGTCGTCTTCTTCGCAGGGACGGGCAGGGGCGCCTCATCGTCCTCATCGTCTGGAGCGGTTGCTGCGACTGTGGCCGCAGGGGCTGCGAGGGCCTCCTCGTCATCCACCTCCTCATCATTCTCCTCGTCATGAAGAGCCGCAAATGCCTTACTGCTGCCCCCGGCACTAGATGCTGGCTGGCCATCCTCATCCAGGAATGCGGGCTTTCCACGAAAGGTCTGAGGAATCTTGTCCGCACGAATCTGAGTGGCCTTCCAACTCAGACCAAACTTGGCACCCGCAAACCAGACACTCGTACACTGAATGAGAACGGTGAGAACGCTGCCCTTCACCACCACATCCTCCATAGGAATACCCTTCAGCGGCTGAAGCTTGTCATCATACAGCTCGACATCAAACTCCTCGGAGCCACGCTGCTTGCGCAGAGATGCCTTGATTGTAGGAGGGTAGGGCTTGCGGTTCCCCTCCTTGTCAAGCGCAAACCGCACAGTAGGCGTGTACAGCTCCGTCAGCACCGCACGACTCTTGGGGCCCTTGAACCAGGCCACTGCGTTCTTCTCGGCCTGCTCCAGCATGAACTCATCCAGCGCTGAGAGGGCCTTGAAGAGTGTAGCATTCTTCGCATGGTTTACAGGGTCGTCATAGCCACGCAGCTTGAGGTCGACGGAATACTTGGGAGGGCCACCCTTGTCATACACAGAGAGGCCAAAGGGCGTCTCCAGTGGGCCCACCTGCATCATAAGAGGGTTACCATTGTAGTTGAGATACGCCTGCTTGCCACCTGAATCAAGGGACTTGACGGCAGAGAAGGTAATCTTGGACGTATTGAAGGCAGAAGGGAACACAATGGAGTTGGACATATCTAACTACGGCTATACTCACTATACAGGGGCGCAGGCCATTCAATTTTGGACTGGGCGACCCACGAAATTTTTTTTCGGACCATGCGATAGTAGACAAGATGTCGTCGATTATGACAGACCAAGAGAGAATACGTCACATTCAGGAGGCCTCTAAAAAGTTCGTCTCAAGAAACAAATGCGTAGATGCGTCTCTTATGACGATGATTAATCAGGCAAAAGCCTCTTCTGTTGCCGTGCCATCCTCGACTCCCGTATCCAGTGTCGCACCGAGTGTGACGGCTGGAACGAGCTGCGCAACAAACATCTATATTTCTGGTGTTGGCACGGCGAATGACTATTCTGGTATCCTCCAGAAGGCGCAGAGTTCCGCAATCTGCGCATGTTCTGGTGTGGGAGATACCGGTGTCACGCCAAAGATTATTCTTCCTACACCCTGTATTAATATGGCCGCTCCTCCCTTTACCCAACAGAATCTGTCTACCATTTATACGGCGCCCTGTACAGATCCCGGAAAACGGGACTACTTTCCTCGCAAGATATACGACGGGCCTGGATGCACATATACGAGGATTACTACCCCTAGTGGTTAGCTTAGTATGTTGTACGTACACTGGCAACTTTTATGTCTTATGGTAATAGATAGGGAATGAGCTCCCACACAAGAAAGCATAAAAAACAAGAGGGCGGTAGCATGCTGGGTGGAGCAAAATCACCTTACTCGAAGCCCCCGTTGAAACCCCCCTTTCGGTTTCATGTTCTCGGTGTTCCACATACAGTTACCCGCCACGACTACAGCGCATGCGCCTTCACACAGAAGGCGCTCAAGTTCTGTAAGATGATGCACAGAAGGGGGCATATTGTTATTCACTACGGTCACAAAGATTCCGAGGTAGAAGTTACAGAGCATGTGACCATAACAGATAATGATTTGTTCCAGCAAGCCTATGGGCATTATGACTGGAAGAAGGAGCATTTCAAGCACAATACCTCTGACCTCTGTAACAAGACCTATAATCAACGTGCGATTCTCGAGGTGGGCAAACGCAAGAAGCATATGGATTTTCTTCTTCTGTTCTGGGGCATCGGGCATGCAGATGTTGCAAAAGCCCATCCCGATATGATTTCTGTAGAGCCCGGAATCGGCTGCTTCAACACCCCCTGTACTCCCTTCAGTATCTATGAGTCCTATGCGGTAATGAACTATGTGTATGGGCAAGAGAAATGGGACCCAAAATGGACAGATGCCGTCATCCCTAACTACTTTGATTTGGATGATTTCGAACCGAGCTTTAAGCCCGGTGATTATTTCATGTTTATGGGGCGTATTATTGAATCGAAGGGGATTGGAATCGCCGTGGAAATCGCAAAGAGGACTGGATTAAAGTTGAAGATTGCGGGCCAGGGGGATTTTAAGAAGGAGCTGGGGTTCGACCCTCCCTCAAATATTGAGTTAGTAGGATATCTGGAGCCGAAGGAGCGAGATGATATGATGAGAGGCGCAAAAGCGCTTCTTGCGCCCACTCATTATAATGAGCCGTTTGGAGGAGTGACTATAGAGGCGCTCTTGTGTGGCACACCGATTATTACTTCTGATTGGGGCGGCTTTGCCGAGAATAATATTCATGGAGTGACTGGATATCGCTGTAGAAATCTGGAACAGTTCATCTGGGCCGCAAAGAATATTCATCTGATTGACCGAGCCACCTGTCGCAAGTTCGCAGAGACGAACTTTTCGTTTGATCGCATTGCGGCTATGTATGAAGAGTATTTCAATTCCCTGCGTCCAATCTTTACTGGCAAGGGATTCTATCAGTTGAATCCTGGGCGAAAGGACTTGGATTGGATGCGGAAATATTATCCATGCGCTAAGTAAGAAGCATGGCTGGGCAGTCCAGAAAAACAAAAAAGAAAACAGTAGAAATCAATGGTGGCGAGAAGTTCCGCATTGAAGATAACTCGAAAAACTGGACGCTGACCAATCGCTACAAGAAGTGGGTGGGAAAGCTCACACGGAAATCGACAGGAAAACGCCACACAAAGGCAGAGGACCTCTGCGTCGGCAAGGATAATATCTGTGAAGGGGACCTCGGGATTCCTCGGAAATACATGCCACAGTTTATTGGAAAAGATGACGTGCGCAAATTCCGCAACTTTGTTAAACGGGTGTATGGAATAAAAAGTCGTATTACTAGGCGGAAGGCAAAGGACCTGAAGCCGACACAGAAAGAGATTAGTCGGAGTCGCATCGAGGATCTCATAGAGAATGAAAATATCTTAACGAAGGTCCTTGTACCTCTGGTGATTTCAAACGACAACTACGTTGTCGATGGACATCATCGATGGGCGGCCTATCGCCTTAAGAAGCCAAATAAGAATCTTCCGGTCGTCGAAATCGACGTCCCGATTAAGGATGTATTGGGCATCTCGATTGCATGGGGCGCAAAGCATCAGGACTTTTGAAGGGTTGCGCCTAAGCCGGCAACCCCACCATAAGGGTTGCGCCTAAGCCGGCAACCCCACCATAAGGGTTGCGCCTAGGCCTCATGCTCCTCTTTTGCACTGATTAGTGTCTGTCGTAAGTCAGTAATCATTGCTTCTAGCTTGTAGAGAATTTGGAGATCCTTCGGCTCTCGTACACCGTTCAGCTTGGACCAAATCAGCCTCTTGATATCTTGTGCGGATCGGATGCGGAAATGTTCCGCTGTATCTCGTAGCTCCAGAAGAGTATCAAGAATCTTTTGATAGGGCTCGTCAGACATTGTATGGAGATAGAGAATATATTTTAGGCCGAGAGCCAATGAAGA
>Ga0114981_10003454_pt1 | contig 10033 bp, 9 predicted proteins | sample S_140806_MF_Meta_FD_87028 | JGI IMG/M metagenome (GOLD analysis project Ga0114981, IMG submission 87028) | Freshwater microbial communities from Lake Simoncouche, Canada to study carbon cycling - S_140806_MF_MetaG | ecosystem: Environmental > Aquatic > Freshwater > Lake | place: Lake...
GCATCCAGCGTCAGGTTACCCGCGGTCGGTGGCGTGATGCCAATGCCGAAGGTGCCAACGGTGGACAGATAAACACCGGGGGGAAGTGTGCGTCCCGCCAATTGCCCCGGGCCCTGACCGGCACCGCCGCAGCTTGGGCACTGAGCAAGGCTGGACACATCCAGGCCGCCTGGCAGGCTTGCGGGGGACAGGCTGTTGAAGGCCACCAAGGCGTCGGCGCTGGCCTGCGTGACCACTGCACCGGGGGTTGACAGCGGCGGCGCTGTCAGCGTGTAGACGGTGCCGTTCACCAGGCCGTCGTTGCTCGTGGTTACCGTGTAAACGTTGCCGCCTGAGTCCCGTAGCCCTGTGATTTTGGTGGACGCGGCATTGACGCCAATATCGCCGTTGATCACGGTGTTCAAGCCGTCGTTGGTCAGCGTGGCACTGCCTCCGAAACCGCCAAAGGGCGCCATGGCACCGAGCGCGGGGGCCGTCACGCAGGTCGAGGCGTTGGTGCCGAAGCGCACAATTTTGTCTGCTGCCAAAGCATTGCCCGCCAGGTCCTTGACGCCGGAGACACCGCTCTTGATGGTGGCGGTGTAGCTGGTGCTCGGCGTACCAACCAGGTTGGCGGTGGCTTTGAAACTGGCAATTCGCGTGACAGCGTCATAGCTCACCGCGCCATCAACTGCAGCGCCTGCCGTCACGGCCAGGCTGAAGGTGTCGGTGGTGATGGTCAGCGGATCCATGGCTTCGCTGAAAGTGGCGTTGACCGTCTTGTTGATGCAAACCCCGACGGCCAGGTCCAAGGGGTTGGTGCTGGTCACAGTGGGGGACGTGACATCGCCAGCCCCTGCAGCCGTGGTCCAGCTCCAGACATAGTCAGCGGCCATCACATTACCGGCCGGATCGGCCACGCCGCCGCTGCCGCCCTTGATGGTCACGGTGTAGGCCAAGCCTGGCGTGAGGTTGGCGGTCGGTGTGAAGACGACATTCTTGGCTGTCACGGCCAAACTCCCTGCCACCGGGTTGTTGCTGACGCTTTCCTTGAGCAAGAAGTTGGTGCTGTTGATGGTGTTGGCATTCATGGTCTCGCTGAAAGTGGCACCCGCCTTGGCGTCGACGGCGACATCGGTGGCGCCATTGGCATTGATGGTGGCTGCCACCGTGGGAGCGGTCGTGTCGGCCGTGGCTGAGGTACCAAAGCTCCAGCGTTAGGCTGCCGCCAAGGCCAGACCGTTGCTGCCAATGGCGGCGGTGGTGACGGTCGCCACGCAGGTGGTGTTGGCGGGCAGGTTGGGGGTGGTTGGCAGCGTCAGGCTGGCGGTTTTGGTGGCCGCGACATAGCTCACGCTACCTGTGACCACCGTGCCACTGGGGCAAGCCACAGCAAAGCTGGTCGCCAGCAGCGTGGCCGGGTCCATGGCCAGGCTGAATCTTGCGGTCAGTACCTTGGTGTTGATCGCCACAGCGCTGGCGTTGGGCAAGGGCGACACGGCGATGACCGTGGGTGCCACAGGCGCCGTGCTCACGCTCACCCCGCCCAGGATCGGCCCTTGGCCGCCACCGCTGCAGGCGCTCAGCACTGCGATCAACAACAGGGCCGCGAGCGAGTGCAGCCGGCCCCCTTTGCCTGAAAAATTGACCATGTTCGGTACCTCAATGACGTGTGCGCTCAGCGTAGGGGCAATCGCCTAGCCGAATCATGATGTGAATCAAATGAGAGACCGGTCGCACTGAGGGGGCGCAGGCTGGCACCTGGCCTAGTTGGATCAGCCCGGAATGGTGTAAGCCTTGTCACGGAACAGCCGCAGGCAGGCATCGGTGACATCGGCATCGAAGATGGTGCCGCGGCCAAGCTCGATTTCTGCGACCGCTCGCTCAATGCCTGCACCGGGTCGGTATGGGCGGTCTGATGACATTGCCTCGACCACGTCGGCCACTGCCAGAATGCGTGCTTCCAGCACAATTTCAGCGCCCTTGAGGCCACGCGGGTAGCCGCTGCCGTCGATGCGCTCATGGTGCTGGTAGGCCACCTCGGCCACCGGCCATGGAAAGTCGATTCCGCTCAGCACCTCGTAGCCTTGCGCCGCATGGCCCTGGATGATCGCGTACTGCAGCGCGGAGAGCTTGCCAGGTTTGGACAAAATCTCGGCCGGCACCGTGATCTTGCCCACATCGTGCAGTTTGCCCGCCACCCGCAGTCCGCGTTGCATGTCAGCATCGAGCCCCATCTCGGCAGCGATCGCGGCTGCAACTTCGCCGACGCGGCGCTCGTGGCCTGCGGTGTAGGGGTCGCGCAAATCCACCATCTTGGAGACTGCGTCGACGGTGCCGAACATGGCGCGCTCGACCCGCAATGCCAAGTCGTGCTCCCGCTGCTCGACCTGCTTGCGTTCAGTGATGTCGGTGAATGTCACCACGACATGCAGGAGCTGTCCTTTGGCATCCAGCATCGGATAGGCATTGCAAATGACCCAGGTGGGCTTCAGTCCACCGGGATGGCTTACGCCCACCACATAATTCAGCAGACGTTCGCCAGAAGCGATCACCCGGTTGACGGGGTAGTCCTGCAAAGGCATGGGACTGCCATTGTCCTGAAGAAAGCTCCAGGCCGGGTCCATGGCCATCCTGCCCAGCAATTGCTCCCGGGTCAGGCCCAGGAGGGTGGCCGCCATCGGGTTGGACAGCATGATCGAAGAGTCAGGGCGATGGACCACCACGCCAGAAGACAGGTTTTCCAGAAGTGACTTGTAATCTTGCTCGCTGGACTTCAGCGCCGTCTGAGCCTGGTGTTTTTCTGTGACATCGCTGAAGACCAGCACCACACCCGTGATGTCGCCCGCGCCATTGCGGATCGGCGCTGCCTTGTCGGAGATTTGGTACTCCTGGCCATCTTTGGCGAGCAACACCGTGCGGCTGGGGAGCGGCACGACCTGGCCCTGCGCCCTCACCAATTGGACCGGATCGGGCACGATCTCGCGGGTGTCGCTGTTGACGATGTGAAAAACATCGGCCAGCGGGTGACCCAGCGCGTCGGCCATTCGCCAGCCCGACAAGCGCTCAGCCGTCGGATTCATGCCGCTGATGTGCCCGGCTAGGTCGGTCGTCATGACGGCATCGGCGATCGAATTCAGGGTGACCGCGAGGTCTTGTTCGCTTTTTTTCAGGACAGCTTCGCGTTGCGTCCATGTCTTAATCAGACGATTGAAACTGCCCGTCAATTGCCCGATCTCATCCTGACTGGTGACCGGCAGGTTGGCCGGTATGCGGTTGGCCATGGACAGTTCGGTCATCGCCTGCGCCGTCATCACCAGCGGTGTCAGCGCGCGCCGCAAGATCCACCAGGTCAGTGCACCCGCTAGCAGAGTCAGGACCAGCGTTGCCACAAGCACCCGCTGCTCCATGCTGTCGATCGGCGCGAAGGCTTCGAGGGTCGGCGTTCCAAGCAACACGTACCACCCGATCTCAGGAATCTGCTTGACCGAAGCCAGCTGCTGCTCCCCCAGCGGATTGACCAACACCGAGTAGCCTTCATAACCGGCAATATTTCTGTCGACATAAGCGTTGATGCCGGCGACAGGCAGCACCTCCATGATGCGTTTTTTGTCGGTTGCTGTGACAATTTGCCGGTACTCGGGTGTGATCAGCAAAAAGCCGCCGGTTCTGCCGTAGCGGGTCTGGATGATCTGGTCGAGAAAATTGGGCTTGCTCAGATCGATCACGCCCGCCAGAGCGCCGATCACGTCGCCCTGCGCGTTGCGGATGGGGACCGCCATACCGACAATCGGAGCCCGGGTCTGCTGGCCGAACAGCGGTCGGCCTAGGGCCGCCTTACCTCGCTTGAGCGCTATCGCGATGTGATCCATCGCCATGTAATTGATGCCGAGTCGGCCTGCCGCGACGGGCAAGCCAGCCAGTGTGGTGCCATCAGGCCCAGTGATGAAGATGCCGCCATTGAACAGGTCTTGGATAATGGGCCGCTGCGCCAAGCGCTCTTGCAAAGCCCTTGCATCGCTCATCAAGTCCGGGCTGATTTCGTCGGCAATTCGTCTCAGGGCACTGAACCTGACGGCCACTTCCGCGCCGACCCGGTCCGCAGTCAGGGACACGGTGGAGAACTGCTGCTCGCCCAGCAGCCGCTCCAAGTCTTGCCGCAACAGGCGACTGGCGAACAGCGCGAGCGCCGCAATGCTGAGCACAAAGATGGCAAGCGTGAACAGCGTCACCTTCGTCGTGAGCGACTGCCAGCGTAAGCCATCGAACCCCATGCAATTTTTCTCCCAAGCGCACCTTTATAGCCAGCTGAGCCGGCAAGGCTTGGAGAAATGACAACAAAGTGCCCGCAGGGCAGGCTAGTCGGCTACAGACCCTCGACCACAAACCCGGTGCGCCGCGCCGACTCTTTGCTGATCGGCAGGATGGCCTGGTATTCAGCGGAGTCATAAAACCGGTTGGCCGTGGCCGCATCGGCAAAACGGATCACCACCATGCGGGTGGGGCTCCAAAGGTCAGACTCTTTGATGGTCATGGCGCCGCCGCGAACCAGGTACTCTCCACCAAATTGCTCGGCCAGGGGTTTGGCTTTGACCTTGTACGCTTCGTACCGCTCGGGGTTGTCCAGCAAGGTGTCAACAATAAGGTAGGCGGCCATGGAGGTCCTTTAACTTGAGGGGGTTGACACTGTGTTCTTGTTTCAGTGCGACGAGTTTAGTGCCAGACGATTCTCAAGGATTCCCTACAAAAAGGAAGATGCGCATCGCGTTGTCACTGGCCTTGGCCAGGCCCAGGTAAATCGGGCCCATCGCGGTCTCGCCGCCCAGGTAGATGCTGGCCGAGCGGACCAAGCCGCTGCCCTGGGTCTCTGAGTAGCGTTGCGCCATAGTGGCACCCTCTAGCGACAAGCCAATGCGCAAGTCGCCGCGCAAACCCAGCGGCATTTGGCTGATGATTTTTTCGCCACGCAAACCCAGGTAACGCATGTCGGAGCCAATCAACTGCTTGAAGGCCAATCCCGTCATATTGTTCACCCCACCAAGCGCGGCGGCATCACTGACTGGCAGTTGCCCGCTGGTGGCCTCGGTAAAGGCGATCCGGCCGTTGATCACATAGGTGCCCAATGCGACGGCCTGGCTGTAGCTGCCCTCCAGCTTTCCGTAGTCGCTGGCTTGGGTCTGCATCAGGCGGGCACGCCAGCCTTCGGTCGGAAAGTAGGGTCTGTTGAAGCGGTCCAGGTCGGCCAGTGCAAACCAAGCGCGGGTGTTGCTTGAGGGATCTGCCGGCAACAGGCCGTCAACGCCGATTCGGGTACTGGCATTCTGGTTGCGCAGCAAGAGCCCCGACTTGATCACGCCGTAGCGACCAAGGTTCAGGCCCAGTCCGGTGTTGATCTCGCTGAACTCGTTCCTCAAGCGGGCTTGCGCTCGGCCGTCCTGGTACACGTCCACGGACCGGTCGCCAATCAGCGCGGTGGTTTCAGCAAACCAGGGTTTGCCAGTCTCAAGCGGCTGGTACCAATTGGCACCGAGCAGGTTGTCCGCGCCAAACTGGCCGGTGATCAGCAACTCACCGCCATGGTTGTTGAGTTGCGTCATCTGATAGGCCACCCGGATGTTGTACCGCGCGTCATCGCGCGTGCCCCATGAGAGGTTCAGGCCGCTGCGCAAGAAGTTGGGTCCCCAGGGTTTTTCAGTTGGAAAAAGCCTGAGTATGTTTTTTTCTCCATTGCGCACCAACTGGTAGGCGAGGTTGCTGTAGCGGCCCTCGCCATAGGCGTACAGCAAATCTTCCTCCAGCAACTTCACGTCCAGCGGGGCGCCGGCCTTGTTACGCAGTTGTGCGACAAACATGCGGGCCCGCTCTGCATCCAGGCCGCTCGTTTCGACAGCGTCTAACGTCAAGGGCGAGTCATCGCTGCGTGCCATACGGCGCAGCCAGACGGCGTAGTCAGGTGCACTCACTGCCAGGCTTTGCAGCTGGTCTTGTGCTTGAGAGGCCGCTGCATAACCGCGTGCGATGGTTTCGTCGCTGCGTTCGAAATCACCGGCTGTGATGCCTTCCAGGTCGGGCTGGATATAAATGTCGATACCGGGCCGCAGCAGGTTGAGCGACTTGGTCACATTTTGCTCGGTCAACAGATTGATCATCTGTGCTGTGACGAACAGTGGTGATACTTCGATTTCCTCGGCTTTGAGCAGCGGTGAGCCAACGTTGATGGCGATGATCACGTCGGGTCGGCACAGGCTCGTCACCTCGGCAATAGGCACGTTGTCCACCAGGCCGCCATCCACCAGGCTCAGGCCCTCGTATTTGACTGGCGACATCAGCCCAGGCACCGACATGGTGGCGCGCATCAGCAAAGACAGGTTGCCGCTGCGCCAGGCAAGCCGCTGACCGGTGACGATGTCGGTGGTGAGCAGGGCCAGCGGGAGGCGCTGACCCTCCACGCGTTGCGGCCCCAGGTTGGCCCGGATCAGGCGGTCTATGAAGAACTTAATTTTTTGGCCGCTGAGCACAGCTGAAGGGAACTGCAGCGAGCCGTTTTTAACGCCCGCTTCCGCGCCATCGATATAGCTTTGAGAAAAACCCTTGAGACGCGGCGTGAAGTCCGCATGGCTGGCGGCGTCTTTGAACATGTCGCGCCAGTCGGCCTGCCTCAGCGCCACTTGCATATCGTTGGGCGACAGGCCCGAGCTGAAAGCGCCGGCCACCAAGCCCCCCATGCTGGTGCCCGCGACGCAATCAATCGGCACACGCAGCTCCTGCAGTTTTTGCAGCACCCCGATGTGGGCTGCGCCACGGGCTCCGCCGCCGCCTAGCACCAGCCCGATACGAGGCTGCTGCGGCGTCTGCTGAGCAAAGGAGAGGGTTGACAGCCCTGCCAATAAGCCGATGAGCAGGCGGATGGGGAGTTTATGCAGACGGGCTGGTTTCATCTTGATTGAACGCGCCATTCAATGACCATTTGGCGGAAGCGGTGAGATTCGAACTCACGGATGTCGCAAAACATCGCCGGTTTTCAAGACCGGTGCAATCGACCACTCTGCCACGCTTCCGCAACCCCAATTCTAGCCGGCGCGCAGCAGACCCTTGGCCTCGATGAACTCGATCACCTCGGCCAGGCCGGTCTGGGTTTTGAGGTTGGTCATGACAAAGGGCTTGAGGCCCTTGGCGGTGGTGCGCATGCGGGTGGTGTCGGCGGCCATCACGGCCAGATCGGCACCTACGTAGGGTGCGAGGTCGGTCTTGTTGATCACAAACAGGTCACTCTTGGTGATGCCGGGGCCGCCCTTGCGCGGGATTTTTTCGCCGGCGGCGACGTCGATCACGTAAATGGTCAAGTCCGACAGCTCCGGGCTGAAGGTGGCGGCCAGGTTGTCGCCGCCACTTTCCACAAACACAATGTCGGCATCCGGAAAATCCACCAGCATGCGGTCGATGGCTTCCAGGTTGATCGAGGCGTCTTCGCGGATGGCGGTGTGTGGGCAGCCCCCGGTTTCCACGCCCATGATGCGCTCGGCCGGCAATGCGCCGCTGACGGTGAGCAGGCGCTGGTCTTCTTTGGTGTAGATGTCATTGGTGATGGCCACCAGGTCATAGCGCGCCCGCATGCCTTTGCACAGCATTTCCAGCAGCGTGGTCTTGCCGGAGCCGACCGGCCCGCCGATGCCCACCCGCAGGGGTGGCAGTTTGCGGGTGCGGTTGGCAATGTGGTGCAGTGCGGACATGGTGGTGCTTTCAGGAACGGAAGAGGCGGGAGTACTGAACTTCATGCTGGGCGGACAGGATGGCCAGCATGGGTGAAAACGCCTGGCGTGTGTCGTCGGTGAGCGACAGGGCGTGGTCGGCAGCGCCGGGAATGTCGGCCGCCAGGCGCGACAGGATGCGCTGGCCGGCGCTTTGGCCCAGGGGCACGGCCTTGACGGCGGCTTGCATCATGTTCTCGGCCCAGCCAAAGGCGTAGGCCAGCAGGCAATCGCGCAGCGGCGCGGCGGTGCTGCCGGCGGCCAGGGCAAAGGCCAGCGGGTAGGTGGGCTGCAGCGCGGTCAACACCTGGATCTGCTCGGCGCTGGCGGTGGTGTGGTTGCGCAGCCACTCCAGCAAGGAGCGGCCCATTTGTTCGGTTTGTGCCCTCAGTTCGGCGCTCTCGCGGGTTTGCAGCACCCAGGCATTGAGCGCGGCGATGCGCTCGTGGTCCGCGGCTCGCCAGGCCGGAACGGCCTGGGCCAGCACCGCCAACTCGGATCGCGCCAGGCTCAGCTGCAGCTGATCAGTCAGCCAATCAGATGCTTCGCTTTCTGTAGCAACTAACCCAGCATCCACGGCGCTTTCAAGGCATTCTGAGTAAGAAAACCCGCCGATAGGCAAGGCCGGTGAGGCCAGCCACATCAGCTGCAGCAGGCTGGCGTCAGACATTGCCGGCGCGGTCAATGCGGGTGGCCATGGCCATGGTCGTGGTCGTGGTCGTGATGTCCTGCGCCATGGCCGTGCCCGTGCCCGCCGCTGGCGTAGGCGCCGTTCTCGGGTTCAAAGGGTTGCGCCACGGCCTGCACGATCAGGTGCATGGCACGCAGCATGTCGGCCAGCACATGGTCGGGTTCGATCTGAAGGTGGTCGGGCTTGAGTTCAATGGGCACATGGCGGTTGCCAAGGTGGTAGGCGGCACGGATCAGGTCAATCGGCGTGCCATGCGCTTGGCAGTGGGTGATGCGCAGCACCTGCTGGGGCGCGGCAGTCACCCGCACCAGCGAGCCGTCTTCCGCGACCAGCAGGTCGCCGCCACGCACCACGGTGCCACGCGGCAAAAAAACGCCTAGGCTGCGTCCCGCTGAGTCGGTGGCGTCAAAGCGGCTTTTTTGGCGCACCTCCCAATCCAGCTCGACGGTGCCGGCCCGTTTAAGCAGGGCGGGGGCCAGACCTCGGCCTTGGGGAATGAGTTTGTTGACGGTTAGCATGGTTATAGTGTGGCGATGACTTGGAGTGCAGGCATGGAGCGTTTGGAATTGATCGCGGTAGGTGACGAAATTGGGGCTATCTTCCCTGAGGCGCTTTGTGCCACACTGGGGGTTGTTTTGGGCGATAGCATTCATTTGACGCCGACGCCCAATGGTTTTTCGCTGCACTCTGATCGTTCGGAGGCCAAAATCAATTTTGAGGCAACCTCCGACCGTAAAAATGGCTCATCGGAGCCGTTGGCTTGACAGACGAGCAGGCCATTAGGGCTGTAGTCCCTGGTCGGCCAATAACTTGGTCATGAACACGCTGAACGGATCCGGTGCATAGTCGGCAAACGGGCCGCAGTTCACGAAGCCTTCGCTGGCGTACAACCGAAGGGCCGCCGCAAAAGGCGCGGTAGAGCCAGTTTCCAGGCTGAGGCGCCTGATGCCTTCAGCCCGCGCTGCAGATTCAATGTGCCGCAATATGGCGCGGGCAACGCCTTTGCGCAGATGCGCATCGGCCGTCCGCATGGATTTGAGTTCGCCGTGGTCCTGTTCAAGCCGCTTGAGGGCCCCGCACCCCAGCAGTTCACCATGGGCCCAGGCGGTCCAAAACGTGATGGATGGATGGCGCAGTGCATCCACATCCAGCGCGTGCACACTCTCAGGTGGGGAGTGCTGGTGCATGGCGTCCAGGTGCAATTGCAGCAAGGCCTGGATGGCCTGGCCTTGCAGGTCGTCAACCCGGATGTCCACAGCGTTCAAAACAGAAAATACCGCTGCGCCATCGGCAGGCTGACCGCCGGTTCGCAGGTCAGCAGCTGGCCGTCGGCGCGCACGCTGTAGGTCTGGGCGTCAATCTCCATCTTGGGCAGGTAGTCGTTGTGCACCATGTGCTGCTTGCGCACGCCGCGGATGTTCTTGACGGCGGCCACCTGCTTGGCCAGGCCAAAGCGCTCCTTCACGCCAGCCTGCAGGCCAGCCTGCGACACAAAGGTCAGCGACCCGCGCGCCAGCGCGCCGCCATAGGCGCCAAACATGGGCCGGTAGTGCACCGGCTGCGGCGTGGGGATGGAGGCGTTGGGGTCGCCCATGGCGGCCATGGCGATGAAGCC
>Ga0114981_10003455_pt1 | contig 10032 bp, 7 predicted proteins | sample S_140806_MF_Meta_FD_87028 | JGI IMG/M metagenome (GOLD analysis project Ga0114981, IMG submission 87028) | Freshwater microbial communities from Lake Simoncouche, Canada to study carbon cycling - S_140806_MF_MetaG | ecosystem: Environmental > Aquatic > Freshwater > Lake | place: Lake...
ATTTATAGAACAGGCTTCAAAATTACTAACTAAAATAAAAGGAGAAAAAGGAACATTTGGTATTTCATTCAGATTTGCATCTGCTGCATTTAATCTTCCGTCTGCAAGTAGTTTTAGGAAAACATATATTTCACTCCATTCGCCTTTATTTCCTGTTAGCATTTGTAATTCCAATTAGTTCTAAAATATTGTTTGCTGTCGCCTGTATTGCCGGCACGGCAACTGAATTGCCGAATTGTTTGTAAGCCGATGCATCAGCAACAGGAATTACATATTTGTCGGGAAAGCCTTGAAGTCTTGCCCATTCTCTTGGTGTCATTTTGCGAATTCCTTCACGGTTAACAGTTCCTTTTATGTGAGTTGTTGGAGTAAAATCTGTAATTCTGTGGTCATAAACTAAATTTCTTTCTCTACCCATTCCACCTACAACAATTGAATTTGCAATTCCATCATCAGGAATTATTGCATAACCAAAGCCATTGCCTTTGCTTTCGTGTCTTTCTTTGTGATTAATTAAAGTTTGAACATATTGGGTTGAAAGAAAGTATTTTGTAGCTGGAACCTTTTTTTCTTTGACATCAGCAAATTTTGCTTTTTTCTTCAACGGTTTTGGGTATTCAAATTCTGTAATGCCTTGGTCTTTTCTAAAACCAACTATGTAAATTCTTTCTCTTTGTTGTGGAACGCCAAAGTCTTTTGCATTTATAATTTGTGGCTCTGGAACAAAATAGTCAAGGTCATTTCGTAAAACATTCAGAATTGTAGCAAGGGTTTTACCACCATTATGATTTCTTAAACCTTTCACATTTTCAAGGAAAATTGCCTTAGGTCTTTTGCGTTTAATTATTTCTGCAACATCAAAAAATAATGTTCCCCTTGTGTCCTCAAATCCACCACGTTTCCCAGCGATTGAAAATGCTTGACAAGGAAAACCAGCACACAAAACATCAAAATCATCTGGAATAAATTTTTTAGTTTCTTCTTTTGTTATGTCGCCAAATGGAACTTCGCCAAAGTTTGCTCGGTAAGTTTTTTGTGCGTCTTTATCCCATTCAGAAGTAAACACACATTTACCACCTAAATTTTGCATTGCAAGTCTAAAACCGCCTACACCAGCAAATAAGTCAATGAATTTGAACTTATAGTTTTCAGGTGTTGGAAAAGGAACATCATTAACTTCAAAAAGTAATTGTTGCAAAGCATCCTCAGCAACCATTGAAAGATTGTTTTCTTCCTCTTGGTATTGGACATATTCTTTAATGTATTTTAAAGCATCTTTTTTAAAATGCTTCGCAACACCATTGTCAATATTATGAAGGTAATGAGTAATAACAGCCTTTTTCTCATTAGTTGGCACAGGTTCAACTAATCTGATTTGAAAGCGTTTGCCGTCAAACTCGTCTATGCTGATTTTCTCTTTCAATTTCATCCTTTTGTATTTCTATTATTCAGGTCGTAAAGTTAAGTTTTTTAGGTTTGTTTTTGTCAAAAGTTGCCTTCAAATTGTCAACCGTCCACTGGTCGGGTGGTGGGTGGGCTTTGGGTGCGGTTGGGCAAAATTAAATGTGCTGCATAAGTGTTGGCTTGTGTGTCGGCTTGCAGCTCTTTTAATTTTGCGAAGGGTTGGCATTTTGTCTGTCGTTTTACTGTTTGTTTGATGTCGGTTGTGTCGTCCGCTACGCTTGCACCTAACTAGTTTATACACGCTATAAACCTTCCTCAAGCACTCAAATTTGGGTGTATTGGCGCAAGTTTATTGCGTATGTACGAATATACATTTTATTTTTACAAATCATCGAAAGGAGAACGAATTTGTTGTAAATTTCTTGTGCTAACGTGTGTGTATATTTCAGTAGTTTTGGAGCTGGAATGCCCTAATAATTCTTGAATATAACGTAAATCTGTTCCTGATTCTAATAAATGTGTAGCATAACTATGCCTCAACCAATGTAAACTTACTTGTTTATTTATTTTTGCTTTTGATACGGATTGATTCAAAACAAGCTGTATACTTCTTTCACTGTATTTTTCTCCTGCTATTTGCCCTTCAAATAACCACGTTTTAGGTTTAAAAGCTTTGTAATAGTCTCTCAACATTGCAATGAGTTTCATACTAATCGGAACTACCCGATCTTTTTTTCCTTTAGATTGCCTTATGAACAATAAATTTCGATCCGAATGAATGTCTTTTAATGTTAGGTTTAGTAATTCACTTCTCCGCAAACCACAAGCGTAAATTAAACTGATCATAGCGCGGTGTTTTAGGTTTATTGGAGCTTCCAAAATCGCTTTTATTTCCTTTTTACTTAAAACGTTGGGTAGGCGTTTCTCTCTTCGAGGGCGTTGAATGAAATCTACTTCCATTGCTCGGTTAAAGCGATTTCTGTAAAATAATTTAATAGCATTAATCACTTGATTTTGATAACTTGCCGATAAGTTTTTTTTAAGAATATAATCGTTATTGAAATCTATAATATCCTCAATTGTTAAACTTTCCAATGCTCTGTTTTGGAAAAACCTAAAAAAGATTTCAAGTGCCTCTGTATACGTTTTAATTGTATTCGGGCTATACCGTCGATAATGCATGTAACTTTTGAAAGCTAGTAAATGTTGTTCAGTTTTCATATTTTTATTTTTTATGTTCGACTATTTTGCAAGATACTTGCTACTTTTTTTATTATTTAGTTGGCTAAGGTAAGTGAGTGCCGATATCACTTTCTTTCCTATAAATTCCAGGTTACTTTTTCTGACTTAAGGCTAGATTCATGATTAATAGTTCAATATTTTCCGTTATTAGTACAAATCAACCAGGCGTTTTATACTCTTTTGTTTCAACAAATCAACATGGGTTTCTTTATTAAGTTAATCAAAAATGTGATTTATCTCATTATGAAAAATAAAAAAAGTGATTCAATTGTTTTTTTTAAAAAGAGAACCAATGAAAATAATTGTTCCGCACTAAACACTTTCTAAAATCATATGTTTTTAATTGACAGTTCATTATTAGAATTGTATATTTGTAACATCTCTTTTATTCTATTTTAATGAATCTTTTTTCAAAACGTCACATTGGTATAAATGCTATAGAGCAAGAAAAAATGCTTGCAGCAATTGGCCTAAATTCTCTAGCAGAACTAATTGATAAAACTATTCCTGCTCCTATTCGTCTAACAGGCGAATTAAATGTTGAAGATGCGCTAACAGAGCAAGAATATTTACAACATGTAGCAGAGCTAGGCAAGAAAAATGTTGTAATGAAATCATTCATTGGAATGGGATACAACGAAACAATTATCCCTTCAGTTATTCTGAGAAATGTTTTAGAAAACCCCGGATGGTACACCGCTTATACGCCATATCAAGCTGAAATTTCGCAAGGAAGATTGGAAGCTTTATTAAATTTTCAGACAATGGTTATTGAGTTAACGGGAATGGAAATAGCTAACGCTTCTCTTCTAGACGAGGGAACTGCTGCAGCTGAAGCTATGCTGATGTTTTTTAATTCCCGAAGTCGAAACGACGTTAAAGAAGGAAAAAATAAATTCTTTATTGATGAAACTGCTTTCCCGCAAACAATAGATGTTGTTGTTGGTAGAGCAAAAAATTTAGGTATTGAATTACATATTGGTGCTGTAAATACATTTTCTCCTGATCAGTTATTTTTTGGTGCCTTGCTTCAATATCCAAATAAATTTGGTGTGATTTCAAATCTTGCGGACATTATTCAAAAAATGAAAGAGTGCGAAATCCAAGTTGCTGTCGCTGCAGATATTCTTTCTTTAGTCGTATTAAAATCTCCCGGATCAATGGGTGCAGATGTTGTTTTAGGTTCTTCACAGCGTTTCGGAGTTCCGATGGGTTATGGTGGACCTCACGCTGCATTTTTTGCTGCAAAAGATGATTACAAAAGAAATATGCCTGGACGAATAATCGGGGTTTCAAAAGACATAGACGATAATTTAGCCTTGAGAATGGCGCTACAAACACGTGAGCAACATATAAAACGCGATAAAGCAACTTCCAATATTTGCACTGCTCAAGCATTATTATCAGTAATGGCGAGTATGTATGCCATCTATCACGGTCCAGAAGGAATGAAAGAAATTGCGAAATATGTTCATTCTTTAGCATCCACAACAGCTATTGGTTTAAAACAAGCAGGAGTTTCTCTTGCCTCAGAAAATTTCTTTGACACAATATGGATTAAAGGTATTGACACTAAAACAATTCGAGCAAAAGCAGAGTCAGCAGGACTAAATTTTAATTATTTAAACGATTCTGAATTGTCAATTAGTTTTGGTGAACCGCACACATTAAATGATGTCAATACTATTCTATCTATTTTTAATGCTCCAAATTGTACTGCACTTGCTACTTCAAGTTTAGCCTCAGATTTCTTGCGTTCAGATGCTGTTTTTTCACATCCTATTTTTCACAGTTATCATTCAGAATCTCGGATGATGCGATATTTAAAAAGACTAGAAAATAAAGATTTATCTTTAGTTCATAGCATGATTCCACTTGGGTCTTGCACAATGAAATTAAATGCTGCGAGTGAATTAATTCCAATTTCAAATCCTCAGTTTGCAAATATGCATCCATTTGCACCAATTAATCAAGCTGCCGGATACCATGAAATGTTTCGGCTCTTGGAAAAAGATCTATGCGCTTGCACTGGCTTTGCGGCAATGTCTCTTCAACCAAATTCTGGTGCTCAAGGTGAATACGCAGGTTTAATGGTTATCAAAGCTTTCCATGAAGCAAATGGTGATTTTCAACGAAAAAAAATAATTATACCATCTTCTGCCCATGGAACAAATCCGGCTTCAGCAGTTATGGCAGGTTTTGAAGTAATCGTAACAAGTTGCGATGAAAACGGTAATATTGATATCGAAGAGTTGCGAACGGTTGCTCTTGAAAACACAGATATTCTAGCTGGATTAATGGTGACTTATCCTTCAACTCATGGTGTATTTGAAGAAGGAATTCGAGAAATAACTTCAATAATTCACGAAAACGGTGGTCAAGTTTACATGGATGGGGCAAATATGAATGCACAAGTTGGCCTAACAAATCCCGGAAATATTGGAGCAGATGTTTGTCATCTAAATCTTCATAAAACTTTTGCTATTCCTCATGGTGGTGGTGGACCTGGAATGGGACCAATTGGTGTAGCTGCACATTTAGCGCCTTTCTTACCAAGTAATCCACTAATTAAAGCTGGTGGAGAGAAAGCAATCCATGCGATTTCTGCAGCACCTTATGGCAGCGCTTCAATCTTATTGATTTCTTATGGCTATATAAAAATGCTTGGAGCTATTGGTTTACGCGAAGCAACAGAAAATGCGATCTTAAATGCAAATTACATCGCCGCTGGATTAAAAGGGCATTATGATATTCTCTACACCGGAAAAAATGGAACTGTAGCCCACGAAATGATTTTGGATTGCCGGGATTTTAAACGAACTGCTGAGGTTGAAGTTGCAGATATTGCCAAGCGCTTAATTGATTTCAATTTCCATGCGCCAACTGTTTCTTTTCCTGTAGCTGGAACACTGATGATTGAACCGACAGAATCAGAGGACAAAGAAGAATTGGATCGTTTTATTATCGCAATGATTAAAATTCGGGAGGAAATTCGTGAAATTGAAAATGGTCACGCTGATAAAGAAAATAATCTTCTGAAAAATGCCCCGCATACAGCAGATTGCATTATTAATAAAAATTGGACTTATCCCTATTCTCCACAGGAGGCTGTTTATCCCGTTCCGTATTTAAAAGAAAATAAATATTGGGTTCCTGTTCGTAGAGTGGACAATGCTTTTGGCGATAGAAATCTGATTTGCTCTTGCCCGAGTATTGAAAGTTACGCAAACCTAAAAGAATGAAATTAGATATTCTTGCTTTTGGTGCTCACCCAGATGATGTTGAAATTTCAGCTGGTGGAACGCTCTTGAAATATATTTCTGAAGGCAAGAAGATAGGAATCGTAGATTTAACAAAAGGAGAACTTGGAACAAGAGGTTCCGCAGAATTACGAACGGAAGAAGCTAAAAAAGCAAGTGAATTATTATCTCTTTCGATTCGTGATAACCTGAATATGAAAGATGGTTTCTTTGAGCTAAATGAAGAGAATAAACTTAAAATTATTCGTGAAATCCGAAAATATCAACCGGAAATTGTCTTCGCAAATAGTTGTATAGATAGACATCCAGATCATGGAAATGCGGGAAAACTAGTTGCTGATGCGTGTTTTTTGGCGGGACTTCAAAAAATACAAACGCAATGTGATGGAAAAATACAAGAGGCTTATCGTCCAAGATTGGTATTGCACTATATTCAAGATTACTATATTCAACCAGATATTGCATTAGATGTTAGTGCATTTACTGACGCAAAAATCAAAGTTATCCAAGCTTATAAATCTCAATTTTTTGATCCTCAATCATCAGAACCAAATACGCCTATTTCTGGGGAAGAATTCTTTGACTTCCTAAAAGGTAGAATGATGACGGTGGGAAGACCTTTTGGCGCAAAATATGCTGAAGGATTTACAATTTCTCGGGTTCTTGGAGTAAGCGATTTATTTCAACTACTTTAAGAACTTTGAATAATCAAAGAAAAGCTATAACTTTGATTTAATGAAACAAGTACTGCTTATTTTCTTTTCGGTTTTACTTTTTTTTGGAAATGTTGGTATTTCTATATTTACCCATTCTTGTCGTGAAGAAGGTCTTTCAAAATCTATTTTTTTAGCATCGAACGATTGTAATTCCAATCTAAGTTCTGACGCTTGTTGCGAAGAAGAAGAAGAAGAAGAAGACGCTTGTTGTGAAGAAGATAAAAATACTTGTTGCAGTGATGAAACTCAAATTGTCAAGCTCGACGAAAAATACATCCAAAATCATGGGATTACCAAAATTTTAATTTCCGAATTTGATATTCCTACAATCTTTTACCATTCTAAAAATGTCTTATCAGCTGAAAGCCATTTATATATAAACAAGTGGAAAGCCCCTCCACCGAAATCTAGAAAAACAATTCTAATTCAAAACCAAGTTTTCCGTATTTAAAAATTAGGACAAGATTCTTTTTGTTCAATTTTTAAATACGAATTTATGAAAACTTATTATCTAATTATTTTATCCTTTTGTTGTATTTCAAATATAGTCAATGCACAAATTAAAGGCCTCATTCAGGGAGCTGATGGAAGTCAAAAAAAACCAATTTACGGCGCAAAAATCAAGCTTTTACAAGCTAAAACAGGGACTGTAAGTCGCGAAGACGGAACCTTTGAGCTTGTTTTACCAAAAGAATTACCAGACACCTTGGTTATTTCTGCCTTTGGGTACAACCCAGACACACTCATTGTAAGCAAAAAAGATCGTTTCACGGCACTAAATATTCTCCTTTATTCAGACAAATTATTACCTGAAATACTTATAGAATTCCGTAAAAATGGGCATTCAATCTCACGTCTAAAAACATTGCACGTTGAAGAATTAACTGCCATAGAATTAAGAAAAGCAGCCTGTTGTAATTTATCGGAATCCTTTGAGACAAATGCAAGTGTAGATGTAAACATCACCGATGCGGTTTCTGGCGCAAAAAAAATCCAAATGATGGGTTTAGACGGGGTTTATACACAAATTCAAATGGAAAATATTCCTTATTTAAGAGGCTTGGAAAGCGCGTTTGGTCTCTCGTCTTTGTCAGGAACATGGATAGAATCCATACAAATCACAAAAGGGACCGGGAATGTTGTCAACGGTTATGAATCTATGGCTGGCCTTGTGAATTTAGAACTCAAGAAACCCGATGAGATGGAAAAAATCTACTTAAATGTTTATCAAAATATTTTCGGTAGATCGGAATTTAATTTCAATAAAGGGATAATTCTAAATCCCAAATGGAGCACGGGCTTTTTAGGACATGTTTCAAGTACTTATGGTAATATTGATCGCAATAAAGATGCTTTCCGTGATTTGCCAACAGGCGATAATACCGCATTTATGAATCGTTGGGCATACAAAGGAAAAAAAATGGAGGCGCAATTCGGTATAAATTTTTATAGGGATCGAAAAGTGGGAGGACAAACTTCCTTTTTTCGCAATGAAGAAAATCAAGTAGACACGATAAATTATGGTGTTTTAATTAATTCTAAACATATAGATATTTATGGTAAAACAGGTTTTTTTGGAAAACGCCCTATGCAATCTCTTGGAATTGTCTACAACATAAAACACCAAGAAATCGATGGGTTTTTTGGACTTAAGAATTTTTCTGGTCTAGAAAAAAGAGGATATATCAACGTGATTTATGATGATATTATTGGAACAAGCGATCATACTATTAAAATTGGAACAAGCTTTGTTGCCATAGATATTTCACAGCAGGCAGATACTCTCTCACAAAAGCGCATGGAACTTGTACCGGGAATCTTTGCCGAATACACTTATACAGGCAGAAGGTTAACAGGGGTTTTTGGAAGTCGGTATGACTATCACAGTATTTTTGGAGGACAATTTTCTCCTCGGGTTCATTTAAAATATCTTTTATCAGAAATGACGGATCTTCGTTTTACTGCAGGAAAAGGATGGCGAGTTCCAAACTTTATAATTGACAATATTTCACTACTTGCAAGTTCAAAGCAATGGATCGCCCCAAGTGAGACAAAACCTGAAATTTCTTGGAATATCGGCGGCTCTCTTGTCCACGAAATGAAAATTTTTGAACGTAAAGCAACCATATCTCTTGATTTTTATCATACTCGTTTTGAGAATCAACTAATTATAGACCGTGATGAAACCGTTAATACTGTTGTTTTTTCTAATCTAAAAAACAGCTCTTTTTCTAATAGCTTTCAAACAGAATTTAGTTTCTCACCGATTAAAAATCTTGATATTCGTTTGGCTTATAAATTTTTAGATGTTCAGGCAAAATATGGGAATGAAATGCGCCAACAAGTAATGATCCCAAGGCACAGAGGATTTGTTAATTTAGCTTACCGCAGTCGCAATAAACGCTGGGAATATGATTTTACTTGTTCTATATTTAGTCCTTCTCGTTTGCCAATTCAGAGAGATATGACGAATGACACACTCTTAATTTCTGACATGAAAAGTAGAATGTATCCAATGATGAATGCACAAATAACGCATATTTATAAAAAATTTGATTTTTACATTGGTGGGGAGAACTTAACAAATTTTAGACAAAGAGATCCAATTATTGATGCTTCTAACCCATTTGGCAGTAAATTTGATGCAACAAATATCTGTGGCCCTTTAACGGGAGTAAATATTTATGTCGGAATCCGATATGCCATTGCAAAAACTAAAAAGTAACATATAAACATTTAAATCTTTAAACATGAAAAATATACTGCTGTCAACTCTATTCATCCTTTTAACTTTAAACGGATTCAGTCAAAAAACCCCAAAAATTCAAACTGTTGTAATTAGTACCTCATCTCAATGTGATGACTGTAAAGAACGTATTGAAGAAAAATTAAACTATACGAAAGGGATTAAGTTTGCAGAATTGAACTTAGAATCAAATAAAGTAGAAGTTAAATTTTCCACTAAAAAAATCACCTTGCTTGAGATAAAAAAAATATTAAATCAACTTGGTTATGATGCTGATGAAAGCAAGGCAAAAAAAGAAGATGTTGAAAAACTACCGAAATGCTGTCAGCCAAATGGTATGAAGGGCTAAAAAAAGCATAAGGGTTTATACAGTAAAAGCCCCTTCTAGATGTTCAATATTTGTACGGTAAGAATTGTGGACAATGGAAACAATATCAAAGCGAACATCTTTGTCTATCTGGTTTGATTGAACATAATGATCTGCAACTTTAATGATTTGCCCTTGCTTTCCTCGAGTTACCGCCTTCCAAGGTTCACCAATTTCTGCAGTATTTCGTGTTTTAACTTCAACAATAACTAATAAATTATTTTTTTCCATTACAATATCTACTTCATATCTTTTGTATCGAATATTTCTATCCACGAGAACATATCCTTTTTTCAA
>Ga0114981_10003458_pt1 | contig 10031 bp, 10 predicted proteins | sample S_140806_MF_Meta_FD_87028 | JGI IMG/M metagenome (GOLD analysis project Ga0114981, IMG submission 87028) | Freshwater microbial communities from Lake Simoncouche, Canada to study carbon cycling - S_140806_MF_MetaG | ecosystem: Environmental > Aquatic > Freshwater > Lake | place: Lake...
ACAACCTTAGTTTGTGATAGTAGCTACATTTGCACTTAGAACTGTTGGAGCCGGTTCAGCTTCCATAGCAGTAAAGGTCAATGTATAACCATTTCTATCTCCATTAGCAGTACCACTTGTTCCGTTACCGGCAGTAATATCAGCCGCATTAACACGACCAATTAACCAATAAGTACCATTCATATCTTCAACGATAAGTGCTAATCTGTTTTTTGCAATTAATAAAATCTCGTTACGAGTTGATGCTTTCATTTTGTTAAGCACCATTGTAACTTCTTGTTGGTAGTAGATTGTACCATTTTGTACATTTGCAGTAATAGTTTCAGTCCATGAAGAAGTTTGAGAAACTAATTCATACTTCCAAAACTTTTTACCGGCATCCATCGTAATAGTAGATACTCCGGCAACAACCGTAGTTGTGTCCATATTATCCCACTCTACTAAACGGATTGATTTCAAGCCACCTAATGACTCTTTACAATCCAATATATATCCACTTGTTAAAGGGCAAGCCATAAAATAAATTTAAAAATTAAAAGAAAGTGAATGGGGCTGAGTTAACAACCCCATAAATATTAATACTATACTAAAACGAATTTCACTACTTCTGAACCAAATGCGTAGTTAATACCCATTTTAAATTCAGATACGAAACGCACTTGGTCAGCTTCTCTTGCGTAGAAGATTTCAAATTTCTCTTCTTCGTTCAATAAGTCAGTACCTAAGAACAAGTTAGATGTTCTCATCGCATAGATTTTGTTAGTACCATTTAAACCTTGTAAAGCAACAACTTCAATAGTTGTACCCGGTAGGTAGAAAGCACTATCAGATTTAACATCAGTAGCATAATGATACATGTTAGCATTTTTCAATGCGATAGTGTAAGTACGGAATACATCCATTCCTACAAAAATTTTCATGTCATCAGCCGCTACAACTTGTGCCGGAATAGCCTTGTAGATACCATCTAAGATAGCGATTACATTTGTAGCAACAATACCGGTAGCAACATTGATTGGAGCACCCGTAATATATGTTGATAAGTTAGAGTTTACCACTGTACCATCAGCACCGATTAATTTGATTAAACCATCAAATTTGTTTATGTTACCACTACCACTTGCAGTGTCACCTTGCCATAAACCAGTTTCTAATTGTTTAGCAATTAAATTAGCTTTCTTAGCAGAATATTGCTCAGCGAATACCATCTCAGTATAGTGAGAACCTTCCGGTAATGCTTTTTGCAAATATTTGCTTTCTAAATCTTTCATACATAATGCTTCGTTAACTTTGATTTTACCAACAGTTACCGGGCGTTGAGTGAAAGTAGTTGTGCCACTTGCATTGAAACCACAAGTAGAACCATCTTGGAATGTTGCGTCAGTGTCCATGATGTTGATTTGCTCAGAAGATTTTACTGAGACCATTACATTACCTTTTTCTTTAATTAAAGAAGCGGTTTTGTTTCCTAATACTGCACTTGTAACGAGTAATTTTTCGTTTTCTTTTGTGTAGTTTGATAAAGCAGATACATCAAATGCCATGTTATTTAATTTTTATTAGTTAATTGATTTTGTGAAATTTAGATATTTGTTTATTTTACTTTCTTTACTTTCTACTAATTGAAACTTATCTTTTGGTGCTTCAATTGGATTAGAAGTAGGTGCGTTTGCAATACCCTCAATAGCAGATGCTAAATCAGTAATTGCAGTTTGAAATTTAGAAAACTTAGCAGATGCTAACTCTTCAACTTTTTTTAATTCAATTTCAGCCATTGCAATCTTTTCTTCAATAGATTGTAATTTAGCTTCCATCTCAGAAACTTTTTGGTCTTCTTTAACCATTTCTTCTTCCGGCATGGTATCTTCTTTTGGAGATGCAAGTTCAATGATAATTCCATTTTCATCTAATTGCATTGAAGTACCATCGGCAAGAATGTGCTCTCCCATTGGAGCCGGAGTGCCATCAGCTAATACAACTTTGCCACCCACTTCTAACTTATCGCAAGAGATTTTAGTGCCATCTGCTAAAACATACTCAGCAAAAGCATCTACACTTGGAGTAGAAGGGATTTCTTCATTGAAAAGCGACTTTACTTTGTTTACAAATTCTGTCGGGTTCATACTTTAATTTAGTTTAAATAGGTAAATAAATAATTAGTGCAATTTATAACTCAATTTCTTTGAGCCAATCTAAAATATCTTTCATAATTTGCTCATCTTTGGTAATAGGAGTAGTATTACCGGCATCTTCTGTTCTTTTATAGTTAAAAATACCTTCAACACTAAAACCTTTAAAATCTCCACTTTTAACCATAGACCATACTTCCGGATTATCTATTTTAAAACTTCCAAACCAACTTCCTTCGGGTGCATCTTCAAATCCTTGCATAGGTTGTATGCCTCTTTTCTTAGAAGTAAGGAAACTTTCAAATAAAGTAACCCCATCAACTTGTCTTGTAGGGTCGTGCATAAGATTAACATTAGATTGATAACCTTTCTTAAAGTATTTTTGTACTATCTTTTGAATACTATCTGCATTAAACATTACATAGTATTCTCCAAATTCATCAAATCTGTAAATAGGAGTATCTGCTAACATTAACGGACCGGAAACAATTTGCTCTTCTTCGTTAAATGATTGCTTCCATATTGGAGCATCTGTCATTCCAAACTTTAAAAAGTTCTTTTGTATTGCCGGCTTATCTACTAATGCAATAAAGTCAACTTCTGACTCATCATTAAAGTCAGCTTCTATATCTAAATAGTAAAGTGGTTTTCCATCAAATGTATTCATAAGTATAAATAGTTAAAAGTTAATAATGTGCTATTTAAAGCGAGAAGAGTTTAATATTCTTTGTACTCTATTCTGAGAACCGGTAATATCACTTTCTACTACATAAGCCTTAATTGCTTGATTACCCATAGCATTGATACTATTTGCGTTTAATTGTGTAATAGTTTGTTGTACCGGTATCATAGGATTAACCGGTGCTGAGCCTCCACTTGCACCCTCTCCACCACTCTTATTAGCACCCATGATTAATCTTCTTGCTTGTGCTATATTAGCCAATATCTTCGCTATACCTACTGCATACTTAGCGAAACCGGCTATACCTCCGGTTGCCACATTATCAGCAGAAGCGGCTGATGTAGAAGCAGTCAATCCGGATATAGCAATACCGGTATCAATACCTAATTGTGTTAATGCAAATCCTTTTTGTAAATCACTATCTGCATCCATAGCACCGGCTAACATACCCATTGCACCACTAATCTCATTCCAACTTTGTATCTTAACATCTTTTTCTGATTTTGCTATTTGCTTTCTTTTATCAGATAATGCATTTGACTTTTCAGTATATTCTTTTTCTGATATTAACTTATTTTTATAGGCATCATCTAATAATTGTTGTTCAGCATTGATGGCATCTTTCCTTACAGAGAATAGCATACTTGTATTATCTATTACTGAATTTAATTTAGCCTCTTCTCCATCCATTATCTCTCTTAATATCTTGTCTGCTTTCTCCTTATCATCTTTATCATATTTATCATTTATCTCTTTTTTCTGTATTCTATATGCTTCCTCTAATTTAATTCTATCAGCAGAACCTACTTTAAATAGTTTACTTTCCTCTTTGAATTTAATCTCTAAATCTTTCAATTCTTTTTGTCTTGCATTCATGTTTTCTTCTGAGATAATTTTATTTACCTCATCCATGATTTGCTTTCTCTTTTCCCCTTCTGCTTTCTCTTTTTCAGATAGTGAGAACTTGCCGGTCTGTCCGGTACCTATTGTACCATAAGATGATTGAGCCGATTCTGTTTCAATCTTATTTAACTTTAATAAACTTTCCTCTTTCTTTTTATAGAAATCTAATTCTCTTTTTGTTTTGTCTATTAATGCTTGGTCTACATACTTAAATGTACCCTCTTCTTGCTTACTTAAATCTTGTAATTGTTGTTCTAATTCTACTCTTTTAGAAATGGTTTCAATTAAATCTTTTTCCTTTGCTTTAACCTCAATGCTCTTAATCAAAGAATTAGTTAATGCATCATATCCTACCTTTGCCTTTCCGGTTAAAAACTCTTCTTCTTTTATATTACCAAAATATGCCGGATATAGTTTTTGCAATTCCTCTACTGCCTCTTTCCTTTTTCTTTGAGAAACATTTACATCAGAAGCGGCTATGTATAGCATCTTTGCCTTTGCTATCTCTTGTGAAGTAGATTGTATTAGGTCATCTTTAATCTTCTTAGATTTAATACCCTCTTCATTTATTAATCTATCTATTTCACTTTCCTTTTTTAGTGCTTCATATAATTGTACTACTGCAACTGCTAATCCACCTACTAATACTGCAATACCACCGGTTCCAAAATTCTTCATTAAATTAGTAGCGAAATCAGATGCTACTGCTTTTAAGTTTTTGAAACCTTGAATACCACTATCTAAAAAGGTATTTAATCCCTCTGAGAATGCCAATGCAGATTGTACTCTAAGTAATTGTTCTTGTAGGTTCTTACTTTCTACACCCATCAAACCCATTGCACCTTGAACAGAAGCAAATGCACCGGCAATACCTTGCACCGATTGAGATACTGCTTTAAATCTTGCATCCGGATTAAATGCCTCAGCCATTGACTTGGCATCTCCTATTCTGTCTTTTAATTCAGCAACTCTCTTAGCAGCATTCCTTGCTTGAACAGAAGCCTCTCCGAACTTCTCATTCATAGCAATCAAATTCTGCGTTGCCTCTCTTAATTCTTTTTTAAAGGTACCTACCGAACCTCTTGCTTGTTCTCCATCTACGGATATCTTATACCCTAATACTTCTTGACCCATGTTTAATAAATTGTATCAATGACTTTTAATAATTCTACTTTTGTTGTTTGATTTCCTATTGGATTGAAACTATCAATCTTATTAATTCTCCATACAGAACCATCTATGATTATATTCTTTGAGAAATCTAATGTGCTTACATCTAATGTATTAAGATTAAAAAATGCAGTCATGATAATACTATTAGGATTAGTTATCTCTGCAAAGTATCTACTCCAAAATATATTGAATAAACCCATATTAGGACTTGTATCTGTTAATGCATAATATACTTCCTTTGGACTTGCGAAGCCTAAGCTCTCAAAGTATTGACCATTAGTAGGAGTATTAGGATCATCCCACATACCACTATAACCATACTCTGTAATATTATTTGCTATATTGCCACCACTTGCTTTTTTCAAATTCCAATTATTACATAGTAACATTTTAGATTGTAGTATTCTTATATTTGTACTGCTCTCTACTTTCGTACCATTAACCGGTTCGTAGTTTGCAAAATATGGAACTATTTTATCTTCTCCATTTTGTGCATAGTTAATTGTACTTGAAAATATAACCTCTAAATCTTCTTTCTCTTTTGCATACTCATATAAACTATCATAAGAGAAGTCCATATAATTCTCTGCATATTTATCTTTATATACTCCATTCCAATAACTGCTATCATCTTTATATTTAAAATTAAATACTCTCGCATTCAATTCTCCCATTGGTTTTAATCTAATCTCTGCTCTTCTGTCTAATTTATCAGACCAATCTATTGCATCTAATATATTTTGATAGAAATCTATATACGGAGTAATGATTAGTTTTTTAGGAGTAAACTTATCTTCTACAACATATAGATTAAACATCTTTAATAGTGAAGTGATAAAATCAGTTATCTTTATATTTTGTGGTACTGCACCACTCATGGCAATAACATCTACATTAAATATTGCTTTTGATAGTGAAGATGCTGAACTATTAAATTGCCAAATACTATCTCCCCATTGATTACTGAAAGAAATATAAGTAGGATTACCACTTACATTTACTAAATTATAAACAATAGTAATTATTTCTGATGGATTAATATCTATCCATAATAATTTACTTGTTGTATAATATGTTTTAACTAAGTTAGTATTCTGAGCACTTCCGGAAAAGTTAATCCTATCAATGTATTTATATGGAGAACCATTTTTATAAAGCCATAAATCGTAATAGCAATTAACATATAAATCTGCTTCTATATTTAGGTTCAAAGAAACCATACCATTGAATATAGGATTAATACCGGAATATTGATATTGACCGGCACCTATACTATTGAAATCTGTAAATGTACCATTATACCATAATACCGGCTGTGTTGTGCTTACACTTGAAGATTGATTAAAATTAGTATATAAATATAATAATCTTGAAGATATTGTTCTTAGTACCTCTTGGTTATTTGGTATAATTAATCTCTTGAAAAAATCTGTATCAAAAAAAGAGCAATCGTAAGTATAACCTACCATATTGAATATTCTATCTATGTATTCCTTTACATATATAGCCGGTCTTAATGACTGCTCATGCCAATGGTTTGGAAATCTTACATTACCATAATCTATTAATGGATAAAAATAACCGGTTCCATAATTGCCGGAATTCCAATTTGCCCATGAATTAGTTATAGAAAGATAATTCCATGTATGGTCTAAGTCATCAAAATTAATATGTTGTAATAATTTAGTACCGGTATTCTTAGCTGAATTTGAATTATCATCTACCGATACACCTTTACTTAATTCATAATAGAAGCCACCTAATTCTCCAAATACTGCACACTCATAAACTATATTATCGTTCTTTTTTACAACCTCCAATACTCTTAGTTTACCTTTAAATACTTGTATACTATCTACAAGTACAATACATTCACTACCTATTGATGGTATATAGTTATTCTCTACATTTGGTGCAAGTACATTTACATTCTCCACTGCAATAAATCTACCTAATTCACTTAAATGATTAAATATCTTATTATTCCTCTGTGTACCTTGAATAGATATAGTTTTAGAATAACTTGTATTCTTACTGCCAAAATCTTTAACATCATCTATTACATAACTTAACTCACAACTAATATCGTTAGTTATATCCAATTCAAATCCTTCAACTATTATCTTTGTTCTCATTATCTTAATTGTGTTTGTTGAGTACCTAATTCAATTTCAATCTCCATATTAAATACTTTATCTACACCATTGAATTTTTCTATCCAATCAGAAGTAGTAATAGTAGCCGGTATCATTACATTGCTATTATCAATCTGAATATATACACTTGGAGATGCTAATAATTCTCTTAACCATACAAAGTCAATCTCACTAATATAATCTGATATTAACTTCATTTTATGTGTCATTACATTATTGTAATTTACTTTGCTCTCTCCACCATAATCATTATAGTATCTATATAGGCTTACTTGTGATGAGCCAAAAGGAGGAGGAGATGTACTATAATTTTTATATGTTATTAATCCATCTTTTGTATATGAATTTCTCTCTATGCTTGTTTGCTTTCTGTTTACTCCACTAAATAAGAAACTTTCATAACCACCTAATGAATTTAAAAAAGTAACCATTACCGGATTATTCTTTGTACATACATCTGTGAAGTAAACTCTACTATCCGGCATATTAATTATTGGGTCGCCATCGCAATCATATTCAAAGTTTTGGTCATTAGATGGTAATGCCCAATTAAATAAACTTTCTGTTACTTCATGATGGTATATACCATATCCGGTTAAACTATTTGCTATTATATTAAAATTTCCATCATACACATAATTTAAATTAGAACCATTATACAATTGAGGTCTAAATAAAGGTATAAATACTCTGTAATTCCCATACATCTGTATTACTCTACTTCTATTTGTAGAAACATAAGTACCACCATAGGTATTGCTTATAGCACCTATATCATCTAACATATCTTCTTTACTGAAAGATGGGTATCCATACCAACCATAACTTGTATCACTTAATACATTGGTATATATGGTTCCATTAACATCTTCATATCCATATTGAATTTCATACTCAATAAAAGGAATGTTATACACATCTTGAATATTAGCTTTCGCATAGTTTGAAATTATTTTACTTGCATCTATATATTGATATATGAATTGACTGCTCACAATATTAGGTGCTTTCATTTCTCTTACCACAAAGTTACCTCCAACATATATGTCAAAGATATACCTATTGATGCCATAAGGCAATGATGTTAAACTATCTTCTCCCATTACATGAATTAAAGGTCTGAATAATGACCTCATGTCTGTAATTGAATAACCGCCTTGTAAAATTGTTAATGCCATATTATTTTCTGTTTACCCAAGTAGATTGGATTGATATATTAATTTCTTGTTTTACTATGTTTTGTACTTTGTTCTTAAAGTCATTCGTGTTAAATAGCTTCATCGCATCATCTAAGTAGTGTGTAGATTTCAAACCCTTTTTCTTTATGTTTCTTGAAATAGCAGTAGCCAATCCAACATCTGTTGTCAATCTATTACCAATCTTAACTCCTTTTGATTGCTCAACCATTGCTCTGATTGATTTTTTCTTTCTCTCTAATGCACTTAACTTTTTAGTTTCGGTTGGCTTTATACCATTTCTCCTAATCCATTTAAGTATAGCAGTAATCATCTTCTTACTCGCATATCTTGTTTTAAACTTATATGGAGTATTTTGATTTCCCTCTAATCCTTTAACACCTTTATTGACATAATCAAAGTATTTACTTGCCGGACTATTTGCATAGTATCCTATAACTACATTGTACTTTGTGCCATCTTGTTGTACTTCAAATATTACTTTATTCAAAGCACCGGTATCTATTGAATTACTTTTCTTTAAATTCTTTTGTGCTTCCTTAATAACTTTAACTGCATAGGTAGATAACACCTTTTCCAATCTTGTCATGTTGCCGGAAACAACAAAGTCAGATTGTGCCTCTCCTAATTGAGAGAATAAACCGGATGTTATAAATTCGCCTTGTGCTTTACTCATTATTTATAATTCTTTATCTGCTGTCTTTCGTAATCTCTGTATGCTTTTAAATATGCTAAGTCATTTAAGAATTGTATAGCCGGCATATCATAAACCTTATCTAATTCAATCCTTTCATGTTCTGCTACAATTGTGGCTTGGTATATCCATCCATAAACTCCCATAAATCTCTCAGAAATATCTCTGCTTGATATTGGTTCATCTTCTGCTTCTTCATCAATGCTTGTATCAAAGAGCCCTTTGAAGTTTCTATCCAAGTCATGTATACTTTGCAAAAAAAAACCAACATGCCATGCACATCTGTTATCTTAGAGAATAGCATATCATCAGCATACTTGTCATGGTCTTGTGCATTGTACTCATCATCTTTCAATCCGAACCAACCTTTCTTTTGAGGTATAATCATAGTAGCGACTAATCTATGTATATTAGCAATAACATCTTTTTGGAAATGCTTAGCAGTAATATATCTTCCGGTTCCACCTATTCTAATCTCTCTTATATCCGGTACAAACCTATAAATATTTCCTTTTACTTTTATGTACTTAGGAGTTTTAGATACCATAGGAGTTTCTAAAAACTTTGTCTGTTCCAATAATCTATTAAACTCTTTAATAGGAAGCATATCTACTTGCCTATCGGTTAAATTAAATAAAATTCCGACAAGTTTGCATGAAGCATCAAAGCCATCTTCGTTACTGATGGATTGTATTTGTTGAAATTGATATACTGAAACATCGTTCCAAGTCATAAGTTGTATTTTATATAAATAGGTAAAAAATGAAAAGTGTATTAAATAAATGAGTATTTGCCAAACTCATTACTTAGGAAGTTTAATGCCACATATCTCAATGCATCAATAGCATGGTTATTGAAATCTACAACCTCATTAAGTGGTTCTCCGTTTTTCTGTTTCCATTTGTATCCGGATATCTCTCTCAATAGATTAGTGCTTGTATTGGTTATGTTTAGTTTGTACTGCTTTAATAGATTAATACTCATTCTAACACTATCAGCACCTTTCTTAGCACCCTCTACATAAACACCATGTTCAAATATCTCTTGTATAGATTTAGGTTCGCTACTATCTGCAACACAATTCCTAATGTTTGCTTC
>Ga0114981_10003463_pt1 | contig 10021 bp, 11 predicted proteins | sample S_140806_MF_Meta_FD_87028 | JGI IMG/M metagenome (GOLD analysis project Ga0114981, IMG submission 87028) | Freshwater microbial communities from Lake Simoncouche, Canada to study carbon cycling - S_140806_MF_MetaG | ecosystem: Environmental > Aquatic > Freshwater > Lake | place: Lake...
GATTCTGGTATTGGGAGGTGTTTACCAAATGCACCTACAAAGAAGTTCCACGCACCTGCATTGATAGATGCAAGAACAGTGATGAGTCCAAAAATATTCAACCAAGCGGTGATCCATCCGATGAAGCGATTACCAAGTATGGTTGCCCAGTGATAGAGCCCGCCAGCGGTAGGGAAGGATGAAGATATCTGCGCCATTCCGACGGCAAATACTCCGGACAGTAGACAACCGAGTGGCCATCCAATGCCGATGCCTGCACCGCCGACACCACTTGTTACCTGAGCGACGGAGTTTACACCACCCGTGAGAATACTGATGATACTAAACGAGACGGCAAAGTTCGAAAACTGTGAGAGTCTGCGGTCGAGCTGCTGCTCATAGCCAAGATCAGCAAGTACGCTTTCCTCATTTTGATTCTGTATGACTTCTGTCTGGCTGTCATTTTGCATGCACGCATAATACACGGCAATACCAACAGGTAGGGGATGTGGACTGTCACGCGGGGCGGTTTCACGCGATGTAATATATAGATAATCCGGGTTGTAGCAGTAAGAGGGTTCACAGAATGTCAGATAACAAGGCGGTTGGTAAAGATGGTGGCCGCCACGTTGTGGCACAGAATCGACGTGCGCGGCACGAATATCACATCGACGAGCTGCTTACGGCTGGAATCGTTTTAGTCGGAACCGAGGTCAAATCCCTTAGAGCAGGCAAAGCAACTATGGTGGATGCATACGCTAAAGTTGAAAATGGTGAGATCTGGTTGCATAACATGCACATCTCGCCTCATCTCGAAGGTAACCGCTCGAATGTTCCTCCAATTCGGAGTCGCAAACTTCTCCTAAAGCGAGCGCAGATTGATCGTCTTCAAGCACTTACTCAACAAAAGGGGCTGGCTTTGGTCCCTCTGACCATCGTTTTTGAACGCGGCTTTGCCAAGCTTGAGCTCGCACTTGCTCGTGGTAAGAAACTCTACGATAAGCGGGAATCGATTAAGGAACGTGATCAGGAACGAGAAGCCCGCCGAGAGGTCTTCGGCCGCGGTTAATATTTTTGATGGTCGCAGTTCTTACGCTAAGTAATATTCGAGCAAGAAGATGTTTGTCTCCTAGATTTAGCGGAACATTTTTTATTCTGAAGCCTAAAACCAATAAGCGCCCTTGTCGAAGTGACATGGGCGCTTATCAATTCGGGTTTTGCCTTACGGTTTGGTTGGTGTAACGGTTACGCCCTTGACAGATTTGTTAGCGTCGATTTCCTTCTTGATTCGACCCTGTGATGCGGGAGCCATTTGCTTGATGGTGTCATCACGCAGCTTTCCTGCTTCAACATTGTCTCGAATGATACGAGGCGTTAGGAACACAAGAAGCTCAGTCTTACTCTTGGTTTGCACATTGGACTTGAACAGATTTCCAAGGATTGGAATGTCCCCAAGGATAGGCAGCTTATTGGTGGTTGTTGAAATGCTGTTCTTGATGATTCCACCAATCACAACCGTCTCTCCGTCCTTGACGGAAACTGTCGTTTGGGCCTCACGTTGGTTTACAACGGGAGCATTGAACTCTGTGTAACGAACAAAGTCGTTGGCCGTCTGAGTCACGTCCATCGTCACGTAGCCATTCTGGGTAATGCGCGGTGTCACGGTAAGAATGATTCCGACATCGAGGAAGGCGTAGTTGAACGTCAGGTTTCCATTGATATTGGTTTGCTGTGACAACACGTATGGAAGAGACTGGCTGATGTTGATTTCTGCGGTTGAGTTATTGGATGTGAAAATCCGGGGCTTACTCAGAACTTCAAAGTTTGCATCCGTTTGTACAGCCTGCAGGAATGCACCATATTGGGTTCCTGTCAACGTGTAGCGCATACCTTGAGGTTGTGTCGTACGGGCTGCATCACCAAACGATGAAGAGCCAGTTCCCTTTGTTGTTACATCTCCAAGCACTGACTTCTGATTGAAGTTCCACTCAACTCCCAGCTTTGCTGTCGCATCAAGGCTTGCCTCAACGATCAGCGTTTCAATCATGACCTGCTGTGGGATTTTATCCAGCTGGTCAACAATGCTCTGTATCAAAGCCTTGTTGGCAGGGGATGTCACGATGATCACACTGTTCGTGTTGACATCGGGGATTGCCGTTACCTGACCTTGGAGGTTTCGCGTAGCGACAACTCGTCCATTTTCGTCAACGGTGGTTTGAACACCAGATGTTGATGCACCTGTACGGTTGCCACCTTGTCCACCATTTTGGCCGCCGCCGCCACCAAACAATCCAAACAGGCCACCTTGCTGTACGGAAACACTGGTCGCAAGCTCACCTGCATCGGCATCCGGGTCGGCCATTGAGAGGGCCATGGCATCCGCGTTTGGTCCAGAACGTCCACCGCCGGCTCCGCCGCCAGCACCACCAGCCCCGGCGGCGCCGGTTCTGCCTTGCGCACCAGTGGTACGGGCGTTCGTCGTGCCGCCCTGGGTTCGACCACCAAAGCTCTGGTTAATGAGGTTAGCAATCGCATCTGCGCGCGCATTGTCCAGTGAAACGACAAAGGTACTGTTTGAGACAGTGATTTCTTTGTCAAGTTCCTTGATAACCCGCTCGACGATCATCAGGTTTTCCGTGGTCGTCGTAACAACAACTGAGTTCGTTCTTGTCTCAGCGACAACGCTTCCACCTTGCTGGCGTGTGTTGTTTCCGCCTCCAAAACCACCGAATCCACCGCCAAAGCCACCGAATCCACCACCACCGCCTGTGGCACCGGTTGTCTGTCCACCGCGGCCACGAACTGCGTTGCTTTGAAGTACATTCTGTAGAACAGAAACAAGATCAGTGGCTGTTGCAAATTCGAGTCTGAAGACACGGCTGGCTTGGGGCTGATCTGTCTGGCGATCGATTTCAACAATCAGCTTTGCCACTTGCTCCTGCTCTTTGGCAGGTGCATTAATGATCACTGAGTTGGAGTAGTCATCTGCGGATGCACGGACCACCGTGTTGTTTCCTCCGCGGCCAAATCCGCCAAATCCACCCATGCCGCCCATGCCACCGAATCCAGTGGAGGAAGCACCACCGCGTCCAAACTGGAATGGATTGAATCCACCGCCACCAGCGCCACCACGCTGTGGTTCTGGCGCAATTATTGGATCAGGTTCGGCACTAGGACCACGCCCAGGAGCGACCACAGCCCCTCCACCGGGGATGGAGATTGACGTTCCTGGCGAAGGGTTTCCACCCATTCCACCAAGCATCGACATAATGCCGCCAAGCGGGTCCTGACCCGAGTTTTGGAAGACTTCATTTACAATACGGGCGACCTGAGTTGCATTCGAAAACTTGAGCTGGTACGTCTTTATCTGTGCAGTCGACCCACCTAACTTTGAGAGATCAAAGCCACCCATGCCGCCTGTTGCGCCTGCATCACCACCAGCTGCACCACCAAAGCCAGTGAAACCACCGAAGCCGCCGCGTGAGCTGCCACCACGGTTTGCTTGAGGCTTCGCCTTAACGACAAGGAAGTTGCCATCTTTTTTGATCTCAAAGTTCCGCAAACCCAATGCCGAATTCAGCATTGCGAAAGCGTCCTTAAGATTCTGCGGCTTAGGACTCTGTAATGACAACCCACCAACGAGGGCGGGGTCCTTTAGGATTGCAACACCACTTGCATCCGAGAAGACTTTAAGGACTGCATCCACACTTGCATTACGGAAGTCAAGCTTGACAGTCGTTTTAGTACTTAGCTTAAAGTTTTCCCAAGGTTGCTTGGTGGCACCCATGTCTGAAAAGTAGTCAACCTGCGCATTGGCGATGGTCGGAACGAAAACACCTAACGCAACAAGTGATGCTAAACGGCTAATGTGCTTCATATTCATTGATTTCCTTGATTGCGATTTCGTCGTCGCTGGTTGGTATTCGCAGTTCCTAAATCGGTTGCTGGGGCAGGAGACGGACCATCTGCCGGATTGCTTGTGCTAACAGACGGTACTGTAGGTGATTTTGTTCGTAGCGACTCATCATCGACCACTGTTGGGTCGACAAATCTCAGCTTTTCCCGTTTACCATCCGGGGACTCAATCGTGATGTCTGCGTCACTGATCGCACGAACAATATAGCCATCAAAGGACTGACCCAGTCTGAGTGATGCCAAATCACCATTCGTACTCTCAACTGTCGCGAGACGCTGACCATCCACAATTGAAATGCCAGTCAGACGCCATCCACCGCTTCCAAAGCCACCGCTATCGGCAGCCCCACGTGATGTCGTTGTTCGCGAAACCAGAGGTCGGAACAGATCCCGACTGGACGGGGCAACAGTAGTGAACTTTAGCTCGAAATCTTCTGGCAACATTCCTGGAATGCCCTCGGCTTGCCTTAGGGATGCCTTTTTCACTGCAGGCTTTTTTACGATCGCTGCCGGTTCCGTGTAGAAGTACACACCCGCACCGATAGCTGCAGCAACGGCAATGTAGATGACTGGCCGGCTTAGCTTTAACTTCATTTCTTGCCGGTCTCCTTCGTTGGTTTCACTTTAGGTTGCTTGATCTGAACATCCGGAGTTTGGTAGCCAACCACAACAATGTTGGCGGAGACCATCGATACACCTGCTGAATCCTGAGGGGTGAACTGAATGGAGCGGACGACAAACCGTGACGTTGGGGTATCTAGGCTACGAATCGCACCAACCACGGATAGGGATGCACCAGTCAACTGAATCGCAAACGCACGTTCATCGACAATACCCAGCTTGGCGGTTCGTTGCGGGCGAACCGATGTCAGTTCCAACTGATATAGCTTGGCGGTCATCAGAGCAATCCGCATGAGCTCCGATGTCACCGAGTCCGCATCCCCTGCGAGCAGACGCTGTTTGTTTACCTGACCTGCGGCAGCCTTGGATGATTCCAGACGCTTGATATCTTCTTCAATGTTCTCGATCAGAATGGTTCGGCTACGTGCGATGCCTTTTGCTGAGCGTGCGGGCACGAATGCTGCATATGCAACCGTCAAAAACATCGTAGCTATACTAATGCCCATGACGATGTTGGGTGTTTTAGGAGTCAGACCACTTGTCATGATTTATCCGAACCCTTCGATGTCCCAGCAGCCTTCTTCGCTTTAATAGGCTTTGGCAGAGGAACATTCGCAACAGCCGTCACGTTCATCGTAAAGTTCACCACTTCTGTCTGTTCGATTTTGGCTGTTGATGCATTGACAAGCTGAACATCACGAAAACGATCAGATTCGCCAAGTGTGTTCACGAATTGTGTTATCGCTTCATTTGTCAATGCAGTGCCACGAATCTGTAGGGGACGACCCCGATCCATGTTCACACCCGTGAGCCAGACTGTCTCTGGTGCCGCAACGGTGATAGTAGCCAGTGCATCCGATAATCGTTGGCCGGGTTGAAAGGCAGGGTCTAACAGGTTCGTAAAGTCGGTTTGCTTCTTGCTCTCGAGCTCAGCAATCTTCCGATTACTACGTGCCTTGGAAACACGCTTAGCCCACTTGGCTTCACCCTTTATGACAACCTGTTCCTCATCAAAGCGCTGAGTGAGGACAACAGCCACCAGTAGCGCCGCTGCAATCAAGAAGTATATCGAGAGGCGATTACTTTTCTTTGTTGTAGCCGCAAGCTCTTTGCCTTGCTCTTGCCGCGAAATCAGGTCATGGCCAGAAACATCTGCAAGCGATGACAACAAGTCTGTAGAGAGTACCTGCGCACCGGGAAACGCAACATTTGCTGTGGTGAAAACCTGCGCCGTAGATTGACCATCGGCTAGCAGCGTACGTTTTGCTTCAATCTCAGGAGACTCTGCATGCAGGACGGAGCGGGACAACACAGTGTCACCGCCGGCAACAAGATCAAATGTCGTCTGACTTCCATTTCCATCAACAACCAAGCCATCCGCAACATCAATGGATGCGAGTGCTGCCGCAGCAGAAACTGCCATCGGAACAAAACGAACCTGTTTGATGCCCTTAGAGCTTAGCTGCTCGCGGATATCAATCAAATCAGATGTGCGCACAGCAGCGACGACGGTCAGGACGCCATCCGCCGTGACATCCGATGTCTGATGCGCACAAAATGCCGCATCTGCTTCATCGATTGGGAAGAGGGATTTCCACTGCACAAACACCAGCTGGCGAAGGTCATCACTGCCAACCTTAGGAAGCCTGACTGTTTTTAGGAAAGTTCGCTCACGCCCGATTCCAACAATTGCTGACTTTCCTGATGCGTTTATGGTAACGGATGCGAAGTCAGTCTCGACAGATTTGTGTCCGGAGGAGAGCTCCATTACAGCCACTTGACTGGGGGACCAAGAGAAAACAATATCGGGCTTTAGTTGGCGCTTCATGGAGTCTGTCCTAACACTTGCGTGGTAACCGTTGGCTCTGACGTCCATTGCCACCACTCTGGCGCGGAATATGACGCAGGGAATCGCTCAAGGTTCACTATCTGCGGGGTTCCGTTCGTGATACGGACCGTTGCTTCGATCGCTACTGACTGCTGTCCAGCCGTTCCCAAGGCTCTGATAATGAATGTATCGCTACCCACAGTAAAGTAGTCGGCGATTTGTGAGAGGACACCATTGGTAACATTTGGAAATGTAGCCAGGTCTCCAAGATTAGATATTCCAGATGACTGCCGCGATAGGATCTCGCTCACTAGCTCCGCAGTCATGTTGGGAAGAAGTTCAAGCACACCCTGCGGTGCAGTATTCAGGTTTATCTTGCCCGTAAGACGTGTATCAGCCGTAAAGCCAACGGAGTTCAGGATGATATTCGCTTGTGATGTTCCAAGTGCGTTTTGTTGAAACAGGGTTCTGAAGTTTTCCCAAGGAGCATTTCGCTGCAAATTGGTTGCCGTGCCACGGTCAAGGCCAAGCTGTGTCAACCCATTAATGTTAGTAATCTGCTGATTAACGTTTACACGTTGATTACCATTTCCCTGCGTATTCGAAGAACCCGGGTCAAGCGTAATCAGCGAACGTAATGGGAGTGTACGGGTTCCAGCTGTGTTTGCTTGAGGGGAATCCACGCCACCTAAACCAGTCGAATCATCCGGAGCACCATAGAGCGTCGAAGGAGTCCAGCCATTGATTAGTAACAACTCCGAGAGTGTTCGAAGCGGCCGGCTTGCTTTCTGATAGGGAGTTGTCAACTGCGTGTAGACAGCATTATCCGCTCCACTTGCCCGTGTGGATGTCGCAGGGTCCTTCCAATCAAGCAATGAATCAGACTGCTCCGATGTCAATGAAAGATTCAGCAGAATTTCACTGGTTGATGTATTGATGTCAATAAGAGAACCGGCATCGATGATCTGGTACCGAAACGTTGCATTTCCAAGGTCAAACTGTTCATCTCCCTGCTGACCTGCCAAGTACCAATCATCGTTCATCGTCACCAGATTGGTATTTACCGTCGTAAGGGATGCCAAGGCTTGGTTTAGCCCTGCACGGGATGCCGCTTCGGCACGCATGAGCTGCATTTTCCCAAGAAGGATATTGGAAGTCTGGCGATGATTTGCTGCAACTACGGCGACAATGGCCACTAGTGCGGTAACGACAATCAACACCTGGAGGAGGACCGCACCACGATTGCTGTATCTCATGGTTGTGTTGCCCCTTGCGTCATAGGGTTACTGGCTGTCACATCACTGTTCGGGATAATAACGACGAACTGATGCAGCTGGTCAGTTGATTCGTCGGTCAGCCGATACTGAACCTTGACTGCCGCTGGGAGGCGTCTGGTACCAGACCGTGTGTCCCACTCGGTAAGCCACTCTGAGCCATCCCAGAATTGAAACCCAATTTCTGAAACATCGGCGCTTACCAAAGACTCGAAGCCACCTTGCAGTGGATCGGCATCTACAGGTCGCTGTATGCGCTCAAACATTCCAGCTGCGTTGCCAGCATCGCCTGTTGCAACGGTGCCATAGGAATATTCGGCTAAACCACCCAATGGACCGTAGGTATCGTGGACATCATCAAAGGTCAATTCGTTACTGAGAGATCCACCTGGGATGTAGGAATAACTCGATGTAAACGTAATACGCGTGGCTCCAAGGTCGCTTGATGCCTCATCCGACGACGCGATAAAGAAGGACTTCGTATCGTTGGCATCGCTGCTGATGAGGGCACATGACAGCGATTGGCGCAATCCGGATGTCCAGTCTGACTTGCTCTGTTCGGTTTGTAGCACCCGTTGCGAAAAATACAGGTGATCGACGCCGGCCCGGAATGCAACTGCTGATGCTGCGACAACAATCCCACCGACGCCCATAGCAACGAGAAGTTCAATCAGTGTTAGTCCTGCCTCGCGTTGCCTCACTATTGTCCGCCTGTTCCAGTGGTCGAAATCGAGGACGCATCGAAAATGACTGTCGAGAGAGACTGTTGAGAAACCGCATCCGAGGCAGTGATCGTCACCACGTATGTGCCATCTACCGAGCCTACCTGCACATCAATGTTATAACTGGCATCCGGCGCGCCATCTTCGGAAAAGTCACCATCTGTGGGAGTCTCCGTCACGGGCGATGTCACTCCGATTTCTTCGATCTTGTTTGCTGCCAATCGGAGGAGACGTTCCGAATGGACGGCATTGATGTTGGTTTTCTGTAGGGATGCGAGTGCCTGCATTGCAGCTACGACACCGACGCCACACAGAATCACGGCTACCATCGCCTCGACAAGCGTAAATGCACGCCTATTGTGCATTGTCAGGGACCCAGTCACCGGCAGCCCATTTACCACCCGAAGCCTGCGCATCCGGTAGGTTTCCATCTGTAAACCAAGTTGCTGCACCAGTTTTAGTCACGCGGAGAATCAGGCTGCTTCCCGTGTCGGTTGTGAATGTCAGATCAGCCGCATCACATTGACCATCGCCGTACGCAGACCAGTTATCAAGGGCTTGTGGGTCACCATTCGCCTCAACCGGCGGCGTCTCGACAGAATCGAGCGTAAGCTTCCCATTGAACGTCGATGATTTAATTTCCACGGGGTCTTGCGACCCTTGAACACGTTCCATCACGAGCGTTCCACTGTCATCACGCAGCTGGACTGTAGCGGATGACTTCTTCGCTTCGGACATTGCTTGCGCTATGAATACGACAACATTTGACTTAGCGGTCACCATCGCCATGGCATCCTGCATACGCATTACATTAGGTATTACCAATGTTGCAAGCAGAAGAAGGATGCCAATGAGAACTGACATTTCAACCAGGGAAAAAGCCCGTCGCCTTGTCATCGTGTGACGAACTATTCGCTCGTGATGTCTGCTGCATCACCTTCGCCACCTGGAGCCATATCGGAGCCATAGCTCGTGATGGTGAAGTCGTCGCCATTTGCGCCTGGAGCTTCATAGGTATAGTCACCACCCCACGGGTCTTGTGGGAGTTCTTTTTGGCTATACGGTCCACGCCAGCCATTGACATTGCTTGGTTGTTGGCGCAATGACATCAGGCCATCTTCGGTGCTTGGATATTGATCGCAGTCAACTCTGTACTGCTGAAGCATTCCTGTAAGCGTCGAGATATCTGTCGCAGCCTTCGCACGCTTCGCATCACCGGTTCGCCCAACAACCCGGGGGACGATAAGCGCAGCAAGAATCGCGAGAATAAGGATGACGACCAGCAGCTCAATAAGCGTAAAGGCGCGCCGGGAACGTAAGTTTCGCATGATTTTCATTTCACCAAGTTACCTGCCATAAAGATTGGTATCAAAACAGAAAGAACGACAAATCCAACAAAAACACCCATTGATAACATAATCGCCGGCTCCAGAAATGAGACGAGGCGCCGCATCCCGGTGTCCACTTCGAAGTCCATCGAATCGGAGACCCTGCCTAACATCCGAGGTAAGTCACCCGTTTCCTCACCAATCGCAACCATGTGCGTTAGGACCGGAGGAAAACAACGTACATCGCGGAGGGCAACGGCAATAGCACGCCCTTCACGCACCTCTTGTTCAACTTTTTTGCAGGCCAGCTGGTAAACACGGTTTCCACTGGAGAGCCCAGCAATCTGAAGTGCA
>Ga0114981_10003474_pt1 | contig 10005 bp, 10 predicted proteins | sample S_140806_MF_Meta_FD_87028 | JGI IMG/M metagenome (GOLD analysis project Ga0114981, IMG submission 87028) | Freshwater microbial communities from Lake Simoncouche, Canada to study carbon cycling - S_140806_MF_MetaG | ecosystem: Environmental > Aquatic > Freshwater > Lake | place: Lake...
CACCATACTGCTCCATTTACGAATGCTAAAGCATGTTTACCAATAAGTCCGCAGTTAGAACCTACTTTTCTTATACTGAATGTATAAGGAGGTCCTACAAACTGAATTGTATAAGCTGCAGTATCTGTAACAACTAATATATAATCTTTTGCTCTAACAGCACCAATAATAGTTGTACCATCATCTAATCTAAATGTACCTGCTGTATTTGTAGAAGTCGGTACATAATCTTCAATATCTTCTTGATCAGAAAATCTTATAAACATTGGATCTTGAGTTGAAGGATTACCAATAGTTGTTTCTGTTCCTAAATGTAATAAATGTCTATCTCTATCAGATACAATGGTTTGAATAGTAGATGTTGGGTTATTTGGAACTAATACTGCTCTTGTTGAAGTTCCAGTTCCTCCAGTTGGATACCAAATAAATGTTTTACCATTTTTAATAGTTGCAACTAAATTTTCTCCAAAGTTATCTAATGACCAATCAGCTGCATCAATGGTTGCATTAGAAGTTGTTCTTGGTGTTCCCCATGTTGAATCTCCCCATAACCCTGTACCCCAACCATAACCTAAAGCAGCAATTAATGGACCTATAATATAATAAGGCGTACAAGTTGCAGACCCAGAAGCTGTGCTATTTCCAGTTGCATTTGTTGCCATAGTAATTGTAAATGTTCCGCTTGTTGGAACCGAGACTACTTCAAATGTATTTGTTGTAAAATCAGCAGCTACGTAACCAGATCCAACTGGTGCAGTAACTAGACTAAATACAATATATTCACCAATATCTAGATTATGTGAAGCTTTATTAACAGTAACAGTTTTAGATCCAGATGTTGTAGTAAATGTACAAGAAGTTAATTCTCTATCTGTATCTAAAGGTGTAATATCATATAAACTATCTGCATCATAAACATATAAACATTTATTAGTTCCGAGAGCCGCGTATCGTCTGCCAGTTAAATCGGTCCACGACCATTGCGCTCTTGCAGCGCCAGCTATTAATTTATCTGTAATTTGTTCCCAACCACCTAGTTTTTCAGGTGATCCATATCTAAATCTAACATTATTGCCATCAATCCATTCACCCATTGCTTGTGAAGCTGTGGCTTGTTTATTAAAACCTGCTTTAAGTGGTATCTTTGCTAAAGGCATATTATAATTGTTGTATTGGGTATCTTATTACTACTAATCCTGAATTTGCATTTGGGTATGTTGGTAAATATCCGCCACCAGCTCCTCTTCCATAAGTTCCTGAAGAATTGTATGTTGTATAACTATCATCTCCAGCAGTGATTACACCACCATTAACAACATTAGTTCCAGTACCTATACCAGCAGTAGAAGTTCCACCTCCACCTCCTCCTCCACCTTGAAAATCTCCTCCAGCAGCTCCTCCTGCACCGCCTCCAGCTACTCCACCTCCGCCCCCGCCTCCTCCTGAAGCATCTCCTCCAGCATCTTGACCTTGAGAACCATTTACAGAACCAGATGAACCAGCAGTTCCACCACCTCCCGAGGATCCAGAAGTTCCGTTTGTACCTCCGCCACCACCATCTCCAGCTTGAACTGATCTTTCAGCTCCTCCACCACCGCCGCCACCTGAAGCAACTATTAATCCAGTTGTTCCTCTCATAATAGCAGAAGCAGCTCCTGCACCACCTCCTCCACCAGAAAATCCACTTGGCCCAGCATTTCCACCGCGACCTCCGTAATAATAATTAATAGAAGAAAGTATTACACCTTCTCCAGCAGTTCCCCCACCTGCTCCACCAGATAAAGAACCAGGTCCTCCTGCTCCTCCAACACATATTTTTAATGTTTCAGCAAATATAGATAGACTTAAATTTCTTGCGTAAGCTGCACCGCCACTATCACCACCATTTCTTCCAGCAGCAATTCCTCCTGGTCCAGTATATCCACCTAAACCTCCCCCACCACCCCATAAAAAAGTTTCAATTGTTCCGTATTGTCCTGGACTAGTAATTATAAAATCACCTGTAGATGTAAAAGTATGAACCTGCCATAATTTACCAGAAATTGTTTGTGTGGTAATTGTTCCACCCGTAGCTATTACGGAGTTAAATCCTCCAGAGCCTATTAAAAAAGGATAAAGAGTCATTATGTTTAACTAAGTCCACCACCTGTAATAACAAATGTGTTAGTTGTTACGCAATAAACAGTAGCTAATCCTTTTTGAGCTAGTGTTCTATTTCCTGTATTAGATGTACCCACTTGATACATTGTTACACTCGTACTTTGTGTAATTGTAATATCTGTTGTTCCACTATTAAATATAATTGCATTCTGTCCAGCTGTGAATGTACTTGGAGGTACAATTACATTTGAACTTGTTGATATACATTTACCGTGGTCCGTGGCTGTTATAGTATAGGCGCTTGTTTGTGCAGCTATTGGAACAAGTCTCACTTCTCCTTTAGAATCGTTATTAGTAGCACCTGTTAAAGTAGTGCAAGAAATTGTAGTACCTGTTAATGTTGTAGCTGTTGCAGTTGTTGCAAGGAATGTATTAGTTGAAACTGTAGCTGTTGCAATTAAATTACTAACAGTTAAGCTTTGTGTAGTTGTACTTCCATAAGTAAGAACTTGATCAATAGTCATAGTTCCACCTAAACTATTTAAATCAATTGAAGTTACATTAGTTCCATCTGAATAAACTCCTGTAATTTTACTTGAAGTTAATGCAACACCAGTTCCTGAAGTTGTTTTAAATGTTAATGAATAAGTATTACGTGTTGTTGAATCTTTTATAAAATAAACTTTCTCAATACCGTCTGGTAAATTAACCGTAGAATTTGCTGATAAAGAACCTGTAAATTCAAGCACCATATTTCTAGCATTAGAAATAGTTGCATTTGTCATTGCTAACGTTGTAGTCGTTGAGGTTAAAGCAATAGATTGATATCCAGCAACTGCTTGTTGTATTAAATTCCAGTTAGTATTTGTTTTATCTCCCCAGGTATTCGAGTTTTCACCCGTTACCATTAATTCTAGTTTAAGATCCGTTGAATAAGATGATGCCATAATCCTTTATTATATAGTTATTAAGCCGCTATATCAACCACGGTCCATGTATTAGTTGCGTTGATATTAACCACTGCCCACGCATCTATGAATACTTTTCCAACATTTGATGTCATTTGTATTCCAACCAATTCAACACCAATTGAAATTACTACAGTTCCTGTAGTTGTATTTAAAGGAGTTAAAGCTGTAAGAAAAACTTCATTATCAATTCGTACAGATACTGAATCTGTTGTAGATTGTAATAAATTTGTAGTTACATCAACATTAGCGTTAGCTGTAGTTTGTTCATCTCCTAAAGAAACTGTTAATAAATTAGTAGATACTTCAACATTAGCCCCAGCAGTAACAGTCACCGAAGTAACTGTTGTACTTAATAAAACTCCAGTAACATCAATTAATGAGATAGCTTGAGCATCAACACTATTAACTGTAGAGTTTAATTGTTCTCCTATTACATATTGTTCACTTAAAATTTCTATAGCTACAGTATTAACTGTAGTTAAAAGTTCAACTTCTGCACCAGCGGCAATAAATATATTTCCACCTGCTTCAATAGTTACACTATCAACTGCTGTTTGAATTAAGTTTGTAGATAAATAAATTGTTTCATCTAAATAGAATGAAACATTTCCTGAAGCAGTCGTTAATAAGTTTGTATCTAAATTAACATCAGCGTTAGCTTCAACTTGCTCATCACCTAAAGTGATTGTTAATAAATTTGTATCAAGAGTAACACTAGCTTCAGCTTGTACAGATACACTAGATATTGCAGTATCAGCTTGGACGCCAGTAACTTCTACAGTCTGATTTATAATACCTTCAGCTGAAAAGGGTGCTTCTGCAAATGCTGTTGCTCCAAAAAACATATAATAATCCTATAGTGGGAAGGGTTGGTGTATAGGTGGAAGACCCCTCCCAATATAGAATTATATCATATTGTTGAGGATGCCTAAAGTATCAACTCAGTTAGATTTTTATTATTACCAATAGTTCCTTTGATAAATACATTAAAAGCAAGACTAATTCTTGTATTATCACCTTCTTTAGTTTCTACCATATGAGTTAAAGAAGATGGGAATAATATAATATCTCCTGTTTTTACAGTAAACCACCATGTGTCAGAATTATATAAATTCCAATCTTTAGTTTCTGATTTAATGGTTTGATATCCACTTCTGAAGAATTTAATTTTATCAAACTCTTCATGACAATTAACATAAAATACTCCTGATATTAATGAATTAGGGTGTTCATGTTTATGATGATATTGATTTGTTTCGGTATAATTTAACCAAGATTGAGTAATATAAGGTGTTACTGCATCTGTATAAGATAATACTTTATTAAAGTAATCTTGAACTCTTAAATATAAATCTTCTTTTAATGAACCAAAAGCTTTTTGATTTAATATGTAATTATCATTAGAAGTAATATTACCATCATTTTTATAGTGGTCTAATTTAGATTTCTCAACAAAAGTTAATTCTTTTTTACTGAGTTCTCTATCTAATTTTGACATATAGATAGGTGTTGGAAATATTCCGTTTATTGTAGATTCAATCATTATGATTGATTATACTAAATTAAGGTTGTTGTAAAGTTATCTATTCTATATTAACTTTTTTTGTAGTTCTTCTAATTGTTTTTGTAATTGTTCTAAAGTAAGAGCTGGTTTAGCAGGTGGTATAATTTCAATAACATCAGGTTGTGGTATTGTATAATCATCAGCAACTTGTTCAACTGTAACTTCTCCAGTAACAACTGTTTGGTAAGAAGCACCATCACAAATATAACCATTTGCTACTTGTTCAACATTATTGAACACACCGAATATTCCACCATTATTATCTATTAATATTTTTTTCATATTTTTATCCACCTATGTATTTAACTATTGTTGTAAATAATGGAGATACACCACCATTATTTGTAAGCACAGCAAAAGTGTTTGTATCTAATTCTATAATTTTTGAACCTACAGGTGGAGTACTTATAAGAATTGATTTATTAAATGATTGTACACTTTTTATTGCCATGTGATTTCCATCTCTTTTTAAAAGATAATAACCATTTATAGTATATAAATTACTAATAGCATAATCTCCATTATTAAATGGTGTATCTAACATAAAATAATAACCAGTATTAAAATTATTATAAAAAGTATAAAGTCTATCTGAAACATGAGTTACTGTAGTTCCTGAAACTGTATATTTAACACTACCATATGGACCCCAAACAATAAAATTTGTAGAATCAATTTGATTAATGAAACAACCATAACCTCCATAATTAGTATTTAATGTTGAAGTTGTATTTGCTGTATTAAATACAGGAGCATTTGTTCCACTTATTGTTATAATTCTAGTTTCATTACCAGCTGTTCCTGGATAAGCCATAAAAAGTTGTGTATCACTAATTCTATTAATTTGTAAAGGTGTACCATCTTCTGCCATTGTTATCGCAGTTGATGAGATTGTGCCAATAGTTGGTGCTGAAGCACCATTGTACTGAATGGTTCTTAATTTAAAAGTAGATGCTGCACTTCTTTCGCTAAAAGCAATTAATGTAGAAGTAACTTTTATAGGTTTACCAAAAGGCATGTTAGTAGTTGCAGCAATACTAAAAGTTGAACTTGTTGTTCCAACAGTAATAGTTGAGCCTGATAAACTAAATGGAACAGCAACGCAATTTGCTGCTCTAGCAACTAATAAAATACCTGTTGTTGAACTTGTAAGACATACAGAAGCACCTATTGATGCTGTACTTGAACCATTATATAATATTGTTTCTGAATTTACTGTTATTGTTGTACCAGAAAAAGAAATAACTCTACCATAAACATCTCTATTAGATGTACCTTTATGATAACTTACAAAAAAACTAGAAGTATCAATTTTTGACATTGAAAATCCAATTTCCCATTGATAACCCATTACAGCAGATGATGCACCATTATTTGCTTCAACTGTTACAAATGGTAATGAAGCAAGATTAAATGGTGCTGACTGGGTAGTATTGTTAGATACAACAGAGTTAGTTACATCGCTTGCAAAAATTCCATCACTTGTTGTATTTGAAAGTAAAGTTAATTCAATAGAACTTGTTGGTTCACATGTTGTTAAAATATAACCACCATTATTTTTAATACTAAATGGATAAAATCCAGTATTTACTATAACAAAAATTGGAAAACCTTTTGTTGTTAATGTTGTAGCATCAGGAAGAATAACTGCTTTATCAGCAGCAGTCATTTCAACACTTTGAGCCTGAGTAGAAGCACTTGTTAATGTTATATCAACAGCAGAAGAAGTTGTTGTAGCACCAGAAAATCCTGCTTGTGGTGCATTCCAAGTATTATCACCTCTTAAAAAATTTGATGAAGTAGGGGTTCCTGTTGCTGATAATTGAGATATTCCTACTGAACCTGTTGGTAAATTAACGCTTCCAGGCATAGCAACAGTTTGTCCTGCTGCACCAATAGTTACAGTTGTAGCATTAGTTTGAGTAATTAAATTACTCGTGTTTAAATTCTGAAGTGCGTCTGTTCTTATAATACTAGCCATTGATCACCTCCCAGTTTTGAATTTGCTCGTTCCAATTATATCTTTTTCCGTCTGTTGGCATAGGAATTGGTGATTCCCAAAGACAAGTTTGTTCATTTAATATCCAACTATTATACGGTTTTTTAGAAATAAAAGCATCTCTATCTTCATCATAAGTATAACCTATTCCAGCAAAGTTTTTTCTAATATTTCTATTATATGAAGTTTGTTTCCAAATTGGCCATTTATATAATTCATTTAAAAATTGAATTCCAAGTTCTTCTCTTTCAATACCTAAAGAATCTTTTAATACTTCATTATTAACAGAAACAACTTCTATTATTTTATTGTTTAATCCTATTTTTGCAAAGTGTGCCATAATTTATCCTATGCTGTATAAGTTCCTGAACCTGTAAATTTAATAATTGTATTACTTCCACTTGTAGTAACTGTTGGAGAACCTGTTGTTGTTCCTGAGTATCTTGAAGTTGGAACACTTAATATAACAACTCCAGAACCTCCAGAACCTCCTGCAACTCCAACACTTAATTGAGTTCCTCCACCACCACCACCTCCTAAGTTAGCAGTTCCATCTGATCCAGCATTGTTTCCTCCAGCAGCACCACCATTTCCTCCACCACCAGTTCCTCCAGATCCTGCTGTTCCAGGGGTTCCTCCTCCACTATAAACTCCACTTCCACCACCACCTGCGTAAGTTACTGAACTTCCTGTAATTGAAGATGCTGTACCATTTCCACCATTACCACCAGTATTACTAACGGCATTACCACCTACTGCTCCTGCTCCACCGCCTCCTCCTGATGGATAACAAGGTAGTGAATTAATTGCAGTTCCTCCATTATTACCTTGACTAGGAGAGGTGCTAGGAGTGTTTCCTGAACCTGCTGACAAACTTCTATTTGCACCACCACCAGAACCTCCTGAAGATGCTATTGGTGCAATATCTGCTCCACCTGATCCACCTCCACCAGCTGACGTTATAGTTGTTATTCCTGTTCCTGTTATAGATGAGTTACTACCAGAAGCAGCGGCTACACCATACCCAGTTGGTCCAGTTGCTCCTGCACCAACTGTAGCTGTATATACTAATCCAGGATATATATTTTGTGTGGATGTTCTATAACCGCCTGCTCCACCGCCGCCTCCACCTGTTGAGCCACCAGCTCCGCCTCCAGCTACAACTAAAATATCTGCTGAATATGGAACTGGAAAACTGCTTCTTAAACCATCAGAACTAACTAACCAACCTTGTGTTGAATCTATATAAAATATTGTTACCGCAGTTCCATTTATAAATAAAACAGCGTTGCTAGTTAAACCTGATATTTTTAATCCATTTGGATTAATTGTTAGATTATTTGTTCCAAAAGTTCCTGCGTAATCTACTAATTGAATTTGATCTCCAACTGAAGCTGAAGCTGGTAAAGTTACTGTAAAAGCTGAAGATGTAGTATTACAAGGATATAAATTTCCTTTAACTGCTGTAAATCCTGTTGTTTGAACTGATTGTGTAGTAAGTCCCGCGCCTAATAAAGTAGCTCCTGATGCTATTTGTATAGTATCCCCCGTTGTACCAAGAGTAAGTGTGTTACCACTATACGATGCAATTTGATTTACTTTAAGTAAAGGCATTATTCAACTAGCTCCCAGTTTAAATTTTGTTCGTTCCAAGAATATATTTTATCAATTGAAGCATCACTTGGATAAGGTATTGGAGATTCCCAATTACAAGTTTGTTCATTTAATATCCAACTATTATAAGGTTTTTTAGGAATAAAAACATCTCTGTCTTCATCATAAGTATAACCTATACCTGCGTGATTTTTTCTTAAAGGTGTTCCACCTAATTTATGAACTCCACCATGAGTGTTGTAAGATGTTTGTTTCCATACTGGATAACCTGTTAATTTAGTTAAGAAATCAATTCCAATGGATTCTTGTTCTACTCCATTTGAATCATGAAGAACTTCATTAACTACTGAAAGAACTTCTATTACTTTTGAATTTAATCCTATTTTAGCGAATGATGCCATTATGCTGTATAACTCCCTGATCCGTTAAATTGCATTATTGTATTACTACCAGATGTAGTAACTGTTGGCGAACCTGTTGTTGTTGAAGAATAACTTGCAGTTGGTACACTTAGTATAACAACTCCTTTACCACCAGCTCCACCATTATTTGCATTTCCACCACCACCTCCGCCTCCTGTGTTAGCAGTTCCAGCAACACCAGCACCACCACCGCCACCATTACCACCACCACCTGAACCACCTGGTGCTACATAGGTACTACCATCACCACTTCCACCACCACCACCACCTGCTCTTGTAACAGATGATCCTGTTATTGAACTTGCTGTACCACCGCCACCACTACCAGCAACTCCAGCTCCACTAGTAGTACCACCAACAGCACCAGCACCTCCTCCACCCCCACCACCGTATGGAGGAGTTGTGTTGTTATTTCCTCCATTATTACCTTGGCTTGGAGACGTACTTGGTGTGTTACCTGCACCACCTGGTGCAAAAGAAATTGAAGATCTTCCAGCACCACCTCCTGATCCCCCTGAAGTAGCATTATTATTATCATTTGAACCTCCTCCACCACCTCCAGCAGAAGATATTGTTGTTAAACCAGAACCTGATATTGAAGAAGCTGAACCAGTTGATCCTGCTGTAGCAGGTGCACCAGCAGCACCACCATCGCCAACTGTAACTGTAATTACTGTTCCACCATTTACAGATTGAGTTGATGTTCTATAACCTCCAGCACCTCCTCCTCCTGTATTTGCACCACCACCTCCAGCTACTACTAAAAAATCAACTGAATAAACTATTGGAGATAAAGCATCTGTTCCATTATTTACTCCAGATGTTGGTAACCATCCACGTGTTGTGTCTGTATATGTTAAAAAAACTGATTCTTTATTTGTATTTAATACTTTATTTGAAGTTCCACCTTCTAATTTTAATCCATTAGAATTAATTGTAATATTATTTGTTGAAGCATATCCTGAATAATCATTAATACCTACTATGCTTCCAAATGTAGGTGAAGCAGGTAATGTTACTGTAATTGCTGCTGTTGAAGTATTAACAAAATATCCTGTTCCAGCAGATACTGTTAACGCTGAAGTTACTAACGTTGAAGTCCAGTTTAATCCGCTATTATAAGTTGCACCAAATCCTAAAGATGAAGCTCCTGAAGCTAAAGAAATTGTTTGCCCAGTTGTTCCAATAGTAATAGTTGTAGCATTCGTCTGCGTAATTAACGTAGACGTATTATTATTCTGAATTGTATCAACTTGTAAAATTCCGCCCATATTTATACTATTACTAAACTTCCTGTTACTGTTTGTGTTCCTGTTATACTAACAGGTCCTGCTA
>Ga0114981_10003476_pt1 | contig 10004 bp, 6 predicted proteins | sample S_140806_MF_Meta_FD_87028 | JGI IMG/M metagenome (GOLD analysis project Ga0114981, IMG submission 87028) | Freshwater microbial communities from Lake Simoncouche, Canada to study carbon cycling - S_140806_MF_MetaG | ecosystem: Environmental > Aquatic > Freshwater > Lake | place: Lake...
GCCTCGGTGTGGACGGCATTTTCGACCCGGAAAAAGCGTTCGAAGATCCGCTCCTGGTCGGCGGGGGAGATGCCGTAACCGGTGTCGGCAATCTCAACGCGAAGCCGGGGCAGGGGGGATGTGAGCAGGCAGCTCGGCCCCTGCAAGCGAGCTTGGGCGTCGGGCAAAGGACAGAGATCTGGCCAGGGGTAGGCCCGCAGCGTCAGCTGGCCGCCGCTAGGGGTGAACTTGAGGGCATTGCCCACCAGGTTGTCGAGCACCTGCAACAGCAGATCCCAGTTGCCAAGCACCCGCGGCAAATCGTCGTCGCTCTGGCAGGCCAGTGTCACCCCCCGTTCCCGGGCGTTGAGGCGATAGGTGCGCAGGGTTTGTTCGATGGCCGAGCCGAATTCGATCGATTCCAGAGGACAGGCCCGTTCCGATTCCAGCCGGGAGAGGTCGAGCACATCATTCACCAAGCGGGTGAGGCGATCGGTTTCGGCGTTGGCAATGCCCAGGAATTCAGTTTTCTGTTCTTCGGTAAGGCTGTCGGCGCAGTCGTGCAAGGTTTCGACGTAGCTTTTGATATTGGACAAGGGTGTGCGCAACTCGTGGGAGACGTTGCTGATGAAACGGCTCTGGGCTGCGTTCAGCTCCACCTCGCGGGTCAGGTCCTGGATGGTCATGGCGATGCCCTTGAGGCTTTCGCCGCTGGCATCCCGCACCGATTGCAGCACGATCCGCAGGGTGCGGGCCGGTTCGCCAAAGCTGCAGCGCACATCAGTGCTGTCCTTCTCACCCTCCATGAGCGCCAGCAGGGGCCCATGCAGTTCCATGGCCAGCACATCCGGCAGGGCGTTGGTCAGTTCGTTGCCCTCCAGGGTGCGACCCTCCCAGCGGAACAAGCGCCGGGAGGTGGGGTTGGCCAAGACGATCTGACCCTCCGCATCCAGCAGCACCGCCCCATCGGCCATGGTGGCGATCAGGGATTGCTGCTTGCTTTCGGCGGCGGTCAGCTCCTCGATATTGGCCGCTTTGTAATCCTCCAGTTGGGACGCCATCGTGTTGAAGCCCTCCAGCAGCTCCCCCAGTTCGCCACCCACGGGCAAATCGATGCGGGTGTTGAAGTTGCCGCCGGCGATTGAGCGCACCCCCCGCAATAAATCCTTGAGCGGTTGGGTGATGGTCAGGGCATTGATCACCGAGCCCAGCATCACCAAAACCCAGATCGAAATGAACACCGCAACGGTGACCTCGCGGGTGAGGGCGGCACTGGCCAGCAGGGTTTCGTTGGGGTTGATGCCCAGGGCGACGACACCCAGGTAGTGGTCGTCGCTGACGATCGGCACGAACACATCGGTCACCTGGCCATTGGGGGTCAGGTGTTGGCGGATCAGGGGGTTGTCGGGTCGCTTCTGCAGGTCGGCGGGAAGCTCGAGGCGGCGGCTGAGCAGTTGATCGCCGGGACCGCCGGCCCCCCCCGAACCCATCGGGATGCCCAGGTAAAGGAGACCATCGGCATCGGCGAAGAAGATGTAGCGCAGACTGCGGCTGGTGCGCCAAAACTGTTCGGCCACGACCGCCAGTTGGCGATCATCGCCGCGGGCCACCAGCGGGGTGACGTTGGCCGAGAGCAGCAGGCCCAGGTCGCGGGCATAGCGGGTGTCGCTGAGTCGGGCATCGCGCTGAATGCCGTTGAGGGCAAAGAAGGTGATGCCCGTCATCAGCAGGCTGACCACCAAGGTGCCCACCGCCAACAATTTGGTCTGGAGGCTGAATTCAGCCCACCAACGGCCCAGCCAGGTGATCCAGGCCGGGCTGGGGCTGGGGGCGCCAGCGGGTCTGGCGGCCGTTGTCATAACGGCACACCACCAGGGGGACGGCGCACCTGGTGGCCGATATCGCGCCGGTAGGTGAGGCCCTCAAAGTGCACTTGGGCCAATCCCGCGTAGGCCCGCCCAAAGGCCCCATCGAAGTCGGCCGCCTGGGCCACCACCGCCAGCACCCGGCCACCGGCGGTGACCAGCTCACCGTTGCTGTCCTGGCGGCTGCCCGCATGGAACAACTGCAGGTCGGCGGCCGGTTCCAGGCTGCTGCGGATGGGGTCGCCGGAACGCACAGATCCAGGGTAGCCCTCGGCTGCGGCGATCACGCAGACACTGCAGCCGGGCTGAATTGTCAGAGCCGGCGCCGTGTCTAGCCGGCCGAGGGCGCAGGCCAGCAGCACCGCCGCCAGTTCGGGGCCCAGCAGGGGCATCAGGGTTTCACATTCGGGATCGCCGAAACGGCAGTTGAATTCGATCACCTGGGCCCCCTTGGCGGTGAGCATCAGGCCGGCATAGATCACCCCCCTGTAGTCAATGCCCCGGGCCCGGAGAGCCTGCAAAATCGGTTCCAGCACCTGCAGGCGGGTCACTTCAAGCCCTGCCGCGTCAAGCAGCGGGGCCGGAGCGTAGGCTCCCATCCCCCCGGTATTGGGGCCCGTATCCCCCTCGCCGATGCGCTTGTGGTCCTGGGCCGGCGGCAGCAGCACCAGCCGCTGGCCGTCGGTGAGGGCAAACACCGAAACCTCCGGTCCCTCAAGCCGTTCTTCCAGCACCAGGGAGGCCCCCGCAGCGCCGAAACGCCCCGCGAAGATCTCCTCGATGGCCGCTCGGGTTTCCTCCAGGCTGGCCGCCACGGTCACGCCCTTACCCGCAGCGAGACCATCGGCCTTGACCACCAGGGGGGTGCCCTGGGACTCAAGCACCGCCAGGGCTTGCTCGCGATCGCTGCAACTCCAGTGGCCGGCCGTGGCGACACCGGCTTCGGCCATCAGGTGCTTGGCCCAAGCCTTACTGGCCTCCAACAAAGCGCCGTCGGCTCCGGGACCAAAAACCGCCAGCCCCGCCAGCCGCAACCGGTCCGCCAGACCGGCCGCCAGGGGGGCCTCAGGGCCCACCACCACCAGGTCGACCTGGTGGCTGAGGGCGGCCTCCTGGAGGGCGTCCCCATCGCTCTCGGCAATCGCCAGCGGCTGGCAGCCAGCGACACTGGCCGTGCCCCCATTGCCCGGAGCCACCCATACCTGCTCCACCCCGGGACAGCGGGCCAGGGCCCAGCCGAGGGCATTTTCACGGCCGCCGCCGCCCACCACCAGAATCCGCCGGGGACTGCTGATAGGTGAATGGGAATTAGGCGGAACCGAAGGCAGCATGGCTGGGCGGGGCGGGCCTGGGGGGGCCGAGGGGGACCGATAGGTTGGGGCGGGCGCAGTACGCCGCTATCACCCTGCCATTTTCCTTGACCGAGGCCCCCACCGTGGCCAAGCGCTTGACCGCCGCCCTCCAGGTGCTGCTGGTTGGGGCGGCGATTCCCCTGCTAGTAGCCCGACCCGTCTGGGCCCAGACCCTGACTGAGCCGCTGCGGCAGGCCCCGCCTGTGGCGGCCCCGCCTGCGCCCGTGGCGCCTGCGCCCGTGGCGCCTGCGCCTGAGGCGGTGGCGCCGATCGAAGCGGCCGCCTTTGCCGCCCTGCTGCGCACGGGCACCTTGGCGGAGCTGGACGTCGCCTGTGCCCAAGTGATGGCCCTGGAGGACCGGCCCCGCTTGCGCCAACTGCAGCAGCGTCTGCTGGAGGTCGTGCCCTGGCCCCAGTCCCTCGATGAGGTGTTGGTCAACGCCGATGTGTTGATCCGCTGCCGGGCCCCCCAGGCGGCTTTGTCGGTCCTGGACCGTTACGGCCCAGCAGCCGGCCCCGGCCGGGTGCAGTGGCTGCTGATGCAGTGGCGGGCCGCCAACAGCGCCCTTGACCATCGCCGCGCCGCCCTGGCCCTGGAGCGCCTCAGCGCCAACCAGCCCGCCAGCCTCGCCGCCCTGACCCTGCCGTTGCAGCGCCGGCCCGATGGCACGGTGGTGACGCGGCCCGCCCTGGACGTGCTGGCGGGCCATCTCGAGTCCAGGGGATTTCAGCAGAGCGCGGCGGCGCTGCTGTTGGCCGCAACGACCCCAGGCCGACCCCGGGCCGAGCGAATGCAACAGGCCGTGGCCCTGCTGAAGGACCTGCCGCCCGAGCAGCGCGAGGAGCTGCTGGAGACAGCGCTCAACGAGGCGGCGGCGGCGGGGGCCTGGGGGTTGGTAACGGAGTTGCTGGAGGCCCAGGCCGCCATGCCCGGTAGCCGGGGACGGGAACGGCTGCTGCGACTCAGTCCGCGGCTGGATGACGCCTACGGTGAATGGCGGTTGCGACGCTGGAATCCGGCCGATCCCCGCGTTCAGGAGCTGGAGCGCCAGCTGCGTGCACCCGATCCCCCCCTTGATTCCCGAGGGGCTCCACCGGCGCTTCTGCCGCCTTCGCGGCAGGGTTTGCCAGCCGCCACCCCCTGATGCCATGACTGTCGTGATTCCCGGACCTCTCCTGCACGAAGGCAAGGCCAAACGGGTCCATGCCACCGACCATCCCGATCTCCTGGCGGTGGATTTCAAGGACGACGCCACCGCCTTCAACGCCGAGAAGCGGGCCAGCCTGGCGGGCAAGGGGTTGATGAACTGCCGCATTTCGGCCTTGGTGTTCGAATACCTCAAAGATCGGGGGGTGCCAACCCATTACCTGGGGGTGCAGAACGGCCATTGGATGGTGGTGCGCTCCGTCAAGATCATTCCGATTGAGGTGGTGGTGCGCAACATCGCTGCCGGTTCCCTCTGCCGGCAAATGCCGATCGCACCGGCCACTCCCCTGGAACCGCCCCTGCTGGACCTTTATTACAAAGATGACCGCCTGGGAGATCCGCTGTTGACCGAAGCCCGCCTCGAACGTCTGCAACTGCTGGCCCCTGGCCAGCGTCAGCAACTGGAAGCCCTGGCCATGCAGGTGAACCGGGAATTGAGGGCCCTGTTCGGATCGGTGGATCTGGAACTGGTGGATTTCAAGATCGAACTCGGCTTCACCAGCGACAACCGCCTGGTGGTGGCCGATGAGATCAGCCCTGACACCTGCCGCCTCTGGGACCGGCGTGTAGGGGAGGGCAACGACCGCATTTTGGACAAGGATCGTTTCCGCCAGGACCTCGGCGGGGTGGTCGAAGCCTACGGGGAGGTCCTCAAACGGGTCGAGGGGGTCTGTCCGGAACCCCTGGGTTATCGGTAAGGTCAGCCGGACTCGCGGCCTGGCCGCTCCGCTCCCGACCTTCATGCCCGGCGATTGCCCTCGCAGGATGCCCATGGTTCCCGCAGCCTCCTGGCGAATCGCTGCGCTGGCGGGGTTCGTCCTTGGGGTTACTGGCCCTGCCGCAGCTGCCTTGGGGGCGAATACGGCCCCGCAGGTCCCAGGCAATGGACCGCTCCCGATCCCATCCCTGCCGATCAAACCGCTGCCACCCCATTCTGGGATTACCCCCCTGGCCCAGGCGACGCCAGCCCCCCAGCAGACTCCCGGAGTCACGGTGCCGCCGCTCAAGGCTGCCCCTGCGACGGGGGCTCCCACCCCGGGGGTTCCCACCCCGGTGGCTCCCACCCTTGGGGGCCCCGCCCAGGTGTTGCCTGCAAAAGCGGCCCCTGCTTCTCCAGCCAAAACAACCGCCCCAGCTATCGCCCCAGCCGCTGGTTCGGCACCCACCGCCCCAGCGCCCTTCGGGGCCAACGGCAATCCCAACGCCCCCATCGTTCCAACCAAACCGCTGATCCCGGGGGCGGGCCTGGGCGAAACCCCCGCCAGTGGGGACGGTGCCAATCCGTATCAAACGCCAACCGCCACGCCGCCCGCCGCCACCAATGAACCACGGGTGTTGCTCAGCCAGGTGGTCATCGAGGGCTTGGCGGGCCATCCGGAACGCCCGCGACTTGAGCGCTCGATCTATGAATCCCTGACCATTTCGGGTGGCACCGAGGTCACCCGCAGCGAACTGCGCAAGGACCTGGCGGCGATCTATGCCACCGGCTGGTTCTCCGATGTGCGCATGCAGCCCCTCGACACTTCCGTGGGTGTGAAACTGGTGATCAAGGTGGTGCCGAACCCGGTGCTGCGCAAGGTGAGCCTGGATCCGCCGGATGTGAAGTTGCCTGCCACTTTGGTGAAGGACACGTTTGCACCAGATTACGACCGGACGATTAATCTCAATACCCTGAAGAATCGCCTACAGGATTTACAGAAATGGTATGCCGATCAGGGCTACTCCCTTGCCCGGGTCACCGGGCCCACCCGGGTAAGTCCTGAGGGGGAAATTGTGCTGGCAGTCCGCCAGGGACTGGTTGAAGGCGTTGAGGTGCAGTTCCTCAACAAAGAAGGTTCCAGTACCAATGACAAGGGCGAAATTATTAAGGGCAAGACCAAGCCCTGGGTCATACGCCGCGAAATATCCCTCAAATCAGGTGAGCTCTTCAATCGCCGCCAGTTGGAGGACGACCTCAAACGCCTATACGGAACGGGGCTTTTCAGCGATGTCAAGGTAACCCTTAAGCCCATTCCTAATGATCCGGGCAAGGTCACGGTGCAAATAGGGGTGGTAGAACAGTCGACTGGATCGCTTTCCGGCGGCTTGGGTTACAGCCAAAGTCAGGGGGTTTTCGGGCAAGTTCAAATTCAGGATAGTAATTTCCGGGGTCGCGCCTGGGATGTAGCCACCAGCTTTACCTATGGTCAGTTCGGTGGACTAGCCGATATCACCTTCACAGACCCCTGGATCAAAGGTGATCCCTTCCGCACCGCCTTCCGGGTCAAGGCTTTTGTCAGCCGTGATGTTCCCCAGATTTTTCAAAGTCGCGATAATGGCAACATTTATACTGCCTCAGACTTCTACGAAGCCCCAGGCACTTCGGTTGCTTATAATATAAATTCCGACAACAATCCCCTGGGCAAGACGATTGATTCGGTGCAATCAGCCGAGTCAAAGGATCCCAGCAGTAGTTGGTTTGATTACAACGGCAATTCAGTAGTTATTCAACGTGTAGGCGGTAATCTTCAGTTCGTGCGTCCCCTTAATGGCGGCAATCCTTTCAAGCGGGCCCCCTGGAATGTGGTGGTTGGACTCAGCGCCCAGCAGGTGACCCCGATGAACTATTCGGGCTCGATCCAGCCCTATGGCGTGGCTGCTGATAACTTCAACGGCAATGGCGGCCAAGTGCCAATTAATTCGGTGATCTGCGTCAGTTACAACTGCGCCGATCACAACCAATTACTGGGTGTGCGTCTGGCGACAACAATGAATACCCTGAACGATCCCCGTAATCCCACCCAAGGCAACTTCTTCAGTTTCGGTACCGAACAGTTCATCTCCGTCGGCCCCGATTCCCCTAGCTTCAACCGACTGCGGGCCAGTTTCACCCACTACATACCAGTGAAATGGCTCAAGTTCTACAAGGGTTGTCGTGCCAAGCCCGGCGAAACGGAAGATTGCAAGCAGGCCCTAGCTTTCCAAGCCACCGCCGGCACCAACATCGGCTCCTTGCCCCCCTATGAGGCCTTTTGCATGGGTGGCGGTAATTCGGTGCGGGGATTCTACGATTGTGACCTTGGCGTCGGTCGCAGCTTCGGGGAAGCCACGATTGAATATCGCTTTCCCCTGCTCAAGATTGTCAGTGGTGAGTTGTTCGTCGATGGCGGCAGCGCCTTCGGCAGCCAGGACAATGTGCCCGGTCAACCGGGCCCCTTGCTTGGCAAGCCGGGCCAAGGATTCTCAGTGGGCACCGGCGTGATCATCACCACGCCCGTGGGACCCCTGCGCCTGGAAGTGGCCAGCCAGGACTTCACCGGCCTGTGGCGCTTCAATCTGGGCGTGGGCTGGAAGTTCTAGTGAGCAACTGGCCTTGCGACTACAACCAAGCCTGGACCCTCGCCAGGGCCAGCGAACGCTCTGGCGTTGGATTGCACAGTGGCCAAACCAGTCGCGTGCGGCTCCAGCCAAGTGAACGCGCTGGGTACTGGGTGGGCTGGTTGGACGATCCTGGCTTGCCCCTGCACAGGCTCGACCCCGAATGTGTGGCCGATACCAGGCTGTGCACGGCCTTGACCTTGGGACAGCGCCGTCTGGCCACGGTCGAACACCTGCTGGCGGCCCTGGCTGGTTGCGGTGTCAGCCAGGCCGAGCTGTGGGTGGAGGGGGAGGAGGTGCCCCTGTTGGATGGCTCGGCCCTGCCCTGGGTGGAGGCCATCGGCGAGTCGGGGCTGCGCAATTGCGGCAGGCGCCAGGTTCCCGTTCTGCCGGCTGATCCGATACTGATTCACCAAGGCACAGGCTTTGCGTTGGCCCAACCCGCCGACAGCCTGCGGCTGTCGGCGGCCGTGGACTACCCCCAGCCCGCCATCGGTCGACAGTTCTTCAGCCTCGAACTCACTCCCGACCTCTTTGTCGAGGCGATTGCCCCAGCCCGCACCTTTGGCTTTCGTGAACAGGTGGATCAGTTGTTGGCGGCGGGTCTGATCAAGGGCGGCGCCCTGGACAATGCCCTGGTCTGTGATGGTGACGATTGGCTCAATCCACCCTTGCGTTTCGCCGACGAACCGGTACGCCATAAGCTGCTTGATCTGCTGGGGGATCTGGCCCTGGTGGGTCTGCCCCGGGCCCATGTATTCGCCTACCGCGGATCCCATGGGCTGCATACGGCCCTGGCCGCCGCTATCGCCACGGCTCAGGTAGATGGCTTACCCCCTGTTGGGATGGCCTCCGACTCTCTGCCCCGTACCCTTTCCACTGCAAGCGTCACGACCGGCCCCCTCCCTTCGCCCGCCCGCCCTTGAGCACCACCTCCGCCCTATCGCCGGCCTCCTCTGCTGAGACTGCTGCTGAGACTGCCGCTCACCAGCCAGAGGGCTGCGGCGCTGACTTCAATCCCGCCGCGGCCGCCGAAGTCGCCAGCGTTCCGGCCCTGGTGCTGGCTACGGCAGAGCCAACGCCAACTCGGCAACCGGTGGTTCTCAGCAGCGAACAAATCCAGGGCCTGTTACCGCACCGCTACCCCTTTGCCTTGGTGGACAGGGTGATTGAGCATGTGCCGGGCAAGCGGGCCGTGGCCCTCAAGAACGTGACCCTGAACGAACCCCAGTTTCAAGGCCATTTCCCCGGTCGGCCCCTGATGCCCGGCGTGTTGATCGTGGAGGCCATGGCCCAGGTGGGTGGACTGATAGTCACCCAGATGCCGGATATTCCTAAAGGCCTGTTTGTGTTTGCTGGGATCGACGGGGTGCGTTTCCGCAAACCCGTGGTGCCGGGTGACCAATTGCGCATCACTTGCGATCTGCTCAGCTTCAAGCGCCGGCGCTTCGGCAAGGTGCATGCCCAGGCCTCCGTCGATGGAGAATTGGTCTGCTCCGGAGATCTGTTGTTTTCTTTGGTGGACTGAGCTGATGTCCAGCACTGCCATGGCCCCTTTGGTGCATCCGACCGCCGTGGTGGATGCCAAGGCTCGCCTGGGGGAGCGCGTCTCGATTGGGCCCTATGCGGTGATCGGAGCGGAGGTCCAGATTGGCGACGATTGCCAGATCGGTCCCCATGTGGTGATCGATGGCCGCGTTCGGCTGGGCAAGCAAAACCGAGTGTTTCCGGGGGCCTGCATCGGCATGGAGCCCCAGGACCTCAAGTATGGCGGTGCCCCGACGGAGGTGGTGATAGGCGACGGCAACACCTTTCGCGAATGCGTCACCATCAATCGCGCCACCCATGAGGGAGAAAGCACCGTGGTGGGCCATGGCAATTTATTAATGGCCAATAGCCATCTAGGCCACAATTGCTGCCTCGGTGATCGGATTGTCATCGCCAATGGGGTTGCGGTGGCCGGTCATGTGGTGATCGGTGATCGTGCGGTGATTGGCGGCGTATTGGGGATTCATCAGTTCGTTCACATTGGCAGTCTGGCGATGGTTGGAGGCATGAGTCGCATCGACCGCGATGTGCCTCCTTTCATGATGATCGAGGGTCACCCCGGCCGCGTGCGGGGTCTCAATAAAATTGGCCTGCGGCGCAGTGGCATGGCCGACCGTGATGGCGGTGCCCAGCTACGTCAGCTGCAGGACATCTGGACCCTGATCTACCGCACTGATCTGGTGCTGGCGGAAGCCC
>Ga0114981_10003481_pt1 | contig 9997 bp, 7 predicted proteins | sample S_140806_MF_Meta_FD_87028 | JGI IMG/M metagenome (GOLD analysis project Ga0114981, IMG submission 87028) | Freshwater microbial communities from Lake Simoncouche, Canada to study carbon cycling - S_140806_MF_MetaG | ecosystem: Environmental > Aquatic > Freshwater > Lake | place: Lake Simoncouche...
ATAAGAAGTCGGACACTGAATTTATTGTTAATGCCATGGCATCAATTTCAGATGTGAATGACGTTTTACCAATTGCATTACCGGAAAGTCCGCATTATGAATCCGTTTCTGGCTTGTTGAACTGGCTGTTTGGACGTATCCCTGCGGTGAACGAGAAAAAGGAATTCGGTGGTTATGAATTTGTCATCTTGAAACGCTTTCGTCATAGTGTAGATACCGTAAAGATGACAGTAGTAGGAGACGAGCAATTCAACACTCAGGAGCAGGAGTGATTCGGGGTAATGGTCAGTCTGCGGTCGTGAAGAGTTTGCTGTTTGCTACTAGCAAATGTGAATCATTGGTGTAGTTTTCTGCTGTTGTTTTAGCACCAACAACCCAATTTTGAAATTCATGATCAGGCATTGCAGCAATTGCGTTTAATTGTTCAGTAAATGCCTTTTCATCCTCAAGAGGCAGATCCCAACCCGCTTGATGCGAAGCTAGATTTCTCCAAGGAGTTTGATCTGAAATTAGTACTGGCGTTCCGCATTGCAACGACTCAAGAATAATGTGTCCGAAATTTTCTCCTAGGGTTGGGAGTAAAAGCACATCCGATTTCCGCAGAATACTTTCTACCATTTCCGCTTGAGCAGAACCACAAAAATTCACTTTCACGTTACTAGGTAAAGTGCGAAGTTCGTCTTTACACAGATTGAAATACTTCTCATTATAAACAGTACCCCATAAGTTAACTTCAGTATTGCATTTCACGCCACGCAGCATTCGAATAGCACCAAGAGTATTTTTCTCAGGCGCAATGCGTGCGACACTTACCACGCTTAAACAATCTGGATTTTTCGAAGCCCTTCCTGCAACAGACAAGTTCGTGTTCCCTTTACGCGGCAGGTTTGCAGCAATTTTCACTACCGCGTGTTCGCTAAAAACAGTGCGAACTTCTCCAGCCTCCTTTTCATTCGTCGCATGAAAAGTTACATTTCGGTAGAGTGATTTCCACTTGGCAAACATCAGAAATGCACGCTTTTTCCATGACTTTATTTTGAGCGCAGAAGGAGCCAACATTCCGCGCACAGCTAACGTTACTGGAATCTTTCGATCAAGCGATTTGATTAATTCCAATGGCCAAACCGTGAAAGGTTGCGACCAAATTCCATTGAGATATACATGATCAACTGGATTGTCTTTCAACAAGCCAAGAATAGTATTCTTATTTAACTTGTCTTTAGATATGTAATATACCATCGCACCAGAAGTATGCCTAAGCCACGTGTTCGACTTTATATTGGGATAAGGAAGATCTGAAGTGTAATCTGTATCGCGAGTCACCACATAAAAATCTATATCGGCATTCAAATGCTCGATTAGATTTGCGCACGATCGCACCGGTCCCCCAGCCTTATCACCGGGAAGAAACCAATCAATGAATACGAGTACTTTCATTCTATCGTGTGACGCCATTTTTCTTTATCCAATGACTGAGTACCACCAGATGCCATATTCTCGACCAGGTTACATTCGAATCATCAGCAAGGAAACGATTCCAGAGGTTATTTACCTCATTTCCATTAACAACATGATTATCCGAAAGGTATTCCAGACTATTCACGCAAAAATCTTTCAATTCAGTTTTCATCCATTCCTTCCAAGGAAAAGTAAAACCCATTTTCGGACGATTAACAATTTCATCCGGCAGTAAATCTTTCAGAGAATCAACCAACAACTTTTTAGGCGTTGAAGGATATTTCATTCGATCTGGAATATTCAAAACATAATTGACTAATTCATAATCGAGAAATGGAACACGCACTTCCAATGCATGTGCCATGCTCATCTGATCCGCATCACGGAGCAAAATATTCTGCATGTAAGAAGTGATTTCTGCCATTGAAACGCTTGACAGAAAATGCGTCGCTTCTGGATAATTCAGATAACCATAAACATCGCTAAGTGCAGGAAATGTTCTTCTATTATTATCACCCACCAATCGAGATGCAATCGTACCGTTCAATACTTCTCGAGATAAAGGGTAGTAAGAAGAAAAATTAACTTTCTCAAGCGCCAAAACATCCGCTATTTTCTCAGAAGAAATTCCAGGCTTGAGGGATTTCAACAATTTACCGCCTGCCGAACGTGCGAAGCGAGGAACACTGGAAATCCACTTCTTATGCTGTAAACTAAATGCGCGCTTAAAAATGTCATAACCTGCAAAAAGTTCGTCACCACCCAAACCAGATAACGCCATCGTGATACCGGCATTTTTTGTTGCTTCAGAAACAACATATGTATTCGGACCATCACCACTCGGATGATCCATCGCATCCAAAGCAGCTGGCAGCTGTTCCAGAAAATGCTGAGAGGTAAGAACTATTTCGTGATGATCTGTATTGAATTTCTTGGCAATGCTTCTCGCATAAATAGCTTCACTGAATTCAGAACGATCAAAAGTGACATTGAATGTTTTTACTCGCGAACCAGAAACTTCAGTCATCATTCCCGTTACCGCAGTAGAATCAATCCCTCCACTCAAGAATGCACCGAATGGAACATCGGCTACTAAACGTCGCTCTACAGCCGCTTTAAACAATGAACGTGTTTTTTTACAGACATTCACGTATGATTGCGTTGTGTTCTCTGTCTTCACTTGAGGTTTCCACCATTTTCTCTCCACAACACCATTCGCATCAATTTGCAGGAGTGAACCTGGCAAAAGCATTTTTACATCACTCAAAATAGTGCGCGGCGCATATACTGTTTGATAGCGAACATATTCATGAAGTGCTGAATCATCTAACTTGCGTGCAACCTTTCCGCTTGCGAGCAGTCCACGTACTTCAGAGGAAAAAAGTAATTGACTATGATTACCTGAATAATAAACAGGCTTTATTCCTAATCGATCACGCACAATGAACATGTGCTTTTTGAGCTTATCCCAAATCGCAAATGCAAACATTCCATTGAGTCGCGACAGGCATTCTTCTCCCCACTTTTCCCATGCAGCGAGCAATACAGCAGTATCCGAATCAGTTTGGAGTGTAGGATCATTGAGTTCATTCTTGACGTCACGGAAATTGTAGATCTCTCCGTTAAAAACGATGATCAAATTCCCTGAACGCGAAATCATAGGTTGATGTCCGGCTGCAGATAGATCGATGATCGACAATCTGCGATGACCCAAGGCAATTCCCTGTTCTGCAAAAATTCCTTCATCGTCTGGTCCACGATGAGCTAGCGCATCATTCATGAACTTGACAATCGGAGAAAGATCCTCAGAGGAATTAAAACTGATAATGCCGTTGATTCCGCACACGGTTAAAGATAATCAGTATCGAGGAATAAAGCCTAAAAGTGTGGCACTCCATTGCTCAGGACTAACTGTCGTTGCGATCATCGCACTTTTCTGCCCCATACTAACCAATTGTTGATCGTTCAATTCGACTATCGAACGCAAAGCAAGCAGTAATGAATCAGGATTACTTGGATGAAATGAAAATCCATTGACTCCCTCCTGCAAAAAAGCTTCTCCAGCGCCCACAGCATTACTCAACAACAAAGGAAAACCAGCAGCCGCAAATTCTTGTACCACTACACCCCACGGTTCAACGCGACTTGGAAGAACAAACACTCCTGATGTTACCATAATTTCTCCTAGCTGATCGGGCTGCACAAAACCAAGATGTTGAATATCGGGATGCTGAATAGGCTCTATATCTCCATTACCCAAACAAATCAATTTCCAATCATTGGGGTAATCCGCCTTCAAATTGACAAAAGCATCCCACAAATCCTGTATTCCCTTGAAGTCATAATAGCGACCTGCGTAAACAAACACATGTGGGAATCGCTTCAACTTTGACTCGCTTGCTTGCGCATTCACTTGAGAAAAGTGCTCTACGTCGCACGTGTAGAAGCCTGTTTTAATATTGGTTGTATTGAATCCGAGTTTTTCAGCGTACTTGAATTGCTGTTGACCAGGAACCCAACAATGCGAAAAATAACGTAGCACTGTGAAACGGGAAATCAACCGCGCCAAATGCTGCTTGGCAGTTCCCATCCACTTGTTATCCATTGCTAGGACAACAGGAATTTTCTTTCGCCACGATTTGCAAACCGCCAAGTATGCTTTATCCGTCCATCCACTGCACAAGATGAGGTCGGGTACAATGTCCGATGCAAGTTTTTCCAAGCTTTCCGCTGAAAATGACTTGCGATCATAAACCGTAATATCACCCTTAAAATCAAATGCGAAAGGAGCTTCGTTATTTACAGGCCATCTCACCAAGTGAATATGCACACCACGATTGGCTGCGAGCGCGTTCAATGAGGCTAGCGTATAACCTGCAAGCTCAGTGTACAGTATCAGAATGTTGCTATTCTTCATGCTGCAGCTCCATTGGTGAATCGCCACTCTCTTCCTCTTCTAATTCCTCGTCGGCTGATTCCTCTGCAGATTCTTCGAACGGATCAGTCAAGAATACAGGAGAAGCAATGATCGTCATCACAAAAACGCACTGAATGGTGAATGGATTCAACGACGCGGTGAGCCATGATTCAAAAAATGCACTAAACATGATTGCAAACATTGCGGGTACTGCAGCCGGAAATCGCTTTGCTCCGCTAACAAATGAACGTATGAATGCAACTAGGTAAAACAATAGTCCTAAAAGTCCCGTATCTATCCAGAACGTAATGTAGGAGTTATGTGCGTTACCTTGGTGTCCCCTAATAGAAAGCAAGTCATAGTTCTGACGATAATAGTAATCTGTATATCCAATACCATGTCCAAGCATTGGATTCTCCGAAATTTTCTCCCATCCAAATTGCCAAGCGACCAATCGACCCGAAGCATTCTCCAGTGTTTCTAAACGGAAATACTCTTGCAGATTTAAACCAACGATGATATTGGCAAGATTCGCCAAAATTAATTGGTAGACCAAAATCATAATCAGAAAGACGAATATTCCTAGGAAAGGCGAAATCTTATAGCAGTAATGGAAGACAACAAAAATTCCAATGGTAAAAATGGCATTTCGAGAACCACTGAGTGCAGTTGATAACAATATCACCGCGTAGATCAGATAGATTTCCTTTCGGGAGAACATGTCCGATCTTATTTCGTTCACAACCGCCACGAAAATAAAAAACACAATACAGAAGAGGCCAAGGCCATTTGGGTTACCCAGCATACCGCAATAACGACCAGCCAGTGTAACGAATGCAGGCGAAATAAATCTAAAAACAAACCCAACGCCTAACACAAACACACCAGTCCAAACCAACTTGCGCATTCCTTCTTTTCCTTGCGAACGCCAAATAGCGGAGAGATAGTTGGGAGTAACCAATAGCAGTAGTAAGTACGACAAGGTCTTCTGCGCACTTTTCAAAATGATATCACCGAAGAGCAAGAAGAAAAATGCAATGATGATAAATGGAAGGAATCGAAAAAAGAGTCGTTCAGCAGGGGCGAATGTTTGCTTATCGGTAAAGAAAAAGAAAGCTAATAGCAAGAGGTAAATATCTTTGATATCACCCGCATAATGGAATGAATACTGTCTACTATCTGAAAGTATGAGCGTCACAAAGAAACCCATCAGCATTTCAGCGTACATCTTCTTCCGCTGAAAAAGCATGAGCGTAACGGGTATCACCACCCATGTCAACGGAGCAAATAGCACACCCACTACTGACCAAAATAGTAATACAAACAGAAACTGTTTTTCAGAACGGAGGAATTGAAGCACGTAACGGTTTGTTAGACAAGCAAAGTTAACCTAACCTTTGAAATAAGCATTGACACCGTCGGCGATTCGACCTAATTCATGGGCAGTCATTGAGGAAAATACAGGCAAGCGCAACAATGTCGCTCCGAAACGGGCCGCATTCGGACATGGCGCCATAGCCGAGGAAAATTTGCTCCCATATGATGATTGGTGCAAAGGATAATAATGGCGTGCACAAGTGATGGAACGTGCTTTCATGAATGCAAGTACCGAGTCAACTTGATTGGTATTTTCCAATTCGAGGTAAAATACATGAGCATTGTGCTTCAAACTTTTGGTAATCGGCAATGAAAGCACACCTTGATTCTGCAGCTGATTCAAATCCTGATACAACTGACTCCACACTAGCCTGCGCTTCGTTGTGATCTCTTCCGCAGATTGCAACTGGTAGTAAAGGAATGCTGCTTGCAACTCAGAAAGGCCGTAAGATCCGCCTAAACCGGTCCATTCATAGTGATTGACCGTCCCCGATTCAAACGCCTCGCGATTAGTTCCTTTATTGAGCAGAACAGACCATGCAATATGGTTCAAGTCATTGTTGCGTGTAATCATTCCTCCTTCACCACAAGAAATATTCTTTGTGTCGTGAAATGAAAAACAAGCAATATCTCCCTCTGTACCCAACAATGCACCATCACTCTTCCTTGATAAAAATGCATGGGCAGCATCCTCGATCAGTGCAATTTTATGTTTGTTGCATACTTCACGCGCAATTTCAATATCGCAATGCGTGCCACCGTAATGCACCACCAGAATAGCTTTAGTGCGTGGAGTTATCAGTGATTCCAACAAATTGCAATCGATATTCGGGTGATCAATACAGCTATCTGCAAAAACAATATTAGCGCCACGATTCGCAAAAGCAGTAGCAGAAGCGACAAAGGTGTACGAAGGAATAATTACTTCATCACCGGGTCCGATATTCAAAAACAGAGCGGCAGCCTCTAAAGCGGCAGTGCATGACGGTGTTAAACGCGGATTTTTAAAGCCAAAATCACGTAGCGCTTTTTCAGAGAGCATTGAAGCTGTTCCTCTTCCGGAGAGATGCCCGGATTCAATAACTCGTTTGATTCCTTGGGTCTCTTGACCTGTTACGTAATACTTATTGAGCGGGATCCAGTTCATGTTTTAGATTTTTGCACGATCATGCTATTAACTGCTTGCGTCGTTTGCTGTACGATTTTGTCCCACATAAATCTTTCCTGAACCTTATCCCGTGATGCTTTCTTCTTTTTTTCTATCAATGAAACATCAGCGCTAAGGATATTGCGCAGTGTAGTTTCAATTTCGGCAGCAGTCACAGCAGGTATTATCCATCCATTCGATTCGTCAACCAGCGAAGCAATGGCACCCACATTTGTCGAGGCTATCGCTAGACCTGAGGCCATTGCTTCAAGAATAACATTGGGCATTCCTTCCGAGTAACTAGGAACAATAAGCACATCTACACTTCTATAAAGGCTTATTATCTCTGCACGATCTGTTAACTCTCCATGATACTCGCACCCTGGTACCCGTTTCATTAACGGAATAGGACCGATGAAATCAAAAGAAAATTGTTTTCTCAATGCAGTAGGCAGATTTCTGATCGCAGCTGTTAGCTCTTCCGTGCCTTTTCTCCGTTCGTATCGTCCTACAAACAAGAACTTAATTGGCTGATGAACAGGAGTCGATTCCTTCACTAACCATTCTCCATCAATCCCGCTGGGAATTTCTAGAATCCGCTTCTTCTCCACTCCAAGAGATTCAATCAAAGTAGTTATTTTCCCTCCATAGGAGAATAACCAGTCTGCATGTTTAACATTGAACATTACAGGCGATTGGAGAATAAACTTTGCTTGGATCCAATTCTTGAATACGGCTTGAGGTTGAAACATTTCGTATCCATGAAAGTTCACTCCAATAGGCGGAAACTTAACACCTTTTGATTTCTGATTCAACAACTCCCATGCAGTGAATCCCTTCGCGTAAATAAAATCAACCGCTGCATGCGACTTCATTCGCTTGAAGATGCGCAATGAGTACTCATACGATTCACGGATATAGTGTCCGGGCATTTTTCCGAAAGAAGGAAATTCAATCACTTCACTTGTGATGAACTTTCTCTCTTCCTCAGTGAAACAATTCAGTGATGCCGCTCCTCTTTTCTCGGGGTCGCAGTGATACAAGTCGACGTAAACCCCAGACTGCGCAAGATACTTGCATAGATAGAACGAATGACGTTGCATTCCTCCGGTAACATATGGTGTTATTCCGTCTGTAAGCAGTGCTATTCGCATTTCACAACCCTCCCGTATTCTGAATTGTAATGTTTCTTGGTGAAATATTGCTCGGCTAATGCTATAGAATGATTTTTGTCCTGATCAGTTACCTTTTTCAACTCGGGCACCTGCTGATCAACAATTACACTTCCGCATTTTTCCTTAGTTACAAATTCGGAAAAATCCCCGAGATCCGGAGATATCAAAACACGCAATCCGGCAGAAAGATACGCTGCAAACTTAACCGGCGAAGCCACACGATTAGTTATTGTTGTGTCGCGAACCATCCAGCCGTAGTCGCAGGCGGAAAGGTAATCATGAACTTCAGATTCCTTCAACCACATTGTTTTCACTCGCTCAGGGAATGCACTTCGCAACTCAAACTTTTCAGGAAATGAATTCGTCAGAAAAATCATTTCTAATTCCGGTTGCTTTGAAAAACGAGGAATCATGATTGCAGAAACCGCGTCAAGATTTTGCCACTTGCCGTTTCCACCGGAAAAAACAATGCGAACTTTAGAGTCAACAGCTGTTCGCAGTTTTTTGTCGCCAACTTTAATATCAGCCAACGTACATGGAATGACCACATATTTTTCCGTTGCAAATCCATACGTACTTTTCCAATACGCTACCAATGCATGCGAGACTGCAATTCGAAAATCAGCAGAACGTAAAGCTCTGCCTTCTATTTCGCCAATCTCCTCAGATGAGAATTTACCTGAACTTACATCGTATTCAGAAAACTCTGCCTGATATGCACCTCTTGCATCAAAGCAAATTTGCGCGGAAGATGATGCTTTGGCAAGCAATGTTGCAAATGGACCACGAGCAATAATGACTTTCGGATTCAGAGCTTTCAGTTTCCGCTTCAATGAAAACCGATTCAGCTTCCAGTTTCGGATGCCCGGGAACATCGGCAACACAATTGCTTCGGGATAACAACTAAGTACTTTTTGCTTGTTCGCTGAGAAATTGCGTCGCGAGATAAAACATACAAGAGTGACACTTACATTATGATGTGCAGAAAGATGTTTGCAGACTTCTGCCACCTGCGAGGTAAAGATTCCTCCAGGCAAATCATTATAGGTAAGGTATACCAGTTTCGTCACAATAGTTTACTAATCACATCAAAAATTCTTTCGGTTGCTTTTCCGTCCCATAACGGCGGAACTTCGCCCTTTCGAAATGATCCTTCTTCAATCCGGGAAATCCATTGCAAAATCCCATTCAGTTCAAACGGAAGCAATACGTTGGAACCTACCGTTACAGTAACCGGACGTTCTGTATTCGGCCGCAAGGTCAAACAAGGAACTTTGAGAAAAGTTGTTTCTTCCTGTATCCCGCCGCTATCTGTGAGGACAAATTTTGAATCGCGCACCAATTTCTGAAACGCAAAATAGTCTAAGGGTTCAGTAAAAACCAACTTGCTGTTACCGGAAAAAGAATCATGCAATCCGAACTGTTTCATAAACTTCACAGTTCTCGGATGAACCGGAAAAACAATAGCGTACTTCTCTGTGATATTGTTGACCAACTCGAGCAACAATTCCAAGCCTTCTTTGGTATCAACATTGGAAGGGCGATGCATCGTCATCAGAACAAATCCTTGTTTCTGCAAACCCAAACGCTCTAAAACATCCGAACTTTCGATTTGATCGGCGAAAGCAACCATAGTATCAATCATGGTATTCCCAACAAAATGAATGGGAACTTTCTTTCCTTCCTTTGCCAAGTGGTCTAACCCACTCTGTTCGGTTACGAAAAGCATATCTGCAAGTTCGTCTGTGAGCAAACGGTTAAACTCTTCCGGCATCAGTCGATCATTACTTCGCAAACCGCTTTCAATATGCCCGAGTTTGATTCCCATTTTGTTGGCAGTTATCGCAGCAGCTAAAGTAGAATTGACATCACCAACAACAAGAACCAGATCAGGTTTATATTCGAGAAATACTTTTTCCAAAC
>Ga0114981_10003483_pt1 | contig 9996 bp, 10 predicted proteins | sample S_140806_MF_Meta_FD_87028 | JGI IMG/M metagenome (GOLD analysis project Ga0114981, IMG submission 87028) | Freshwater microbial communities from Lake Simoncouche, Canada to study carbon cycling - S_140806_MF_MetaG | ecosystem: Environmental > Aquatic > Freshwater > Lake | place: Lake...
TAATTATTGGTGTTGGAATTGGTTGCAAATTTACAAAACAGAACTTGGAATGCCTATGAATTAGGCTAATAAAAAAAGCGTTCCAAAATTGGAACGCTTTTTTTTGCTATAAATTTTTTAGTAAAGACTATTCTTTATCATCATCTTTCATACGACGAGACTCAGAACCTTCAGCGTGGTGATGACCTTTGCAGAAGTTTTTAGAAACTCCGATAGCGAAGTTTTGAGCTCCGAAGTTGAATCCGAAAGAGCTAGTGTTTAAAGAACTTTTGTTAGCGTAATCAGTAGTTACGTTAGAGTAGCTTAAACCACCGAAAGAAATGTTAACAGCAAATCCGTTTTTGATGTTCATTCCGATACCTGGAACGATAGATGGATTAAATCCGTTGTAAGAATCTTCAGTAGAAGTAGTATTAGTAGCACCAGAAATAGCACCAGTAGTAGTTGTTGTTTTACCACTTAATACGTTCATGTTCATATGACCATATAAGAAGAAAGTTTTGCTGATCCATTGTGTGTAACGAACAAATGGTCCGAAAGCATAATTTTTATCTTGTACACGAGTGTCAGTTGCAATATTGTTTGAAGTGTTGCCACCTAAACCAATGTTTAAACCTAAAGTCCAATGGTTGTTCATTTGATATCCAATACCTGGAGCAATTGACCAAGAATTATCTTTTGTTACAGTAGAAGCACCTACAACACCACCAACTGGAGCAGGAGTAGCTTTATTTTTGTCTAGGTTGTAACTTGCGTTACCATAAAGAAGCCAGCTATTAGCTTGAGCGTTAGCTGCAGAAAAACTACTAACAGCTAAAAGAGCGAGAATCAATTTTTTCATACAATTTGTTTTTTTGTTTTGAATTACAAACATAGGGATAATAAAATTGTAATGCAAGTACTTTTCTAAAAAATTCTTAAAAATTTATATAAATTTATTATAAATAGTTGATTATCATTTACTTAAACCACTTGCTATACATCAAATAATTATTAGAAATACGCTCAATTTCTTGTTTTTGCAGCGATTCACTTACCTTTTTTACCATTTTTGCAGGTACGCCTGCATAGATGCATCCCGGCTCAATTACTGTATTTTCAAGCACTACAGCACCTGCAGCAACAATACTGCCGCTTCCTATTTGCACATTATCCATTACAATAGCCCCCATTCCTATAAGTACATCATCAGCTATTGTACACCCATGCACTAAAGCGTTATGACCAATACTAACGTTGTTGCCAATATGAACTTGTGTTTTCTCATAGGTACAATGCAAGCAAGCGCCATCTTGAATATTGACTTTATTGCCTATGCGAATGCTATTAACATCGCCACGCACTACTGCATTAAACCAAATGCTGCAGTCTTCACCAATAACTACATCGCCTACAATAGTAGCATTGGGTGCTATAAAACAAGAGCTCGGAATTTGAGGCATAACGCCTTTTACGGGAAGTATTATTGACATTGAATGTTTTTTATGTGGACAAATATAATTCCTTTAGAGGGGATGTAGAAGTAACTTTGTAGAGAATTTGAAAATGATATGCAAACCTATTTAAATCTACTTCAACATATTTTAGATCATGGCGTGCTTAAAGAAGATCGCACAGGCACGGGCACAATTAGTTGCTTTGGATACCAAATGCGGTTCGACTTAAGTAAAGGTTTTCCAATGGTTACCACCAAAAAATTACACTTAAAATCAATCATTCATGAACTGTTATGGTTTTTGAAAGGAGATACCAACATCGCGTACTTAAAAGAAAATGGGGTGAGCATTTGGGATGAGTGGGCAGACGCTGATGGGAATTTAGGACCCGTATACGGTCATCAATGGAGAAGCTGGACGGGCGCTGATGGTCAGGTGCATGATCAGATAAAGGATGTGCTTCATCAATTAAAAACGAATCCCGATAGTAGACGCATGATCGTGAATGCATGGAATGTAGCCGATTTACCAAAAATGGCACTTAGTCCATGTCATGCCTTATTTCAATTTTATGTAACACCACCGAATAAAGAAAAAGGCGAAACAAAATCAAAATTAAGTTGTCAGTTATATCAGCGAAGTGCAGATACTTTTCTAGGGGTACCTTTCAATATTGCATCATACGCTTTACTAACCATGATGATGGCGCAAGTTGTTGGTATGGAAGCTGGTGAATTTATTCATTCCTTCGGCGATGTGCATTTATATAGCAATCATATCGAACAGGCCAAATTACAATTAAGTCGAACACCATTTGAATTGCCAACACTAAAAATAAATCCAAACATTGACGATTTGTTTGCTTTTAAATTTGAAGATTTTACCTTAGAAAATTATCAAGCACATCCTCCTATCAAAGCACCAGTAGCGGTATAAAAAACAATACATGAAGATTTCTGCAATTGTAGCAATGGATTCACAAAATGGAATTGGCGTCAATAACCAATTACCATGGCATTTACCAAATGATCTACAATTTTTCAAATCCGTAACGATTGGCAAACCCATCATTATGGGGCGAAAAACATTTGAATCATTGGGCCGACCATTGCCGGGTCGTTTGAATGTAGTTATCAGCTCGCAACAATTGGCTTTGCCAGAAAGCGTAATTTTACTCCCATCTATTGATGCTGCTCTTGCGTATGTTGCACAACAAGGTAAGGAGGAAGTTTTTATAATAGGTGGTGGACAAATTTTTGCAGCAACTATGCCCATTTTAGATGCCCTCTATATCACCGAGGTACATACCACTGTTGCTGCAGATATTTTCTTCCCTATAATTGATGCAGCAGATTGGAACTTAGATTGGCAAGAAGCGCATACAATAGATGGAAAGCATGCCTTTGCCTATACCTTCAAAAAATATCTCAGAAAATAAACTTGCATGAACGCTTACAAGCTGATGGCTTATTGTAAATATCACTGGAAGGCCATAGGTAGGCATGGAGCACACTCTCCGAGTTTGTTTAGTTTTATTGAATTTGCAAAAAAACATCCTCACGATATTGAAAATAAGCTTAGGCTTTTTTTCACTACAAGTACATTTATTAAAAAAGAGCTTTTCCCATCCTCAATTAATTTTAATGATATAGCTAATGATACGCTTATACTCATAGCAGCCATTCACGAAAGTAAAGCACATACCAATGCATGGGAACAATTAAAAGCACACACTAAAGTAACACGCAGTATCGATTTTTTCACTTTCGGCGTAATTTTTATAAAAGCCGATTATAAACAAAAAGAACATTTTATTGTTCGCATATAATCGTTTAAATCATAGTGTATGTATCGACATGTTTTAATGCTTTGCCTTTTTCTCGGCATTCGTTTGGCTTGTACTGCGCAAACAGCAACTTCATGGGAAGATGCTAAAGACCAAGGCCTGGCTTTAAAGAAAATAAAAATCGTACATGAGCATCTCCAAGCATTACCCGATATATTTAATCTTTTCCCGAATTTAGAAGAAGTAGATTTTTCAAACAATCGAATACAAAGTTTACCGCCAAGTTTTTATTCTTGCAAAAAATTGAAAATGATTAATTTTTTTAATAATCAGCTTGCTGTAATTAATGATAGTATTGCTGCCTTTCAAGACCTCGAATATATCAGCTTAAACGCCAATGAACTAGTGCAGGTTAGCGCCGCACTTTTTAGTTTGCCAAGACTAACAGAAATACATCTAAGACACAATCAAATCAAGCATTTGAGCAACTATGACAAAACAAATTCAGCGCTCAAAAAAGTTGACATCTCCTTTAATAAAATAGACTCCTTACCAGCATCAATTTATAATGAAAAAAAACTCAGCTATTTAGATGCGTATAATAATGAACTAGCATTTATTTCTAGTGATATTAAAAATTTGAGCTCCCTAAAATTTCTTTTTCTTGGTAGAAATCATTTAAAATATATTCCGGAAGAACTTGCTTTTTGCAATCTTTTACAAGAATTAGATTTAGTGTATTGTGGTGTTATTAATTTACCTCAATCCTTATCTTACTTGCCTAAGCTAGAGCTTGTCTATATCGACAATCGTACGATTCCATTTTATTCAAACTTGCGTATGCGCTATCGGCAAACGATTCAGGTAATTCCCAACGGGCAATATCCTTACCGATTTTCTCAATAAAAAAGGCGTGCTCAGGCACGCCTTTTTTTATTAAATTATTTATAAACCTATGGGAATTTAATGCCCGGATATTTATTGATATCAACACCAGGAATCGTAGCTCCATAATAGGCATTAATTGTGCGAATTATTTCATTGGCTACAACAGCATATCCTCTTTGCGTACCATGTACACCATCTAAAGAGAATAAACCACCGCTAACAAAACTTACTCCAAAAGAGACGCCATTGAATTTCATGCCCGCTTGCAAAGAAGCAAAGAATTTGTTCATATCTACTAAAGCCCAACCTTTAGCTTGTGCTTTTGCAGCAATGATAGCGTTGAAAGAAGCTGTAGCTGTTTTTGCTAAAGTAATTTCACCGGTAACATTGGTTGCGCCATCTTTAAAATCTCCAGTTAATACATATTTATCTTCCATAGGATAGGTAACACCGTTGATCGCTAATTGTGCTGGAACACCAGCTGCAACTGCAGTTGCATTTGGTTTTGCAATAACAGAAGAACTTGGCAATACCATTAAATCAGCAGCGGTAGCTTGGCGGCATTGTCCATACAATTGACCATACAAAGCTGCTTGTGCTTGAGGTAAACCTGCTGTAGTTAAAACGGTTGTCATTTGAGCACCTAAATCCGTTAAATTTTTATCTTTAATCAATAATGGAGTTAAGCCTGTTGTATTAAAAATAATTTTACGCTCTGGTTTTCCTAATGCCGTAAATACTTGATTCAACTGAGCAAACTGAGCATTTAAAGTAGCGATTTGCGGACCAAAATTTGGATCCGCTGCATTTAATGGATTATACGGAACCGTAGTGAAATAAGGAATAGAAGTAACATCAGGGATATTAATCAAAGCTCCTTTTGCACCCGTTCTAGCTAAATTATTAACTACAGAGTCATAGCAAAAGCCAAACAAAGTTGTAGATGAAATATTATTCGTTGCTGTAGGATAAGTAACACCTGTATTCACCGTGCCAACACCGCCACCAGTAGCGTATCCTAATACATCATTGGCACCTAACCAAACCGTATAAAACGTAGCTGGTTTAGACGTAGCCATAGCTAAAGCTGTTTGTAAAGGACTATTTACCAATCTTGCTGCATAAGGATTTGCAGTTGCATATCCTGGCATGATATAATCGATACAACGAATACCTGGAATACCTACATTGTTATACGGACCAGCAGCATATACATTAGTGCTGCTTCCTGCAGTATCCATAGTTCCAGAATATACTGTTGGGCCTAATGAGCCTGTACTAGAAACACCTAATACATATTTTAAACTTGGCCATCCTGCATCGCCGGGTAATAAAGGTTGTTTAAACGCTCCACCACCTGCAAAGGCAAACATTTCAGCAAGCATGTTTGGATACGAATTGATTTGACCGCTTCTGTATAATGTTCCATCTGCATAACCAGCAGTTAAAGAATTACCAATAGCGACATAAGAGGAGAAATTCGCATCTCCACTTGTTGGTTTTGTTGGTTCTAAATTGGGCTTACAAGATGCTAATACAAGCAAAGAAGCGCCTAATAAATAAATATGTTTCATAAGTAGTACTTTTTTAGAAATTAAAATTTATAGCTCACGCCAATACCACCAGCTACTGCTGCTGTTTGAATTTTACCTTTTACGGCATCTGCATTATTATAGATATCTCTTTGGTCGGTTCTTGTGAAATAATAAGAAGCCATGATATTTAATTTATCAGACACTTTATATACCAATCCTGCAGTACCTAAGAAGCGATTAGCATCCGGTGTTTCTGCAGAAAAATAACCGTCTTTTACTGGAGATGGATCACGCGCGATGCCCGCCATCAATTCTAATTTGTCATTGTATTGATAGTGTGCACCTAAACGGAAAATAAATACATTTTCCCAATTACGAGCACTCGTAGTATTTGTTAAGGTAGTGGTTGTAGTAGCATAGGTAAAATCTAATGATTTATAAGATTCCCATCCTACAAAATTCATTTCACCTTGCACAGAAAGTTTATTATTTACTTTGTATGCCAAACCCAAAGAAGCCACTTGAGGCATAGGTAAACTTGCGCTAAAAGTTGTTTTTGGAAAATTTGCCGCTAATGAAGAAGGAACCGTAAATGTAGCATCACCATTTTTAATGTCGAAACGTACTTGCGAACGATAACTAACACCTAGGGTTAAACGGTCGTTAAGTTGTGCGTGAATGCCCATATTGAAGCCAATATTATTGGCTTTTCCTTCTAAATGACCCATGCCTTCTTTGCCTGTAGAATCAAATAAAGGAATGCCTTTTTCTAATACTACAGAACCCGTAGCATATACCAAACCAGCACCAATGGAAACTTTATCATTTACTTGGTAACTGATCGTTGGTTGGAAATTAATATTACGTAATTCAATTTTTTCAATTAAATAACGAAGGCTATTGGTATTGGTATTACCCCAATTTACAGTGCTACCAAAAGGCGTATACACACCAAAACCTAAAGCAATTTTATCGTTTAATTTATGAGAAATATATAAATTAAACGGTGTAGACATTGGATTGTCTGTTTTAGAGCTATAGCCAGCTGTAGGTGTTTCTACAAAGGTTGTTTTAGCAAAAATGCCATTGGCACTAAAATAAACTTGCGTCCCTTTAGCTGTTTTAGCTAATGCACCTGGGTTGTAAAAAATAGATGCAATATCATAGGTAAGCGCAGTGCTACTGCCTCCCATTGCAACTTGACGAACGCCTTGCATATTTACTTGAAAACCTCCAGCGTAAACAAAGGAAGATGATACTAGTAAACAAGCAATAATGCTTAGTTTTCTTTTCATGATGTTTGGTTTATAGATTATTAAATTGTTAAATGAAGTAATTCTTCATAAAATTTAAGTTACAAGATACTAAAATTTATTAAATAACAATCCCAATGGTAGCAATACTTACTTGCGTGTTGGGAATTTTTAGCACTTGAAGGGCGCAAGCCTCCATTGTAGCACCTGTGGTTAATACATCGTCTATTATAAGTAGATGCTTACCAATTAAAAGCTCCGTGTTATTTATAAAGAAGGCTTCCTCCATATTATCCACTCTCTCTGAACGAGTTTTAAGCGTTTGTGTTTGCGTAAATCGTTTTCTAACAATTGCTTTATTATAAAATGGCAGCCCCATGGCTTCTGCACATGCAGCAGCAATCAAATTGCTTTGATTATAGCCACGCTGTTGTTCTTTCTTATAATGTAGGGGAATAGCTACAATGCCGTCTATTTTGTGGAAGGCTTCAATTTCACTTAATTGTTGTCCCAAAAGGGATCCAAAATAAGTACCTATTGCTGGGCGATGCTCATATTTTAATGCGTGCATTAGTTGCTGAACAGCACTTTCTTGTGTAAAATAGAATAAGGAAGTTGCGTGTTTAAATGGAAATCGGCCTGCTAAACGAAGCGTTGTTTCATTATTAGGGAGTGCATGAAAATGTGTATAGGGCAACTCATGCTCACATGCAAAACATAAAGTATTTTCTTGTACTAGTAAAGCTTGTTTGCATAGAGCGCACAAGCTTGGGAAAAACAAATGCATCATGCTTTGTTTCCATTCATTCCAATAACGCATAATAAATAACTAAAAAATTAACTTGTAAACGTCTTCTATTTTATTAACCCATTTTATTTTAATACCAAATTTAGTGGTGTCTAAACCTTTAGCATTAGCTTTAGGCACAATAACCGCATCCATGCCCAACTTTTCTGCTTCTGCAATCCGTTGATCAATTCTATTTACGGCTCTTATCTCACCAGAAAGGCCTATTTCTCCAATTAATACTATGTTGGAGGGCAATGGTTTTTCTTCGTAAGAAGATAATAGAGCACATACGAGTGCTAATTCAATTGCAGGATCTTCTACTTTTATGCCCCCAGCAATATTTACAAAAACATCTTTGGCGCCGAACATAAATCCTCCTCTTTTTTCTAATACGGCTAACAAAAGTTGAATTCTACGCGTGTCAAAACCGCTTACTGTTCGCTGCGGCGTGCCATATACCGAATTGGTTACCAAGGCTTGCACTTCTATCATTAGCGGCCTTAATCCTTCCATGGTGCCGGCAATTGCAATGCCGCTTAAAAGCTCATCATGTTGCGAAAGCAAAATTTCTGAGGGATTAGCAACCGGACGCATACCCGTCGATTGCATTTCGTAAATTCCTAATTCTGAAGTTGATCCAAAACGGTTTTTTAGGGTACGCACTATTCTATAGGCATAATGACGATCGCCTTCAAATTGAAGTACCGTATCTACCATATGCTCTAAAACCTTTGGTCCGGCAATAGTGCCATCTTTGGTTATGTGCCCAATAATGCAAACAGGTATATTACTTAGTTTGGCAAATCGTTGAAATTCGGCGGCACATTCTCTTACTTGAGATACACTTCCTGCAGCACTTTCTACTAAAGACGATTCCATTGTTTGAATAGAATCTATGATGATTAAATCGGGTTTAATTTTTTTTGCTTCCTGAAAAATTGTTTGGGTAGTACTTGCGTTTAATAAATAGACCTGCTCATTTTTTAATTGCATCCTTTCGGCACGCATTTTTATTTGTTGAGCACTTTCTTCACCCGAAACATAAAGGGTAATTTTATTTTTCCATTGTAATGCACATTGCAAAAACAGCGTTGATTTACCAATCCCTGGTTCGCCTGCAACCAAAATAACAGAACCAGGCACTAAGCCGCCACCCAATACCCTATTGATTTCCGAATCGGGCATTGCGATGCGTTGTTCCTCCGTAAATTGTACTTCATCGATTTTTTGAGCACTTACTTTTTGTTGACTTCCATCTTCCCAAATCTGATTTACCAATTTTTTATCTTCCTTCTGAATCACTTCTTCAACTATAGAATTCCATGCACCACAAGATGCACATTTGCCATTCCACTTCGGAGTTTCGTGACCGCATTGTTGACAGAAGAAAGCTGTTTTTGTTTTTGCCATGGTATACAAATGTATAAATTTTGATGCTGGTTATTTTAAAAAAGGATTGAGAAATACAATTATAAAAAATGAAAATTGCCCTAAAATAAAAAAGCCATTCCGAAGAATCGGAACGGCCTAACTTACTAACCCAGTAAATTCACAACTAGTACAAAGGTACTAAATCATGGCAAACTGAAAAAAAGATTTTAAAATATTGCTATCAAAAAAAATAATAATGGTTTGAAAAAAATTAATAAAATATTAAATTATTTATATTAAATATACATAATTATATGATTTATAATGATTATTCTATAACAAAATAAATTATATATATATTTTACAAATCAAAATTAAATTATTGTAATGTATAAAAAAAGCAAATGGTTAACAATCAGCTTTCATATTGCAATTTATTTTATTCTTTAATTTTTTCAAATTTGAGCCAATTTTGGGGGTAGTTTTCCTCTCAAGGATTGTAATTTGCACTAAAATTTGTAGTTTTCAACATGATTCCAGTATTTAAACCCTTAGCAGTACCTAAACGGTCCTTTTTACCCCAAGACTTTACCATTACCACTTGGGAAGCTGTTGCACCTTTTGTGCAACAGCTTATTGATTTTCAAATACATACGTTAGAATTATTTAACCAATGGCTCCTATATGTAAGTGAATTAGAAGCCGTTATTAGCGAGTATGCTTGCTGGAGACAGATTAAAATGACCTGCAATACACAAGACCCTAGCTTAGAAGAAGCCTATACTTATTTTGTAATGGAAATAGAACCCCCTTTAAAGCCCTTAGCTTTTGAGTTACAAAAAAAACTAGATCAGACTTCTTTTAAAAAGGATTTAGATAGGGCTAGCTATTTCCCCTATTTGAGAGGTATTGCCAATGCCATAGCATTATATAAGGA
>Ga0114981_10003484_pt1 | contig 9992 bp, 5 predicted proteins | sample S_140806_MF_Meta_FD_87028 | JGI IMG/M metagenome (GOLD analysis project Ga0114981, IMG submission 87028) | Freshwater microbial communities from Lake Simoncouche, Canada to study carbon cycling - S_140806_MF_MetaG | ecosystem: Environmental > Aquatic > Freshwater > Lake | place: Lake Simoncouche...
TATGGAAAAAGTAATGTTGTTGCCTACCTACCAAAATTCTTATGGACAGGGCACAGGTGGCGCTTATAATATAGGCGATGGTGGCAGAAGCTGGGGACCTAAACTGGATGGTAGGGATATGAAAGTGCCCGTGAATACTGAATATCCTCCTGTAAATGGCGAAATCATCAAATGGGAACCTTATCCAAACAATGTAAAAGACTTTTACGAAACCGGCTCTACCCTCTCAAATAATATAGCTATAGCGGGCGGTAACGATAAAGGGAATTTCAGAGTATCTTATACTAACTTAAAACAAACCGGTCTTGTTCCAAATACTGATCAGAAAAGAGACAATGTTTCTGTAAATGCCGGTTACAAATTCACTAACAAACTCACTGTAAATACATCTGTCTCTTATATTGAGACCAATAGTAAAAACCGTACAGTAATAGGCTACGGAAACCAAAGTCCAGTTTATACCTGGATCTGGGAAGGCCGTCAGGTGCGAACAGACAAAATGCGTGACTACTGGTTCAAGGGATATGAAGGAACTAGACCTTTTACTTATAACTACAGGTTCAACGATAACCCCTATTTTGGTGCTTACGAAAATCTTAATGGTTTGAAGAAAGCAAGATGGATTGGTAATGTTTCGCTTACCTATCAGTTCACACCCGAGTTGAGTCTGTTGCTAAGAACAGGTTTAGATCAGAGCAATGAAAGACACGATACACGCCGTTCCGCAGGCACCAACTCTTTTCAACAAGGAATGTATAGTCTGGATAAGCTCTTTTTCATGGAAAGAAATTCTGATTTTTTGTTGAGTTATGACAAAGAACTAAACAGTGACTGGAAAATTAAAGTTTCGGCAGGAGGTAACCAAATGCGCCAACTGCAGGAAAGTTTTTCCAATACAGCCGGACAGTTGAGTATACCCGGACTCTATAATTTAGGTAATTCCGCTATTCCACTAGTTGGATCGCAGTATGATTCTAAATATGCTATCAACAGTTTGTATGGCTATGGTCAGGTAGCATATAAAAATGCAATATTCCTGGATGTGACTGCCAGAAATGACTGGTCAAGCTCATTACCAGCGGCAAATAATTCCTATTTCTATCCCTCAGTTTCACTGAGTGGTGTATTTTCTGATTTTTTGAAGTTACCTGCTAAATCAGCACTTAGTTATGGTAAAGTACGACTGAGCTGGGCAAGAGTAGGTAATGATACACGGCCTTACAGGTTAAGAAATGTATATGGATATTCTACGGCATGGTCAACCTTTCAAACTGTTTCTGAACCTTCTTCTATTGCCAATGCCAACCTTCTTCCGGAAATGCTTGATACTTATGAATTGGGTACAGAAATGCGTTTCTTTAAAAATCGTCTCGGCATAGATTTTACTTATTACAATACCATTAGCAAAAATCAGATCATCAACTTGGCCATAGACCCAACTACAGGATACACTTCGAACTCTGTGAATGCTGGGAAAATACAAAGTCATGGATTTGAAATAATGTTGAACTTCACCCCGATTAAATCAAAGTCATTTCAATGGGACGTTAACCTGAACTGGGCTTCAAACAGAGCATTTGTAAAAGAACTTGCGTATGGTTTAAATACTTATCAATTGCCAAGCACTGTACTCTCTAATCAGGCAAGGGTTGGAGGAAGAATGGGCGACATGTACGGGACCACTTATAGAAGAGACCCCGATGGCAATATCGTTTACCTCAACGGTATTACGCAGCGTGATCCTACCCTTAAACTACTTGGTAACTACAATCCAGACTGGACGGCAGGTATCTCCAACAATTTCAACTACAAAGGAATTATAGCAAGCTTTCTTTTAGACTGGAGATTTGGCGGCAAATTTTATCCTTATATGTACGTACGTGGGAATGAAGCAGGACAACTTATAGAATCTCTTGAAGGAAGGGAGGGTATTGTAGGCAATGGTGTAATGCTTGATGCAAATGGCAAGTATGTTCCCAATAATGTAAACGTAAGGGGCGAAACCTATTGGGGTGCATATTTTAACGGAGAAGCTGGAACATTTGATGGCACATGGCTTAAACTGAGAGAAGTTAAAGTAGGGTATACTATTCCAAAAAAATGGTTGAAACGTAGTCCAGTTAAAGATATATCAATCTTGTTAGTTGGCAGAAACCTTGCTCTTTGGACCCAAGTACCACATGTTGATCCAGATACCTCTGCTATGTCTGGTGATGCGGTTGTTCCCGGTTCAGAAAACATGTCATTACCCGCATCCAGAAGTTTTGGGCTTAATCTAAACTTTAAATTCTAATCAATAAATACTCTGAGTATGAAAAAAATATTCTTTCTTATAATCGTTTTTATTAGTGTGGTTATTTCTGGTTGCAATAAAGATTTTGAAGCAATTAATACCAATCCCAATAACCCTGAAGTAATCAACCCAGAACTACTGATGGTAAATATCATCAGGGGTACTGTTAATAATCTGGTGGGTGATGGTTTTTCCAGTGGAAATGTTCTAATGCAATATATGACCCAGGTTCGTGAGCCGTCAATTGACAGGTACGTTTTAGGCTCAACTAGTACGTGGGATAATGGATACGCCAACCTTAGGAATGTTCAAAACCTTTTGGATATAGCAAATGAAAGAGGGTTAGACAATTACAAGGCTGTTGCCAAAATTATGCGGGCACTTCTTTTCTCCCGTATGACAGACGGTTACGGCAATCTTCCCTACACAGAAGCGCTACAGGGTAAAAAAGGGTTAGATGGCGGCCCAGTTGTTTATTTACCGAAATTCGATTCTCAAGAAATAATTTATGCTGGTCTGATAAAAGAATTGAAAGAAGCGAATTTGCTTTTAGACGCCAAAAAAGAGCTTATTAAAAGTGATATACTGTTTAATGGTAGTGTTCTAAAATGGAAAATGTTTGCAAACAGCCTTTGCATGCGTTTACTCCTTAGAAGATCAAACAAAGTGAATCCATCGGTTGATATGCGTGAGATGCTTGCGAATCCTGCTACCTATCCTCTTATTGGGGCTGTTGGGGATAATGTAGTATTGAAATATGTGGAAGCACCTAATCTTTTCCCGTTAACCGCTACCCGTTCAGGCGATATACAATATGTTCGCCTTTCCAAAACATTTGCAGACAAATTAAATGAGTTACAGGATCCCCGATTACCAATATTTTTTCTGCCAACTCCGGAGTCTGTTACTGCCGGCAACCCTAAGTATTCTGGGGTACTAAATGGCGAAACAGATGTTAACCTTGGAAGTAATATTGTACCCAAATCATCTCAAATAGGTCCTTTTTATTATAAAGACATTCAAGTTCCAGTAGCTGCTCAGGGGTTAATTATGTTAGTTTCTGAATTGAAATTTATTTTGGCAGAAAGCGTAGTTAAAGGTTATATCTCAGGTGATGCGAAGCAATACTATGAGGATGGAATTAAGGCTTCAATGGACTATTATAAATCTGTATCAGGAGTAAATATTTCTGCTACTTCTACCTACTTAAATCAGCCTGGAGTTGCTTATAATGCAACAAATGCGTTACAGCAAATTGGAACACAACGCTGGATTGCAATGTTTTACAACGACTGGCAGGCATGGCATGAATGGAAGCGTACTGGCTTTCCTGTACTTACTCCTTCTAAAGTAAATTTTAACGCTGATCGTATTCCAGTGAGATTTCTTTATCCATCAAGTGCGCAGGTTACGAACTTGGATAATTATACGAAAGCGGTTTCTGCACAAGGTCCAGATGATATTAATACCAAGATGTGGTGGATGAATTAATGTGAAATAGTATGAACGATTTTAGTAAGTATATTTCTGTCAGGATACCCTTTGCCTTTATCTTGACAGTGTTACTGGTGCCGATCTCAATAAATCAATTACCTGCGCAGGTAAGGTACAATAGTGGACGATATTTTTCTAGCCGATCAGAAGCATTGGGTGAACATGGTATGGTATGCACCAGTCAGCCATTAGCCACACAGGTTGGATTGGAAATATTAAAGAAAGGTGGCACTGCCATGGATGCTGCCATTGCGGCGAACGCCATGTTGGGTTTAACAGAACCCACGGGCAATGGCATAGGTGGAGATATTTTTGCTATCGTTTGGGATGCAAAAACTCAGAAAATTATAGGATTGAATGGCAGCGGAAGATCACCCCAATCCCTTAAAATTTCCTGGTTCCAAGAACATGGAATGAAAATGATCCCCTCTTATGGAGCACTTTCTGTTTCAGTACCCGGATGTGTAGATGGCTGGTATATGCTGCATAACCGTTTTGGTAAATTGCCCATGGATCAATTACTCAATCCTACCATTGAGTATGCTACCAATGGATTTCCTGTTACAGAAGTGATCGCAAATTCCTGGAAGAAGTATGCAGGGAGTTTAAATAAATATGAAGGCTACCGGAGAGTGTATATGCCTGGAGGAAAAACACCTGCAATGGGCGAAATCTTTAGAAATCCTGAGTTAGCAAATACGCTTCAGTTATTGGTGAAAGGAGGCAGAGATGCTTTCTACAAAGGACCTGTTGCTAAAGCTATAGAAAAAACCGTTCATGCTGAAGGTGGTTTTTTGGCACAATCAGATCTGGCTGCTCATCAAGGTCAATGGGTGGATCCTGTTTCCGTTAATTACAGGGGGTATGATGTATGGGAACTGCCTCCAAATACCCAAGGGTTGGCAGTTCTCGAAATGTTAAATATTCTTGAGCAATTCGATATCACTTCTATGGGATTCGGCAGCTTAGAGTATACCCATCTTTTTATTGAAGCTAAAAAACTGGCTTTTGAAGACCGTGCCCGCTACTATGCAGATCCGGATTATTACAATGTTCCCATTAAAGCACTGCTTAGTAAGCAATATGCCGCTCAACGCAGCCGGCTGATCAACCCCGAAAAAGTTTTGGATAGCCTTTATGCGGGCGATCTGGAGAGATTTGGTAATACCATCTATTTAACGGTTGCCGACCAATATGGAAATATGGTTTCTTTAATCCAGAGTAATTTTGCCGGTATGGGTTCTGGCATTATCCCTGATGGATGTGGCTTTAGCCTTCAAAACAGGGGTTGCTCATTCAATCTCACAGAGGGATTGCCGAATTCTTATGCACCGGGAAAGCGCCCCTTTCATACTTTAATTCCGGCTTTTGTAACGAAAAATAACAAACCGCTGATCAGTTTTGGAGTAATGGGTGCCGACATGCAGCCCTTAGGACAGGTACAAGTGCTTGTTAATTTAATTGACTTCAAAATGGGTCTTCAGGAAGCCGGAGATGCTGCCAGAATAAATCATATTGGCTCTTCTACACCCGAAGGCGTTGGAGCCAAAGGAAAGGGCACTATCTTTTTGGAAGAAGGTGGATTTTCACCAATGATGGTTGCACGACTGCAAAGAATGGGCCATTTAATTGGTCATGACCTTGGTGGGTATGGAGGTTACCAAGCTATTATGAGGGATTCCGTTAACCATGTGTTTCATGGTGCTTCTGAATTCCGGAAAGATGGTTACGCAGCAGGGTATTAATACAGCGTTGTAACAAAGTAAAGAATGAAAGTAAAATAATATTGAATTACGAAAATCGAAAAATGAATAATCGTATTAAACAAATATTTTCCGCAACCGCTTTTTTGATGATGGTTACACAATTGCGTGCCCAGACCATTATTAGTCCTCCTGCAGGTAATTTGCCAACGGAAATTCATAAAGATGGAAAGACCATTATTCCCAACGGACGTATACTAACCCCTCATGGATCATCTATAATGGTAGCACCTCATCCTTATGGTATGGTGCTGAGCCCAGACGGCAATACCTTAGTAACCTCTAATTCAGGAACCAGCCCCTTGTCTATCACAATTATCCGAAATGTTCGCTCCAATGCACCGGAAGTGCAGCAAATTCCACCAAATGCATATACAGATAAAGGGATACTGGCTTCGGTTTTTATGGGTCTGGCTATCAGCCCCGATAATAAAACCGTATACGTTGCTGGGGGTCAGGAAAACAAGATTTATCTCTTCGACTTGGCCACTGGAAAATCAACCGGTACCATTAGTTGTTCGCACAAGACCGATTCTACCGACTATTCAAATGGCTATATCGGCGACCTGGTTTTAAACAAGGCGGGTGATAAGCTGTATGCAGTTGATCAGATTGGGTTTCGTTTGGTTGTAGTGGATGTTCCTCTCGGAAAAGTTATTCACAGTGTTAAAACAGGTCGCTATCCTTTTGGAATTGCCCTGTCACCTAATGAAAAGACAGTTTATGTTGCCAATGTAGGCATGTACGAATATAAACTGCTTGAAAATATTGATCCAAAAAACCCGCGTGCCACTGCGATGACCTTTCCTCCTTTTTCCTATCTGTCTCCTAAATCGGAGAAAGGTATCTATAACGATAGCATTCAGTTGCCTGGGCTTGGCGACCCTTTATCAGATGAGGCATTTTCAGTTTGGAGTTATGATGTTAGCAAACCCATTTCTCCTGTTGTAACATCAAAAGTAAAAACCGGATTCCAGATAGGCGAATTGATAGAAGATATTCCAGCGGTTGGTGGAGCCAGTCCCAACTCAATTGTGGCGACCGACAAATATGTTTTCGTGAGTAATGGAACCAATGATTGTATTTCAGTATTGAATGCACAAACACATAAGCTGATCAAAAATATAAAGCTTAGTCCCGATCGAAGGCTAGGCGAGCTCAAGGGAGTAATTCCTTTTGGACTTAGCTTATCTCCCGACCAAAAGACCCTTTATGTGGCAGAATCCGGCATCAATGCAGTAGCCATCATCTCTACAGATAACTTTGTGGTAAAGGGGCATTTTCCAGTTGGATGGTTTCCTTCTAAATTGGCCGTGAGCTCCGATGGAAAAACAATCTATGTTGCCAACGCAAAAGGTTTTGGGTCTGGCCCCAATGGGGGAAGGGATTTTAATCCAGGTCCAGAAGGTAGTAATATTGGTCGTCTTATGAAGGGTTTTGTATCTATCTGCCCGGTACCAACTGTTGCAAATCTGGCAGATCTTACAAAAAAAGTGGTTGACAATAATTTTCTTTTCCGGTCGGCGAATGATACTTCTTTTTATGGAAGGAAAAAGAACCCTATTCCATTATATCCCGGCGCATCTAAATCACCGATTCTTTACTGGGTTTTTATTCCAAAAGAAAACCGTACTTACGACGAAGTGCTGGGGCAATTGAGCTTTGCCAACGGAGACTCAACAATCGCCAGATTTGGAGTGAATATTCCACTTGTGACCAGCCCAAATAGAGCCTTATCTGTAACAAACGCAACGGTGATGCCTAATCATCTGGCCCTTGCCAAACAGTTTGCCTTCAGCGACAACTTTTATTGTGATGCCGACCATTCTTCGGATGGCCATAGGTGGCTAGTAGATACATACCCTAATGAATGGACAGAATCTACCACCAGCGCAGGTTATGGCGGCAACCGCAATATGAAAGGCGACGTAAAACTGCCCGGAACTCTTTCTCTTACATCTGGTACTAGTGCTATTTATCCCGAAGATTATAACGAAGCAGGTTCTATCTGGGATCATTTTGAAAGGAATAAAATTCGCTATTTTAATTTCGGGTTGGGGCTCGGTTTTGGCAGTCGTTTTAATGACACTGCGTTCAATCTTTTAACTGTTAAATATCAGGGCAATTATCCAATGCCTGGTAAACTCGAGTATAATTCCTCCCGCATTTTTCCTGTCTTCAATACTACCGTCCCGGATCAATACCGTGCAGATGTTTTTATTAAAGAAGTGGAAGAACGCTGGCGTAAACCTGGGCGTCCGCTTCCTTCGGTTATGACGGTTCGAATTGCTAATGATCATGGAGGGGATGTAAGGGCTGATTATGGCTATCCCTTCAGAGAAAGTTTTATGGCAGATAATGACCTTGCGATTGGCCGGGTGATTGAATACCTTTCGCATACACCCTATTGGAAAAACATGGCTATTGTGATAACAGAAGACGATCCACAGGGCGGAGTTGATCATGTGGATGCCCACCGCAGCATATTGATGGTTGCGTCACCCTTTGCTAAAAAACATTATGCGGGTCATGTGCATTACAGCTTCGGCAGTTTTTTTAAAACCTTGTGGAACAGCCTGGGCATATCCTACCTTAACCAGTACGATGCCGGTGCAGCTGATTTTGATGACCTATTTACAAATAAGCCAGATTATACGCCATATAATGCACTGCCTTCCGATTTACGCATTTTTGATCCTCAGAAGGCTTTAACTCCACTTGATAAAAAATTTGACTGGAAGGCTTTTGAGAAAGGTGGAGAGTTTGATCATCCGAGCCAGATGCTGAAAGACAGCAAAGAACTGGATGAGCAGTTGAAGAAACAAAAGAAAAGTAAACAATAACTTCAAAAGCTGAATTTCATTAGTTAACAAATAGACCGTTGTTCCCCATTTTTTCTGGATAAGACAAAAATGAAAAATTAATAACAAGTGCTTCTTTCATGTTTACCGAATTAAACAGCAATCTCATACAGGTATTCTGATTATCAATAAGATAAAGAGACTCACTTTCAAGGGTCTCTTCTTTTTTTGGGGGATTTGCAGATGTAAAAAAAACTTCGTTCATTTACAAAAATTCTGGTGAGTTTGAAAGAGCTATTATTAATTTACATTAGCGCTTTAATGTTTTTTGAGGGAAAAAATAGCAGCCAGAAAGAATAAATGCTAGTCATGTCGACGGGTGTACAAGTATTTACCATACACTCAAATATTCAATGATTCGAGCGGTGAAGAGATATTTCAGCGAGTTACATTCGTAAGTTGGAAATAAATAGAATTGGATTTAAATGATGTGTGGCCTAACAATTACTGTATGAGTCACGACCTGACGCCTGATTAAAATTAGTGAGTTGCAAATGAATACCTCAATGTATACGATGAGATTTCTTTGTTGATGCCTGCTTAACCATCATCTGCCGCAAGATCCTATAGATATTAATCAACTGAAAAGCAACTACTTTTACCCAGCAGTTATTTACAATAAGTAAACTGCAATAGTTCCAATGTAAACTTTAGCTGTTCTAATTTTTGTAGAGGTGATTAAAATAACATCACCCCCTCCCATTCCCCACAAAAGTTAGAACCTATGGCAGTCATCCCGACTGTTATTTTAAAAAATAACACCTTTCAAAGCAAAATGCCGACCTGTGAGGGTCGGCATTTTGCATTAGGGGGCAGTTTGAAAACTATACATAAAAAGTTCAAACTTTTGAAAGACGCAGATTTTTGAGGAGCCTACAATGCCTGATAAGATTATTTGCAATGTGCTCCGACTGCTTTCTAGCTTGAAGTTTAATTGATATAACAATAGATTTTTCGTAAATTTAACTTGTGAAAACAAATAAGCCCATCCTTCTTGACTTTATTGTAGACAAGCTGACTAATTCCATCCAAAACACAATTTCGGGTGATAGTTTTGCTACAGAAGTTTTGCGTTTAACCAAGGCTGACTTAAAACAAGTAACCAAAAAGAACGGTTGGAATTTTGATTGGAAATTAGAACTTTCAGATAATACAAAAGAGGTTTTCAAATTGACAATTCCTAATAATCCTCACATCATTCAAGGTTTGCTAAGTCTAACTATCGAGACTGACCATATTTATATGCACTTGCTTGAGAATGCACCATTTAACATTGGACAAGATAAACTTTATGAAGGTGTTGCAGGAAATTTAGTTGCTCATGCTTGCAAAGTTTCTTTCCAAAAAGGTTTTGACGGTTTTGTTGGTTTCACAGCAAAAACAAAACTAATAGATCATTATCAAAAAACTTTAGGTGCTTATACATTGGGTGGACACAGAATGATTATTCCAACTCATTCAGCACAAATACTCATTGATAAATATTTTAAATCATAATTATTATGGGGCACATAAAAGAACCAAAAGGTGTCGACTTTGTTATTGCAAGCGACCCATTGACAGACAAATCTCGAAAAGAAA
>Ga0114981_10003489_pt1 | contig 9981 bp, 10 predicted proteins | sample S_140806_MF_Meta_FD_87028 | JGI IMG/M metagenome (GOLD analysis project Ga0114981, IMG submission 87028) | Freshwater microbial communities from Lake Simoncouche, Canada to study carbon cycling - S_140806_MF_MetaG | ecosystem: Environmental > Aquatic > Freshwater > Lake | place: Lake...
AAAGTAGCTATTTTCGATGCTTTCATCTTTCGAGATTCTTACTTTTAGTTTTTAGATACCTCTAAATCAGCATTTAAGTAAATTTCGTCAGCAACCACTGAGTTTGGCATAGATACACCCACTCCGTATTCTGATCTTTTAATTAGTCCTGAAATTTTCAATCCTGCTAAATCTGCACCAGCTCTGTTTTTAGTTGTCCCATTATGAACACCTGCTAAAACAACTGTTTTTGTAACACCGTGCATGGTAAAATTCCCTTTGATGACATAGTTATTTCCTTTTGCTTTTTTCACAGATGTACTTTTGAAAGTGATTGTTGGGTGTTTTTCGACATCGAAAAAATCAGCAGAACGTAAATGATCATCACGCATTGAAAGATAAGTGTTGACTGTTTTAGCCTCAGCGGTTAATTCGATTGTTGCATCAGAGAAGTCTGCATTTGGAGTTGTTATTTTTACATCGAATTTGTCGAATTGACCAACAGTTTCAGAAATCTCCATGTGTTTTACAGTAAAACCCAAACGTGAGTGCCCTGCATCCAAAGACCAACTTCCTGCGTCTAATACTACGAATGAAACCAATGCAAGTGCTGCGGATAATGTGATAAGTATTTTTTTCATGTTTTTATATTTTATTTAAAAAGGGTTAAATTTTTATTTAATTGTATTACAGATAAATTGCCATAAAGGCTTATCAGCAAATTTACTAAGATATGTTGAATTGTCACTTTTTTTATAAGCTAACATGCGAGCCATCGCAATAGGGTGGATTTTTTGTTTGTTTACACTGACACATGGCAGCCGCTTTTGATTCCTCTGCTTTAAAAACTTTTGGGGTAAATTCACTTCCCATGTGAGCTCCATTGCACCAAGGTTGATTTTCTGATTTACCACATGTACACCATGCATACGTTTTTCCTTCTTCTAATTGTTCCATTTGGGGTGATTTCCCCGCTACTTGTCCGTTGTTCATATTTGTAGTTTTTTTAAGATTAATTTAATTTAGCCATTAAAATTCTATTTGCTTTAGTAATTTCTGTTTGTATTCTTTTTCGAAATTGAGTTCAATAGGTTTCATTTTTATAAAATACTTATCATGATGCAAAGGTGTAACTTTTTAAAAGATTGTGCATTGATGTAGGTCAAGAAGTGATTTTGTATTTTATTAGTTCTTTGATATTTCTTTTCTTAATCTACTCAATGCTTCTGGAGTAATTCCAAGATAAGAAGCTATCATTCTTTGTGGAACTCTTTGAATAATATCAGGATACGTTTCTACAAAATGTTGGTAACGTTCAACTGCGGAAGAGCTCATTAACATAATGACCCTTTTTTGTAGAACATTTATACCCTTGATTAATGATTTCCTGTCTGAGGTTAATTTTGTAAAGTCCTTTTCTGTTACCGTAATTGTAGAATCTTCAATTGCATCTATATACAAGTCGCAAGGAATATCTCCTTCGCAATTATCGGTAATAATCCAATTCTCTGGTGCAAACATATAAATATGTTCTTTCCCTTTATTGTCGATTGAGTAACTGCGCAACAAACCACTTTCAACCGTAAACACTTTTGTGTTTAGTTCACCACTTCTTTGCAGAATCTGTCCTTTTGTAACGTTTATTGTTTTCAATTTAATGTTTCTATTTCGGTCGTGTAAAATGGTATATAAAGGTTTTCAGTAGGCGAAGTAGCACTTTCTCTCGAATATGTTCGTGCGTCATTTTGATTATTATGTGTTAAATTTATCCAATTGAAATATTTAAATGCTTCCCTAGACCAAGTTCAATTAACTTGTAATAAGTAGAAATTTGTATATCGCTTAATCCACGTTCTATTCTGGAAATATAACTTTTTTTCGTTCCGGTTTTTTGGGCAAGTTCTTCTTGTGTTAAGTTTGCTTCAACACGCGCTTCTTTCAACATAGCACCTAATCTAAAAGCAAGAGAATCCGCATCAAACTGATTTCTTTCAGTGTTTCCTTTTTTTCCGTATTTCTCATCAAGTAGTTGATCAAATGTTTTAACGTTTTTCATCTTCTTTCTGTTTTAAATATTCCGTCTTTAAATTCTCTGCATTTTTGATTTCATTTATAGGAGTCTTTTACGTTTTCTTAACGAACGCGTTCGTCAAACCCACCAATATTCCTTCATCCTAGAAACAAAGAATTCGAATGTTTTTTTGTGATGTAATGTAATTATACTCACTTCATAAATACCATTCGTACTTTCCAATTTTTTAAAGAATTTCATTGGTACTTGCCTTTCAAAGCGAACTAGATCCAAAACATATTCAATTTTCAACTGAACTTTTGAATCTTGAGATTTATAAAACTCAATTACATTGCCCCCAAAAAAAATTATTTCTCTTGCCACATAAACAAAGTTAACTAATTAGTTTACTTTATCCAAATTTCCTCGATGTTTTTTTTCGTTCTGCAGGGTTATATAACGTTTCGCAGCTACCCGAAGGGTGGGACTTTTACCACAAAACTTGATTTGAAAAACTAATGTTTGATTACCCAAAAAAAACTGTCTTTGGAACACGACCGCGAAGCAGCACGGAAGTAAAACCAGCCTTTTGGGTAGGTGCTGTTAGCTGTTCGTGCTTCTTTTTTTAAAATCTATTCATTTATTGTTTAATGAGTTTGTAGGTATAAATTCCCTGATTTGTTTGAGCTTTTATAAAATAGGGCCCATTCGAGTAGTTTGAAAGATTAAATGGGCTTTGGTTTGTTTCTTTTATTAACTGACCTTGTAAGTCGTACACTTTTATATTCTGAATATTTTGGTTTGGAATTTCAATATGAACAAGTCCATTTGTTGGATTTGGATAAACTGTAATCAGTTTTTCTGGAATTGCGTTTTCAGTAAGACCAACAGGGTTATTTATTAGGGTGGAAAGTAACTGAATTGAAACTTGATAAGCTTGGGCAGGGAGTTGATTTATAAGTACACAAATGATTATTCCTGTTGCAGGGTCATACATCATTGAAGAATTATATCCACCCCAGATAGTACCACCGTGTGTCCAAACTGTTCTGCCAATAACAGTGGCCTGACTGATTCCCATGCCATAATTACCAGACCCAACGAAAGTAGTCAGTTCATTAAATGAGTTTGAATTTAAAACCTGACCATTCATAAGTGCATTATACCAATGAACCATTTCCCCTGATGTAGAGTACATGGCACCCGCAGCCCATGCTGCACTATTAACAGAAGTTCTTGGGATAGAATTGTTGTCAGCACCTGCCTGCCATGGGTGTGCAACTGGATGTAAAATTGTTTCATAAACATCAAGAAAGGTGCTATCGAGTTGAAGTGGATTTAAAATATTATCTCGCAAAAGTTGGCTGTAACTTTGACCAGTTAAACTTTCAGCAATCATACCTGCAAGAAGATAATTTGTATTACAATAGTTCCAACTTGTGCCTGCAGGAAAAAGAGGTGGCCCAGCCCATGTCATTAGTTCACTGGCAGTGAATACCCGATTGGGATTCGCTAACATTGAATCAGGATAGCCCGGAACACTTGTCACGTCTGATAAACCACTTGTATGATTTAGCAGTTGTCTTATGGTGATATATGAATCTATATTATTAAATGCTGGTAAATATTGATGCAAAGAATCATCCAACTGGATTACATTATTTTCTGCTAATTTCAACAAAAGTACTCCGGTAAATAATTTTGTATTGCTCGCTATTCCGAACAACATATCTGATGTAATAGGTGCGCCAGTATGTGAAATTCCTGTTACACCTTTCCATGAGCCAATTCCAGGATAAATAACACTTGCAGAAATCCCTTTTAGATTGTTTGCGGTTCTAATACTGTCAATTTTGTTTTGCAGTTCACTTGCTAAAACAGGGTCAAACGTCTGTGCATCGACAATAAATGTCAAACTCAAAAGAGCTACTATAATGCTACATATTTTTTTCATTTCATTTATTTTTAATCGTGTCAGTTTTAGCATGATCGCTAACTCATATAGGCGAACAAAATGTCCCCTATATATTCCAATATGGCTGTATAGGCGAACAAAATGTTAGTTTAGTAAATGTAATAAAATTTAGTTAGAGTTCATCAAAAGTGCTTCTGGTGTTTTGAATATTGAGGTATTCATTAATAAGGTCTCTACGATGAGAATTTCAAATATATTAAATCCATGCGCTTGGCTAAATCCAAATCTTTGTCAGTAATGGATGAGGCAGTATGTGTTTGAAGGTTCACGCGAACAAGATTGTAAGTATTTTCCCAATTGGGATGATGATCTATTTCTTCACATGCTAAAGCCACCTCATTCATAAAGGAAAAAGCCGATGTAAAATCCTTGAATTTAAAATCCCTATTCAAGAAATTTTCTTTTTCTTTCCACTCAGGAATGACCTGGCTAATAAGTAGTGACAAACTTTTTCTTTCCTTAGATTCCATGATAAATTTTTTATAAAATTACGTTAAAAATACTTTTGTGTTCAAAGGCTCAGAAAGAATTTATATTCCTATTCGCTTCAAATATTTCAATTTTGAATAGTTGACATTCGAGTCTTTAATTCTAATTCTTTTAATGCCAATCATATACAAGACGGTGTTTATTCGAGAACCTACTCTACTTATTTTTCCCAATTGCCATGTAAGTCCAAAATAATGAATGCCATTTTTGTTTTGAAAGATTATTTCCCGTGATAAAAAAGCGGGCAAAGAAGCTAAAATCGCATCGGGATTATCACCTAAAAAAGCGATGTTTCGATGGGCCTTTTGCCAAGTTCCTTTGGTGTTTTTCCCCAAATTATTTTCTTCATAATCTTTAGAATCACGACGAATAATACCTTTGGTTCTCTTCCAGTTTTCATGTTCAATCGTTCGACATAATTTACACGCTTTTCCACAACTATTGGTAAAATTTGGAGTGTAAATTTCAGCTTGTTCTACAATTTCCACATCAAAATAAGTGCTTTGTGTACCAGATTCAGACAAGTCTAATAACTCTGGATTTTTATCTGGATTTTCATCTTGACCTTTCCAATCGTATTTGTTGAAGGCATATTTGGCATGTTCTTCGTCCCAAGGATAATACCAAGCTATAATCTTATAATTTCCCGGCGGCAATTTTGGAATTTCGTAATTGGAGTTGATGTGTTTCTTGGCATTTTTAGTATCGTTGAAGAAAAATGGAATCGTTGTGGATTCATTTGAATCCAGTAGATTAAAATGAATATAGCCTTTTACACTTGTGTCCATTGAAATTACTCTCGAATCACGGTGAACTTCCGTATATAAGTTTTTTTCGTCTACTTTATACCATGAAAAGTAAATCAATTTTAATCCTTTCGATTGATTTCCAGGAATTAGAATTGAATGTTTTTTAGACGCGGTATTTTTTATAGTAACATTTAGCTGAACTAACTCTGAATTTGTAAACTTACTTTTCGGAGCACTGATTTCTACAGTCAAATAAACTGGACGTAAATTTGCTAAAACAGTTATCGGAAAAGTATAAAGAAGGAGTAAAAGAGAAATTCTAAAATAATATCTTGGTGTCATAATTTTAATTGAGTTTGGAACTTTGTAAACATGCAAAAATTAATCAGAAAACAATTTTAAGGTTGGAATTACGACTTTATTATTTTTGAATTGTAAATTAATAATTCAGGTAATCGTTCAAAATCGAAATTCAACATGACACATTACCACTGTTTCATCTTCTTCAAAACATAGTATCTATGCTTCGAACTTTTGAAAGGCGAAGAAATATTAAACATCCCAAACAATAAACCATTTAGACGTGAAGAAATAGGTTTTATTTTTCCAATTTGCCAACTGAGATAGAAATAATGATAGCCTTTTTGATTTTTAAAAATAATCTCAATTCCTGTATATGACGGTAAAGAGGCCAGGACTGCGTCAGGATAAGGACCATAGTTGGCAACTTGACGATGTTTTTTATACCAATTTCCAAAATTCTTTCCTTTTATTTTGAACCTAGAGCGAGAGGACGATTGACGACGAATAATACGTTCCACTTTTCCCCATTGATTGTGATCAATTGCATGACAGAATTTACAGTGTTTTGGACATGTTTTGGTGTAGATTTCTTTGGACACCTGCGTTTTTTCGTTTACAATTTCCACATCAAAATAGGTGCTTTGCGTTCCTGATTCAGATAAATCTAAAAATTCTGGATTTTTATCGGGATTAAGGTCTTGACCTTTCCAATCGTATTTATTGAACGCATACTTTGAAAGTTCTTCGTCCCAAGGGTAGTACCACGCAATAATTTTATATTTTCCTACTGGTAATTTTGGTATTTCGTAACTAGAATTTAAATGTCTTCGTGCATTTTTTGTATCGTTGAAAAAAAACGGAATTGTTATGGATTTTTTTGGCTCCAATCGATTAAAACTGACGTAACCTTTCACACTGGTGTCCATTGATATTACTCTTGAATCGCGGTGAACTTCGGTATAGAAATTCTTCTCATCGACTTTATACCACGAAAAGTAAATCAATTTTAAACCTTTCGATTGATTTCCAGGAATAAGAATTGAATGTGATTCAAAATCACCGTTGGTTAGAGTAACGTTCAATTGCACCAATTCTGTTGTTGTAAATTTTGTTTTCGGAGCACTGATTTCTAAGCTTAGGTAAACAGGGCGAAGGTCAGCTTTTACAGAAAAACTAATCGTAAAAATCAGTAATAACAAGAAATAGTTGATTTTAATCATAGGGCAATTCTCTTGAAAAATCGTTGATTTCGTTTATATCTTCCCATGATAATCCGTTTAACAGATCTACTTCAGCATCGGGATAAATGATAAATTGAAACATTTTCTCATATGAACTTGAGGATGCAATCGCAACACAATCTGAATATAGGGCGATTGTTAGCGGACGCGAACGATTCACTTTGTTGAATGTTTCTAATGGCTCGGCAATTTTTGATTGAGGTAAAATATAAATAAAGGATTGAAGTAAAGGAAAGTGTTTTTGAATAAACTTTTGAGTATAAAACCCTTCTACTTTTAAATCCCAGTTGTGGTAACCACTTTCAGATTTTAAGTTACTGATTTTCCAGCCATTTTTTTCAAAAGCTGTTATTACTTCCTTTACGTATTTATCCGAAGTATCGCCTTTTACAAGTCCTGTTAGATAAACACTTGGCAATCGAAAACTGATTACTTGAGCAGTGATTTGATGACCAGGAAAAGGGAATGGAGCGTATTTCGACCAAGTATCAAACAAATACATATAATACGTTGCTATTGAATCCACCTGTTTTTTCGTGTAGTATAACTGTGTTTCATTTAGAGAAACGTATTGACTCAAATTGTTGTAAATGAAACTTACAAACAGTTCTCTTTCGTCTTTTGAAAGTTCTTCGAAGTTTCGTTTTTTGGCAGGTAATTCACCTGTCATCTTTTTCGGACATGTGTTTTCGTAGTATTGCGCAAAAAGCAATTTGCCAGTTTTGTCAAAGCGCTTGCACCAGCCATTTCGTAGATTATTGTTGTAATTATTTTCCAATAACAAGGTTCCTAAACTATCAAAATGTTGGGTTTTGCCATCTAGTTTTGCATTTAAATAGCGAACTCCCGATTTTAAACTCCCGTTCTGAAAATATTTTTCTTCCAATCTTGTTTCATTCAATTGATAAATGTGTGATTTTGTTTTTCCTGTTGGCCAATATTCATACAATTCAATAAATTCATTTTCTGGACGTGATTTCTTGTTTACTTGTGAGATTAAAATTCCCTTTTCGTCCCATTTTTTATTGGAAATTACTTCATCCATTTCAATTTTAGTTTTCAAGTGAATTTCCTCCATTTTTCCGTTTTGGAAATAGCTTACGTAAGTGGTATCTGAGTTTCTGTGATAATTCAAATACGATTTCAATTGACCGTTGGAATACCAATTTTTCTCTGAACCATCTATTTTCGTGTTATTTACCAATTCGAGGTGCTGAATGAGTATTCCATTGTCAGCCCATTTTTTCTCAAAACCCGTTCCTTTTCGGTCAATGAAACGTTCAAAAACTAGTAAACCGGCTTCGTTCCATTCTTTTTTATTGGCGTGAAAAATGTACTTAGACAAGGTGTCGTAAACGTGCTCAAATCGAGGTAAGCCATTGTCGTGCCAGCCTTTCCAAGTGCCCACTTTCATGTTACGTTGGTAGAATTGTTCTTCGCTTTTTTGCCCCAAGTAATTATAAACTAACCAATTTCCGTCAGGATCTCCGTCTTTGTAGTAACCTCTCGTTTTTAATTTTCCATTGTGGTGATAGTCTTCATACAAGCCTTCTCTTGAAGAATGCTCATGACCACCATTTAAGATCATTTTGTGGGTAGTTTTAGATTTCAAAACACCTGTATCATCGTATTCCAAAGCCAAGCCAAAAGGAACGCGCAAGGTTGTGTAACCATCGTAATCAATGGTGTGAGGCGGATAGTCTTTGATGTCGTATTCATTGATTTCAGACAATCGTGCAAAGGCGTTAAAATTTACAAATCGTATTTTTCCATTGAGATGATAATCGGTGTATTTTTCACAGCGCCGTTGTGCTTTGTCCCAATAATAAATATTTGTTTGTTTCCGATTTCCATTTTCCCAAAATAGTTCCAAGGTGGCAATTACGGTATCGCGCGTATTCCAAGTAGGATTTACTTTCGTTTTTGAACTTCCACTTTCATAGTTCAGTATTTCCTCAATCAATTTACCCTCTTTAAAAGTCCGTTTTTCAAAGATGCGATTGTCGTTGTATCTTCTTTCACACGTGCCATTTAAAGGCGTCTTTAAATCCGTTTCGTAGTAAATAGAGAAAAGATAATTACCGCCTTTTTTATTTTGATACTTGAATTCACAGTCCGTTTGTGCAAAAGCAAACGAAGAAAGAAATAGAAAAAGAAATTTAAAAAATTTCATTGAATAAAGTTAGCATATTAATATCATTTTGCTATCCCATTAATATGGTTTGAAGATGAAAATTTTTAATTACAAAGATGCTAGAAATTGTTCTGCATTGTTCAAATGTAATTTTTGTTTTTCATCGGGCATTTTATCAAATGTTCTTACCAACATCCCTAATCTCGGATTTTTCAAAAAGAAATCGCGGTGTACATGCATAAATCGCCAGAATAATCCGTCCCAAACGGGCTGCCAGTCGCCTTTTTGATAATCACTCATTTTCATTAAATAGTTGCTGCCACTAATATATGGTTTGGTTGCCATCAGTCCTCCGTCAGCAAACTGACTCATTCCATAAACATTGGGAACCATAACCCAATCATAGGCATCAATGAATAATTCCATGAACCAACGATAGACCTCATCTGGATCAAACTCGCAGAGCAGCATGAAATTACCAAGTACCATCAGTCGTTCAATATGGTGAGCATAACCGGTTTCTAATACTTTTTTAATGCAACTGTCAATAGGTTCTATTCCTGTTGTGCCATTCCAAAATGAAGCAGGTATTTTTCTTTTAAAGCCCCAATAATTTTTGGTTCGTTCTTCCTTTCCCTTCAATTCATAAACAGCTCTAATAAATTCTCTCCAGCCCAGAATTTGACGAATAAATCCCTCGAGTGAATTTAATGGAACTTCGTGATTACTTGCATAGAGTAAAGCTTCCTCAATGACAAAATTTGGGCTTAACAATCCAACATTCAACATGGGTGTTAAAACGCTGTGATGTAAAATATTTTCTTTTTCTACAATCGCATCTTCATAGGCACCAAATTCGGAAAATCGGGTTTTAAAAAATTCTGCTAGCCAACTTTTACTTTCTGCATAAGTAGTTGGGTAGATAAAATCAGTGTTTAGTTCTCCATAATTACTTGAGAAGTGCTTTTCTGTATAAGCAATCGCTTCCAAATAGAAGGCATTGGGTTTTAAAAAGGTGGTTTTTGGCACTGTTTTTCCTTTGGGATACTTTAGGCGATTTTCATCATCAAATGTCCATTTTCCTCCAATTGGCTTGTCTT
>Ga0114981_10003490_pt1 | contig 9978 bp, 5 predicted proteins | sample S_140806_MF_Meta_FD_87028 | JGI IMG/M metagenome (GOLD analysis project Ga0114981, IMG submission 87028) | Freshwater microbial communities from Lake Simoncouche, Canada to study carbon cycling - S_140806_MF_MetaG | ecosystem: Environmental > Aquatic > Freshwater > Lake | place: Lake Simoncouche...
ACCGTGGCCCGCCAAGTGGACGAGGTCACGGGTTTGTCAACCCTGGTGGTGATCGATCCCAAGCGTCGTGGCGCGGCCAAGGTGGTACGGCCCCAGGTGAAACTGATCGACCTGTCTGGCAACGAGGTCAAGATCCCCGGTACCGACCACTCTGTGACCATCGGCTTCCCGGTGGGCGCGCTGGTGCAGGTGCGGGACGGCCAGGACGTCGCCCCCGGCGAGGTATTGGCCCGGATCCCGATCGAAGGTCAGAAAACGCGCGACATCACCGGCGGTCTGCCGCGGGTGGCCGAGCTGTTTGAAGCCCGCTCGCCCAAGGACAAGGGCGTGTTGGCCGAAATGACCGGTACTGTCTCCTTCGGCAAGGAAACCAAGGGCAAGATTCGTCTGCAGATCACGGACCCCGAAGGTGCGATCTGGGAAGAGCTCGTGCCCAAGGAGAAGAACATCCTGGTGCACGAGGGCCAGGTGGTCAACAAGGGCGAAAGCGTGGTGGACGGCCCGGCCGATCCGCAGGACATCCTGCGGCTGCTGGGTGCTGAAGAGCTCGCCCGCTACATCGTCGACGAGGTTCAGGACGTGTACCGCTTGCAGGGCGTGAAGATCAACGACAAGCACATTGAGGTGATCGTGCGCCAGATGCTGCGTCGGGTCGTGGTCGAAAACGCTGGCGACTCCAGCTACATCAACGGCGAACAGGTCGAGCGCTCGGAAATGCTCAACACCAACGACGCCTTGCGCGCCGATGGCAAGTTGGCGGCCACCTTCACCAACCTGCTGCTGGGCATCACCAAGGCCTCGTTGTCGACCGACAGCTTCATCAGCGCGGCTTCTTTCCAGGAGACCACCCGTGTCCTGACCGAAGCGGCGATCATGGGCAAGCGGGACGAGCTGCGTGGCCTCAAAGAAAATGTGATCGTCGGGCGCCTGATTCCCGCTGGCACCGGCATGGCCTACCACGAGGCCCGCAAGGTTCGCGAAAACATGGACGACGCCGAGCGCCGCGCCATCGCGGATGCCGAAGCGGCCGAGCTGGCCGGCGATGCCGAACTGGCCGCGGCGGGCGAAGGCGCTGTCACCGAATAGCCTTTGCTATAACAAAAATAGCGCCTCAAGCCCGCTGTATATGGGCTTGAGGCGTTTTTCATGGTGAACCCAACTCAAGTCAGCGTGCAGCCGCCCCTGTGGCGTCAGTTGCAGGCGGCGTCCCAGATGGTGCTGGCCGTGCAGCAGGGCACCTCCGGCACCGCCGCCTTGGCGCAGCTGGCACCAGACCTGCGTCCGGGCGTGCAGGCCTTGACGTTTCAGGTGCTGCGTCACTGGGGCCGGGCCCAAGGTGTCTGTCGGCTGCTGGTCAGCCGTGCGCCACCGCCTGCCGCGCAGGCCCTGCTGGCTACCGCGGTGGCCCTCTTGCTCGCAGACGCCGATCTCGGCGCCCGCTATGAGGTGTTCACCCTGGTGAACCAGACCGTAGAGGCCGCCAAAAAAGGGCTGTCTACCCGTCCCCAGGCCAGTTTCCTGAACGCCTGTCTGCGCCGCTTTCTGCGCGAACGGGCCGATCTGGTGCGCGCTGCCGACCAGCTGCCCCAGTCGCAGTGGAACCATCCAGTCTGGTGGATCGACCGTTTGCGCCACGACTGGCCCGAGCAATGGCAAGCAATTCTGCGCGCCAACCATGTCGCGGCCCCGATGACGCTGCGTGTCAATGCCCGCCAATCAGACCCCGTGTCCTACCTGGCGCAGTTGCAGGCGGCCGGAATGCCGGCGCAATGGGTGGGGGCCAGTGGCGTGACACTGTCTCAAGCCAAGCCGGTCACTGCGCTACCGGGCTTTGCCCAGGGCATGGTGTCGGTCCAGGACCCGGCGGCGCAATTGGCAGCGCCCCTTCTGTTGTCGGGGCTGGCCAGCGCAGGCCGGCTGCGCGTACTCGACGCCTGTGCCGCGCCCGGCGGCAAAACCGCCCATTTGCTGGAGCTGGCCGACTGCGACCTCACCGCGCTGGACCTGGACCCACTGCGCTGCGAGCGCATTCATCAAAACCTGCAACGCCTGGGCCTGCAGGCCCGGGTGGTGGTGGCCGACGCCGCCGTGCTGTCCAGTTGGTGGGACGGGCAGCTGTTTGATGCCATCTTGCTCGACGCGCCCTGCTCCGCGTCGGGCATCGTCCGTCGACACCCGGACGTGCCTTGGCTGCGCCGTCCCAGCGACATTGCGCAGCTGGCGGTGATTCAGCAGCGGCTGCTGACAGCCTTGTGGCCGGCCTTGCGGCCAGGGGGACGGCTGCTTTACAGTACCTGTTCTGTTTTTCGTGCCGAGGGGGACAGCCAGATCGAAACGTTTCTTGCAAACAACACCCAGGCCCGATTGCTGCCCTCTCCCGGCCATTTGCTACCGGTTTCAAGTCCAGGGGTCGGGCCCGTCCCGGACAATCCTAGTAGTGAACACGACGGCTTCTATTACGCCTTGCTGGAAAAACAGCCGCTCTGACGGGTTGGGCTGGTGGGCGTGGCTGTGCTTGGCCTGCGTTTTCTGGCTGCCGGTAGCGGCCCAAGCCCAAGGCTTGGAGGTGACGCAGCTTCAGCTAGACCGCAGCGGCGACGCGGTGCTGCTGTCGGCGTCAGTCCCGTTTGAGCTGCCGCAGGCGGTGGAGGAGGCGCTGCTCAAAGGCGTCCCCGTGATCTTTGTCGCTGAGGCGGACATCTATCGGGAGCGGTGGTACTGGACCAACAAGCGCGTGGTCAGTGCCCAACGCCACCTGCGGCTTGCGTTTCAGCCCCTGACCCGGCGCTGGCGCCTGAACATCGCCGCCGGCGTCTTCACGGCCGGGTTGGGCATGGCGCTGACACAGTCTTTTGACACACTGCCCGACGCACTGGCGGCGGTGCAACGTATCTCGCGCTGGAAAATCGCTGACGTCAGTGACCTTGAGCCGGGCCAGCGGCACCTGGTGGACTTCCGCTTCCGGCTCGATGCCAGTCAGTTGCCCCGGCCTCTGCAGATCGGAACCCTGGGCGACACCGACTGGAGCCTGTCGGCCAGCGCCAGCCGAACACTGCCCCCAGAAGGCGCCAAGTGAGCCAGCCGCTGCCATCCACCGCCAGCCGGCCTTCAGCGCGGCGCAACCCGCGCGCGTTGCGCTGGGCGCTGGCCGTCGGTCTCGCAGTGATGATCGCCGTCGGGCTAGTCTTGCTGCTGCTGCTGACCCAGGCCACCAACAACCGCGACATGTATGAGCAGAACTACGCGCACCTGTTCGTCCTCAACGTGGTGGTGGCCGGCGCCCTGCTGGTCGTCATCCTGTGGATTGCCTACCGGCTGCTCAAGCGCATGCGCCAGGGCAAGTTTGGCAGCCGCTTGCTGGTCAAGCTGGCCGCCGTCTTTGCACTGGCCGGCTTTGCGCCCGGCGTGCTGATCTATGTGGTGTCTTATCAGTTCGTCGCCCGCTCGATTGAATCTTGGTTTGACGTCAAGGTTGAGGGCGCGTTGGATGCGGGACTCAACCTGGGCCGCGCCACCATCGAAACCCTGTCCACAGATTTGGTGAACAAGGCGCGCACGGCGGGCACCGAGCTGGCAGACGTTCCCGACGCACGTCTGACCTTGCCGCTGGAGCGGGCACGCGACCAACTCGGTGCGAGCGACCTGCTGCTCTGGAGCGGGACCGGACAATTGCTCGCCGCCACCGGCCGCTCCCAGTACCAGCTCAACCCCGACAGGCCCAGCGTCCAACAGTTCCGGCAGGCCCGAGCGCAACGTGCCATCACCTGGACCGAGGGGCTTGAAGACGCCATCCCGGTTGCGCCTGCCAAGGCGCAAATCAAGGCCTTGGTGCTGGCCTCCAGCGCGAGCCTGGGGCTGCTGGCAGAGCCGCGCTTTCTGCTCGCTACCCTGATCCTGCCGCCCAACCTGGTGGCCAACGCCCTCGCGGTGACCGAGGCCAACCGCGAATACCAGGAGCGGGCGCTGGCGCGCGAAGGGCTCAAGCGCATGTACATCGGCACCTTAACGCTCACCCTGTTTCTGGCCGTCTTTGGCGCCGTTTTGCTGGCCGTGGTGCTGGGCAACCAGATCGCTCGGCCCTTGCTGCTGCTGGCCGACGGCGTGCGCCAGGTGGCGGCTGGCGACCTGACGCCCAAGACATCCTTGCAAGGGCGGGATGAGCTCGACGGCCTGACCCGATCGTTCGCACAGATGACCCAGCAGCTGGCCGACGCCCGGCAGGCGGTTGAATCCAGCATCGGGCAGGTGGACGCCGCCCGTGCCAACCTGCAAACCATTCTTGACAACCTCACCGCCGGCGTGGTGGTGCTGGACGCGCAGGGCCGCGTGGTGTCATCCAACCCCGGCGCCACCCGGATTCTGAGGGTGCCGCTGGCAGCCTGTCAGGGACGACCCCTGGCTGAAATCGAAGGTTTAGAGGCTTTTGCTGCAGATATCCAGGCCCAATTTGACGCCTTTTTGGGCGCTCGGCGCGAGCACGGGGCAGACCACTGGCAGCAGTCCTTCGAGCTGGGTGGGTCAGCGGCGCGCCAGGCGGGCCGCCCCGATGACACCCTGACCCTGGTGGTGCGCGGAGCCGAGTTGCCAGGGGCCGCCTATTTGCTGGTGTTCGACGACATTTCCGAGATCGTGTCAGCCCAGCGAGCCCAGGCCTGGGGCGAGGTAGCCCGCCGGCTGGCCCACGAGATCAAGAACCCGCTCACGCCCATCCAGCTGTCTGCCGAGCGACTGGCGCACAAGCTGGATGGCAAGCTGGCGCCGCCCGAGCAGGCCTTGCTGACCAAATCGGTCAAAACCATCGTCGACCAGGTGGATGCCATGAAGCGCCTGGTCAATGAGTTTCGCGACTTTGCACGCCTTCCGGCGGCAGAGCTCAAACCGCTGGACCTCAACGGGCTGGTGGCCGATGTGCTGCACCTGTACGCCAGTGAGGGCACGCCAGTCCCCATTGCCGCAGAACTTGATGCCAAAGCGCCGGCCATCGCCGGTGATGCCGAGCAGCTGCGTCAGGTGCTGCACAACCTGATCCAGAATGCGCTTGATGCCACCGAATCGGCCGGCCATCATGGCCCCGCCTTCAGCGTCAATGTGCGCACCCAGTGGAATGCAGCGACCGGCCGGGTCCGCCTGAGTGTGCTCGACAGCGGCGCCGGCTTTACCGAGCACATCCTCAAGCGCGCCTTTGAGCCCTACATCACCACCAAGGCCAAGGGCACCGGCCTTGGGCTGGCAGTGGTGAAGAAAATTGCCGACGAACACGGTGCCCGCATTGACCTGGGCAACCGGCTGTCGGATGGTGCCGTGATAGGCGCGCAAGTGTCGTTATCATTCGCCACAAGCACGGACCATCAGATCCTTGCGGACAACCCGGTCTAATCCCAAGGAACGCGCTGAACATGGCAAACATACTGGTGGTTGACGACGAACTCGGCATCCGCGACCTGTTGTGGGAAATCCTCAACGACGAAGGCCACCAGGTTGAGGTGGCAGAAAACGCCGCCCAAGCCCGTGCCGCCCGCCTGCGTGCCCGGCCCGACTTGGTGTTGCTGGACATCTGGATGCCCGACACCGACGGCGTCACCCTGCTCAAGGAATGGTCCGCCAATGGCGTCTTGACGATGCCAGTCATCATGATGAGCGGCCACGCCACCATCGACACCGCAGTGGAGGCCACCAAAATCGGTGCAGCAGCCTTTCTGGAAAAACCCATCACCCTGCAAAAACTGCTCAAAGCCGTGGACCAGGGCTTATCACGCAACGGCAACGGCAACGGCAACGGCAACGGTAACGGCACCGGCACCAAACCTGGTGCAGCCCAGCCCGTGCCGGCCAGTGCGTCCGTCAGCATGAGCGTGGCACTGCCTTCTGTAGCCCTGGAGCCCGCGTTGCAGCCGCAACAAAGCTTTGCGCTGGACCAGCCCCTGCGGGAGGCCCGCGACGGGTTCGAGAAAGCTTACTTTGAGTACCACCTGGCCAAAGAACACGGCTCCATGACCCGCGTGGCCGAAAAAACCGGGCTGGAGCGCACCCACCTCTACCGCAAGCTCAAGCAACTCGGTGTTGACCTGAGCAAAGGCAAACGCGGCGCCCTGTAAGGTGCCGGCAGCCCTTTCGCTGCTGCTATACTTTCCCTCCTTGGCCCGGTAGCTCAGTCGGTAGAGCAGAGGATTGAAAATCCTTGTGTCGGTGGTTCGATTCCGCCCCAGGCCACCAGTAATTTTGAAAAAGCCCGTCCATCGTGATGGGCTTTTTGCATTGGGGCTGAGGGTGCCTTTATGGGTGCCACATTGGGCTTCTGTGGTGAATCGCCCCGGGTTTTAAGGAGGCTTGGAACTTTGAGGAGATGGCGTGACGATGTTCACGAGTCGGCGCCCGAACCAAGGTCCATCGGTTCATCAACGCAGGTCCCAACTCGGTGGTTTGCAATGCCCCTGCAGCGACTTACACCAACACGGCGTGATGGCCATTAGCAGCAGCAAACATTCAAGCCTGCAACCGCGCTGGTGCCAGTTGGTAACCGACGCCGCGTATGGTGTGGATCAGATCAGGCGAGATTTTGCGACGCAGCATGCAGACATAAACCTCTACCACATTGCTTTCCACCTCGTTGCCCCAGCCGTAAAGTGCCTCTTCAATCTGTGCTTTGGTCAGCACTTGGTTCTTCCGCCGAACAAGCACCTCGAGCACCGCAAACTCACGTTGGGACAGGGCAATCGGTTGACCTTTCCATGTGGCCAGTAGCCGAAGCGGATAAAGGCGAAGTGCGCCAAAAACAGAGGCACCGGCATCCGCGTCGTCAGAGGGTTGCCGACGCAGAATGGACCGAATCCGGGCCGACAACTCTTCCAGGGCACAAGGCTTGACCATGAAGTCATCCGCTCCAAGGTCCAGCAACTTGACGCGGTCCAACACGCCGCCGCTGCAGGCAGTGACCACAATCACCGGGATCCGTCGTTCGGATTCCTGAATCTGGTGCAGCAGGGCCTCACCGTCGGCATTGGGTAAATCTAGGTCCAGCACCACAAAGTCGTACCGGTGCCCATTGACGGCCTCAGAAAATGCATGGGCCGAATCTACATGGTCAACCGCAAAGCCTGAACGCGTCAGATGCTGCTGCGCTGCCAAGCCCTGTGACTTGTCGCCTTCAACAAGGATCATTCGCACATCAGACTCCTTGGTCCCAGGTTGTCCCTGGTGTCACTTGTTTCAAAATTTTGCACAACGCTCGGACTATCTGCCCGCTGGCGACAGGCTGATGCCCATTCAAGGGCACTTGTACCAAGCCTTGCCTTAAGCCAGGGGTAATTTTGAGTGGCTGCGGTGCTGGCACAAATGCGAAATCTCAAGCTTGTTGCGTGCTGGATTAAGTCCTTCTTAAGGAAGTTCGGCGTTCACCATTGATTCGTGCCTTGACGTGGTAGCCGACCCAATTTCAGGGTGGTAGGGCTACCCGTTACACGCCGTCGGAGCTCACATACGCTTGTGGCAACGAGTCACGGGACTCAACGCCAAGCAGCAGGCGCCGTCCCGGTTCTACCTCAAGTACCCAAGGAGTGCCGCCGTGGACAGTAATCGCAACGCGACATCGAAGCTCAATTTCCGCTTGTCATGGGCTACCAGCCTGATGGCGGTGACCTGCCTGATGGGGGTGTTTTCTGCCGCCACGGCGCAGGCTGTCAATGTGACGTTGAAGGTGGTCAGTGCCCGGTCAGAGCCCCAGGCTTTCAACGGTGCGGGGGTAGCCAAGGGGGCCACCGTCCCTGCTTTCAAATACATCATCAACGTTGACAACACTGGCACCACCGAACAGCGCTCGCCCACCCCTGGCACCGGTTGCAGTCCGCAAGACCCTGGATATCCCGGCACCTGCAAATGGGTATCGATTGCGGGCGCCAAGGGTGCCAGCCCGGTGCTGACACAGGGAGAAAAAACGACGGCTGGCGCGTCAGTTGCCTTGCCAATTTGCGATGCAACGACCACCACGGCTTGCATACCCCAAGGGCGTTACCTGATCTCGGTGCTGGCCGATGGCTACAAGCTCGATGGTCAGCATTTCACCGTGGCGGGTACTACCGTTGTCGTTGATGGCGCCACCGTTGCAGGCAATGTTGTGACCGTGAATTTGCAGCCCACGCCGCTGCCGGATGCGCAGATCCAGGCAGCAGTGTTTGAAGACATTTCGCCTGTCAACAGCGCCCCCGACCTGCCCGCCGAGCACGGCCTGGCCGGGTTTCAGGGCCATATTCTTGACGTGTTGGGCGAGGTGACCACCAACCTCTATGGCCACCCACTGTGCTCAAAGTACGACGCCGGTGGTGCTCTGATCGCCGGCAGCGGTGGCCGCTGCCTGAGTGCCTGCTACGTGGTCAGCGGCGGCATTGACCTGGGCACTGTCCCGCCCACCGACGCAGCCGGGCGCTGCCCGGTGGCCACCACCACGGCCATGACGATGACCAAGCCTGATGGCAGCACGATCGGGGCCCCGGCTGGTGCCGTGGTTGAAGGCAAGCTCAAGATTCCCAACCTCGGCCCGAATCGCTATACCCTGTCGATCACCCCGCCGGATGGTTCTGGCTGGGTGCAGACCACCACGCTTGAAGGCAACCACGACTGGGACGCCTGGGTGATGGAGGGTGCTACCGGGCTGGATACCGAGTTCATCATCGCGGGTGAGCCCTTCCCGGCCATCATCTTTGGCTATATCCCCGCGCCAGGCACGCCTTCTGCCGTGGGTAGCGCATTGCCCAGCAGCCTTGTCGGTACGGCCACCATCCAGGGTGTCATCGCGGCTGTGAAGGTTTACGTTCCCACCACCGGTGGCGTCGGCGGATTACCAGGCCAGATCTGGGGCGGCCTGCAAGGCGCCGTGATCGATAAACCGATTGCGAACCCCTGGGTCACGCTCACCAACCTGGGCAATGGGGACACCATCGTTTGGGCAGGTCAGGGAGATGCCAACGGCAAGTTCGCGATTCCCAATGTTCCAGCGGGAACCTATACCCTGACCTGGTGGGACGAGCCTCAGAACCAAATTCTTGACCTCGTCAATGTCACAGTGGCGGCGGGTGAAACCTTGGATATGGGTGTCCTGCCGTTGTCCGGCTGGTGGACCGTGTTTGACGGTTACGTTTTTGACGACACCAACCGCAATGGCATCAAAGACCCGGGCGAACCCGGTTTGGCAGGCTACACCCTCACCATGCGCCGGCGCGACAACTCGCTGATGGACCGTGGCAGCACGCTTGTGACGACCGACGCCAACGGCTACTACAGATTTGAAGCGGGCTACCCCATGACCCAGTGGCTTGTGATGGAGGCTTATGACAACCTGCATTACGGCACAGGGGTCACCTACCAGGCCGATAACCAACCCACGCCCACCACGGTGCTCGGTGCGGGGGTGGACGTTAGCGTACACCCCATCATCGGTTTATCGGGCCGCCTTGACTGGGGCAAACACACCTACGATGCAACGGGTGCCGGTGGCCTTGACCCGCGCAACGGCGGCATTGTCGGTACCGTAAGCTACGACACCACCCGCAACGAACTGAACCCGCGTTTTGCGGCGGTCGAAGACTGGCAGCCCAGTATTCCCGACATGGTGGTGAAATTGTATGAGCCGATCCCCGCTGCACCCGGTTGCGAGCCCCTGAACATCGCTGGCTCCAACGCTGCGACGGCGAACTGCGAGGCATCGCGCTTGTACGCCCTGGACAAAACGCCTGGTGCCCAATTTGGCGCGGTCGCCAAGGGACAGTTGCTCAACACCTACGTCAGTGAGACCTGGTTCAGGCCGCGCGGTTGCATCGTCCGCCGCGCCGATGGCACCCCGGTGACCCAAGCCGACCAAAACTTCCTGCCGGTGGACCAGGCCAATTCCGAGTGCATTGAGTCGCCCATGACCGGCGTGCAGTTCGCACCCGAAGCGGCCAACGTCAATGGCAATTACGGGTTCGGCGCCGGCTGCTTTGCGCCCAG
>Ga0114981_10003499_pt1 | contig 9970 bp, 6 predicted proteins | sample S_140806_MF_Meta_FD_87028 | JGI IMG/M metagenome (GOLD analysis project Ga0114981, IMG submission 87028) | Freshwater microbial communities from Lake Simoncouche, Canada to study carbon cycling - S_140806_MF_MetaG | ecosystem: Environmental > Aquatic > Freshwater > Lake | place: Lake Simoncouche...
CAGTGTGGCCGGCGTGCCTGCGGTGATGATTGGCCAGACCACCGTCGACGCCCCGGCGCTCGACATGGATCACTCGCTCTAGTCCATGCCGAATAGCCGCCCAGCGCAGGAACGCCCGGGCGATGCTCGTGTCCTGGACTGTCTTTATCGCGTCGGTGCTTTCGTAAATGCGACCGAAGACCCGCGCGAGGCCCTGGACTTCATTCTCGAAGAGATTGTGCGGACGCTCGGCGCCTCGAGTGCTTCAATCGCGCTCGTCGAACCCGCCACGGGCTCGCTGCGGATCGAGGTAAGTAACGGGCTCGATGCAGCCTCCATCTCCGAGATCATCGAGCAAGGGCAGGGCATCACCGGCTGGGTCGCCCTTTACGCCAAGCCTCAGCGTATCCCCGATGTCTCAAGGGATCCGCGGTACGTCGAGATCCGCAAGGGCATCCGTTCCGAACTCGCCGTCCCCATGGAGCTCATGGGCAATGTCATCGGCGTGGTGAACTGCGACTCCGATCGCTTGGATGCTTTCAGTGAGCAGGATCTCGCTTTCCTCTCCCTCCTGACCAACGAGGCGTCTAAGGCCGTCGGCCGTATCTGGTTACTGCGCCAACTGCGTTCCAAGGCGGCTCAGCTTGAAGCGCTGGTGCGGGCGGCGCAGGGGCTGGCTCGTGAGCGCGATGAGCCCGGGATCTCGCAGGACCTTGCCCGCCACACCCGTGGATTACTTGGTGTACGCTCTTGCGCCTACTACAAGATCGTCGACGACGTTCTTTTGCTCAAGCACCTCGACGGCGAGCTGAGCGGTAGCGAGCTCGCCCCGAGTATCGCCGTGAACCAGACCTCGCTCGGTACCGTCGTCGGCCGCGGCCGTCCGGTCGTTGTGCCGATCGCTGGTAAGACCGAGGAGCATCTCTTCGTTAGGCTTTCCGAGCCAGTCGCATCGTCTTCGCTACTGGCCGTACCGGTGCGTTACGAAGACGAGACCTTCGGCGTACTGATGTGCGTCGCGATGGGGGCGTATCGCTTTTCGGACGACGATAAGCATCTCGTCACTGCGCTTTCCTCGTTCGGCGCCTCCTCGATCCAGAACGCGCGTCTTTACGCCAAGGTCTTTACCGTCGAGGAGGGCTTGCGTCGCAGCGAGCGTCTCACGGCGCTCGGCCTGCTTTCGGCGGAGGTCGCCCATGAGATTCGCAATCCCCTGACGGTGATGAAGCTCCTTTCGGACACGCTATCCCAGGGGATGGCTCCGGATGATCCCAAGGTCGAGGACCTTGACGTCATGCGTGAGAAAATCGCTCACATGGAAGGCGTCGTCTCGCGCGTGCTCGGTATGAGCAAGGCCCAGTCGGGTGCATTCCGCGTCGTCGACATTCGTAAGGCGACGGAGAACGCCGTGTTACTCCTTCGCCTCAAGTTACAGCAGCTCGGCGTGAAGGTGGAAGTCCATGGAGATCAGATCATCCCGGCCGTCGAGGGTAATCCCGGACAGATTCAACAGGTCTTCCTTAATCTGATGATGAACGGCGTGCAGGCCATGACCGGTGGGGGCCTGTTGTCTTTGCGCCTTGGAGTCGAACCGGGTATGCAAGGAGAGCTTGTCGTGGTCCGGATCACCGACACTGGTACAGGCATACCTCAGGAAATCCTACCCAAGATCTTTGAATCTTTCTTCACCAGTCGCGAAGACGGAACCGGCCTCGGGCTCGCCATCGTGAAGCGCATCATGCGCGACCATCGCGGTGATATCATCGTCGAGTCCACGGGACCCGGCGGGACGACGTTTAAGTTTTGGTTTCCCGTCGGGAAGTAAGCCAGACCTTGCCCGCTTTAATTAGCACGGGCAGGAAGGAGACGAAGATCACGCTGATGGTGACCAGCCCGAGGTTCTTGGCCAAAGGGGTGTTGCCGATGAGATGGCCGAGCAGGACGAGTGAACCAATCCAGATGACGGCTCCGGCGACGTTCCAGACGAAGAAGCGGCGCGGTGGCATTTTGCCCATACCGGCGACGAACGGTACGAAGGTCCGGATCACAGGGATGAAGCGCGCCATCACGAGCGAGGCCGCGCCTTTCTCGGCGTAATAAGCTCGTGCGGCCTCCAGGTAGCGACGCTTGTAGAGCCAACCGTCTTCCCATTGCTCGACGCGTTCGCCGAACTTCACCCCGAGCCAGCGTCCGAGCTCGTTACCAATGATGGCGGCGATCGTGAGCGCGAAGAAGAGGGTCCAGGGGTCGAGCAGGGCGGGGCGTTCGCCGTTGGCGATCGTGAGAATACCGGCGACGACAATCATCGAATCTCCCGGCAGGAAGAACCCGAAGAGCAGGCCGGTCTCGGCGAAGACGATCAGCGTCATGACGGGTACGCCGCCAATCTTGATCATCTCTTCGACGTTCGACATCGATTGGAGGGCGGCCTTGAGGGTGCTAAACCAGTTGTCCATGCGTTTAAATAGGAAGGGTGCGGCGGATTGGCAATCGCCCTTGAAGGAATCGGCCTTTCCCCTCACGGTGGCGGCGCCGCATGTCGCCTGAATACGAATCCTCCTCGGTCCTGCTCCGCCGCTCCGCGTTGCAGCATGGTCTAGCCGGCCAGGCGGCCTTGGAGGGAGAATTCGTGCCGCGGGCTAAGGTCTTCTTGGCCGAGGCTCGCGAGATCCAGCTGGCGGCCCATCGTGCCGGCGTTCTCGGCGGCGAGGTTGCGAAGCTCCGCTCCGACGCGATCGACATCCTTTTCGATGCGCTCTTCTTGAAGGCAGGTCCCGTAGCTGCCGCGATTAGCCTCGTGGCCACAGGTGGTTACGGACGTGCCGAGCTTTGCCCGCTCAGCGACGTAGACCTACTGGTGCTTGTTCCTAGGCACTCCGCCGCCACGAAGGCGCTCGTCGAATCCATCCTCTATCCGCTCTGGGATCTTGGACTCAAGGTCGGGCAGTCTGTCCGCACGGTCACGGAATCGACTAATTACGCGAAGGATGACCTGCATCTACATGTCGCCTTGCTTGAGACCCGCCACCTGTGCGGTTCGGCTGAGCTCTACGCCCAACTCGAAGCCAAGACTGCCGCCTTGCTTTCCGGGCAGGCTTGGAAGCCGTTCGCGCGCGCCATCGTGGAATCGCAGCGTAAGCGTCGCGAAAAGGCCGGTGGCAGCGCGTACCTCCAGGAGCCTGACCTTAAGAACGGCGTGGGCGCCCTGCGTGACGTCCAAGGCTGTATTTGGATCGCTCGCACGGCTCGCAATGGTGTCGGACCGGCCGGCCTGGCGGCTTCTGGTTTCTTGCCTTCCGTCGACCTGCAGAAGTTCGAGGAAGCCAATCAGGTATTGCTTCGCCTGCGTTGTGAACTCCATTTCCAGGTCACCCGTCCGACGGAACAGCTTTCGCTCGAGCGCCAGAACACGATGTCGGAAGGCCTCGGCTATAGTGGCACCCTTACCGAACGTATCGGCGGGATGATGCGCGAATATTTCGATGCCGCTGACCACATCCGCCGTTGTGCGGAGATCGTCGAAGGTGCGGTCATGGGCGAGCCTGAGCCCGAAGGGTGGGGCGCCCCGTTCATCATGGACGGTCTACGCGTCGTGCCGGGCGGTACCGTCACGGCTGAACATCGTCTGGTCTTCGAAGAAGATCCCGGACGCCTGGTACGCCTGTTCCGTATCTGCCAAATCCATGAGGCCCGGCCTGATCGCGCTCTGTCCCTGCTGGTGCGCGAGCGGGCACACCTACTGACGCCCGAGCTCGCCGCTTCCGAAGAAGCCAGCAGCGCCTTGCGGGCAATGCTCACCGAGGGCGGTCGCGTCTACGGCACCCTCAACGCACTGCGCGAGCATGGCCTGCTTTATCGTCTCGTGCCAGAGTTCGCCGGGCTGCACTGCCTCGTGCAGTTCGAATTCTACCACCGTTGGACGGCAGACGTGCACACGCTCCGCTGTCTGATGGAGCTGGATACGATTTACGCGGGCGAGAAAGACGTTGATCAGCGCTACCGCGCGGTCGTCCTCGGCTCCGAAGCTCCTTCGCTGCTTTACGCCATCCTCTTCCTGCACGACATCGCTAAGTCCGGTGGCATCGAAGGCCATGCGGAACGTGGCGTCCCCATCGCCGACAAGGTGCTGGAGCGCCTTGGTTTTGATACTAGGGAGCGTGAAATCGCCGCCGGTGTCATCCGCCATCACCTCGTGATGGGTCTCTACTGGCAACGTCACGATATCGATGACCCCGCCAACATCGATCGCTTCGCCCGCCTGATGGGCGACGAACAGGTCCTCCGGAGCCTCTTCGCTCATACGCGCTGCGACGCGCGGGCCACTTCCCCAGATCTCTGGACCGAATTTAAGGACGGCCAGCATTGGTCGCTCTACCGCCGGGCCCTCGCCAAACTGGCCGGCGAGGCGGAGCATGATCACGGAGCCGTCGTGGCTGCCCTGCGGTCCGCCACCGCCGTCATTCTCGGCGCGGAGGTCCCTTCCGACGAGGTCGAAGCCCACTTCACCACCATGCCGCAAGGCTATTACCTGCATGCCTCGGCCGAAGACGCCGCGCATCACCTGCGCATGATTCATTGCCTCATTGCTTCGGTCTCGGAAGCCGATGCGGAAGTCTCGTTACGTCCGATCGTCGAATGGCACGACGACGCCGGTTCCGGTCAGTCTCTGGTGACCGTCGTGACTTGGGATCGTGCCGGTCTTTTCAGCCGCATGGCCGGAGCCTTCGCTGTGGCCGGTATCAACATCGTCTCATGCCGCGCCTTTTCGCGCGATGATGACGTCGCGATCGACTTCTTCAAGGTCGTCCTGCCCGTCGGTAACGAAGCCGCTTCCAAGGAACGCTTCACGTCGGCCTTGGCTAAGTCGCTACTTGAAGGTACGGATCTCGTGGAAGACGTCGCCGCAGAAGAGCAGCACGCCCTCTTAACCGCTCCGCGTCGCAAGGCCTTCGTGCCGCTCGCCGCCAAGGTCGAGGTCTACTATGAGGTCGAGCTGACCCGGACCGTCATCGAGATTCAGTGCAACGACCGTCTCGGCCTATTGTTCCGCGTCGGCCGCGCCATCCGTGAGGCTGGTTATGCCATTACCTTCGCCAATATCGCGACCGAACAGGGCTTTGCCATCGACACCTTCTACCTGACGCCCGAGCGTGGCCTGACCCGTGACCCGCATCCGTCGGAAGCCTTGGCCGAGGTCTTGCGCGGAGTGGTCTCCTGAGCGTCGTCCCACCTTGCTTCGGTCAGGGAATCGCCCAATGTAGGGCGGTCCCGCCATGAACAAGCTGCTCGCCCTCCTGAAGTCCGGCCTCGTCGCCTGCGCCGCCTGTGGTCTCCTGCTTGCGGCCGACACGAAGCCTTCCACCGAAAAGACCATGACCACTCCTCCCAAACTCGAGAAAGCCACCTTCGGGGCCGGCTGCTTCTGGGGCGTTGAATATCAATATGCCAAGATTCCCGGCGTCCTCTCGGCCGTCAGCGGCTATGCCGGCGGTAAGATCGACAACCCGACCTACGAGGACGTCTGCTCGCATACTTCTGGTCATGCCGAAGTCATCGAAGTGACCTTCAATCCAGCCAAGGTGGCTTACCGCACGTTGGTCGAGTATTTCTTCAAGATGCACGACCCGACCCAGGTCAACCGCCAGGGCCCGGACGTTGGCGACCAGTATCGCTCGGTCATCTTCACCCACTCTCCCGAGCAGCAGAAAGTAGCCGACGACGTGAAGATCAGCCTGACCCTTGCCAAGGCTTTCAGTCGCCCGATTGCCACCCAGATCGAGATCGCTCCTAAGTTCTGGCCTGCGGAACAATATCATCAGAAGCATTACCAGCTGCGCGGCACCAAGCCTTACTGCCACTTGGTGCCCTTCGCGGAAGAGAAGTAAGTTGTGGCTGAACGGCGCCTTCGGTCGGACGACGCTCTGCCTGGCTTGGGTCAGGGTGTGCCTGATGCCATCCCTGAGCGACGTCGCCCGCTGGCTTCGCGCATGCGGCCCCGTAATCTTTCAGAGGTCGTTGGCCATACCGGTTTGCTCGGATCCGAGGCCTTGCTGCCGCGCCTGATCAAAGCCGACAACTTCGGCTCGCTGCTTTTCTACGGCCCGCCCGGTTGCGGGAAGACCACTTTGGCTGAAGTCATCGCCGCCGAGACGCAGTCCTTCGTCGTCCGCGTCAACGCCGTGCTCTCCGGCACGCCGGAGCTGCGCGAGATCCTGGCCGACGCGCGCCGCCAGCCTTCGCGTAAGACCGTCCTGGTCGTCGACGAGATCCACCGCTTCAACAAGGCTCAACAAGATCTGTTATTGCCGGATGTCGAAGCGGGCGTGGTGCGCCTCATCGGCTGTACGACCCATAATCCCGGCCTCTACGTCGTCCCGGCCCTCCTGAGTCGCAGTCATCTCTTCCGACTCGACCCGTTGTCGCCGACGGAAATCGCCACCTTCTTGGGCACGGCGCTCGCGGACAAGGAACGAGGGCTCGGTGTACTCGGTATCAAGGCTTCGGAGAAAGTGCTGCAGCAAGTCGCCGAGATGGCGTCGGGTGACCTGCGGCGTGCGTTGAACTGCCTCGAGACCTTGGTCCTTTCCGCGCCTGCGCTCGGCAGCGTCACCGACGACGCTGTGGCTTCTTTCGCCCGCGAACGTCGCATCCGTTATGATGATGGTGGAGACGACCATTACGACACCGCTTCGGCCTTCATCAAATCCGTCCGCGGCGGTGATCCGGATGCCGCCCTCTACTGGCTGTTTCTCATGCTCGAAGGAGGGGAGGAGCCCCGCTTCATCGCCCGGCGTCTCGTCATCTGCGCTTCCGAGGATGTTGGTCTGGCGGATTCCCGTGCCCTGGGTGTGGCGACCGCGGCCTTTCAGGCCTGCGAGATGGTTGGCATGCCCGAGTGCGAATACGCACTCGCCCATGCGACGCTGTTTCTGGCGCTCTCGCCGAAGAGTAACAGCACCACCGTGGCGATCTCCGAGGCCAAGGACGCGGTGCGCAATATGCCTCGTCAGGAGGTGCCTCTGCACCTGAAGGATGCGCACAACAGTGTGAACAAGAGCCTCGGAAACGGTGGCACTTATCGTTACAGCCACGATTACCCTGAAGCCATCAGTGGGCAGGAATACCTGAGCCGCCCGCTTTCGCTTTATCATCCCGGTGACGCCGGCGCCGAGCCGCAGATCGCCGAACGCCTGGCTCGCTGGCGCGAGCTCAAGGCCGGCCTGAAGAAGAAAGACGGACGTCCGTGAGTAAGGTCGCCCCACGTCTGCCGTGGTTCGGCCCGGGCAAGTTCCCGCTCTACCTTGCACCGATGGCCCGTCACACCGACGTGGCCTTTCGCCAAGTGTGCAAGGAGCAGGGCGCTGACGTGATGGTCACGGAATTCGTGCAGTCCGAGGCGCTGATCCGCGACAACGTCAAAGCCTGGGAGATGGTCGACTTCACCGAAGGCCAGCGTCCGATGGGCGTCCAGATCTTCGGCGCCACGCCCGCTTCGATGGCCAAGGCCGCCCGTCTAGTCTGCGACCGGGTGAAGCCGGACTTCCTTGATCTCAATTTCGGCTGCCCCGCGCATAAGGTCATCGAACAGAACGCCGGCTCGGGGCTCCTGCGTTGTACGCCATTGCTCTACGATCTCGTGAAGGCCGTGAAGGATGCGATTCCGGATGTCCCGCTCACCGCGAAGATGCGTCTCGGCTGGGATCACGCCACCATCGTGGCTGTCGAAGTGGCTGGACGGCTCCAGGAGTTGGGTGTCGAGGCCTTGGCGGTCCATGGTCGTACGAAGGAGCAGGGTTACTCTGGAGAGGCCCATTGGGGCTGGATCGCCCAAGTGGCCGCTTCGGTCGACATCCCGGTAATCGGTAACGGCGACGTGAAGGACGGAGTTTCGGCGCTACTTCGCCGTCGGGAGGCCGGGGTCTCCGGGCTGATGATCGGCCGGGCCGCACTTGGTAACCCCTGGATTTTTGCCCAGATTAAGGCAGCGATGGAGGGCAGGGAAGGGGTTGCCGCCGAAATCGGCATGCAGCAGCGTTGGGATTGTATGATTCGCTTAGCCGAACTCACAATCGAGGTGCATGCCTCGCGCCTGGGCACACGCGACGTACGTTGGATGCTCGATCGGATGCATCCGCTGACCCATGGGCTCCCCGGATCTCGAAAACTGCGCGACCGACTCCGGCACTGCCTGACCTTGGACGACCTTCGCCGCCTGCGCGACGAGCACCTCGCGGAATCGGTGAAGTGAATTAAAACCCCTATTCGCAAGGCGACGGTGAAGGTGTGTCAGTCGTGCAACAGAAACCTCATTTTCTTATATACAGGGGTCCTGTTAATAACCTGTGCAGGGCTTGGTCTTGTCCCTCGTCACGGCGTGTTCACAAATGTCTTCCGATTCACCCCCCACGGATCGAAGCCGGCCCCTCCGCTGGAAGATAAACGGGCGAATCCAAATTTTAACCTCTCAAACGCCCGCTCACCAACGACTTATGCTGCACCTGCCGCCGATCACCCCTTCGGCTGGTAAGCAGTTAAAACCTTAAGGTCGTTCTATTAACATCCCTTTTACAAAAATACCTCACTTTCGGGCTTCCAAATAGCCTGTGAACAACCTTTCTCAACCCTCCCCCTTTCTCATGTCCCCTTCCGTCAGTCACCTATCCCTTTGGGAGACCGCAAAAAGCGAACTCCGTAACACACTTCCTCGCGCCGACTTCGAAACCTGGATCTCGTCGTTGCAGCCCTTGAGCATCATCGAAGGTAAAGTCCTCGTCCTCGAAGCTCCGTCGGTCCTCACGGAAGCTTGGGTGAACAGCAACTACGCCGAGATGCTTCGTCGTCAGCTCACGCTCGTCGCCGGACGCAACATGGATTTCCGTCTGACCGCTTCGATCGACGCTTCGCGTGAAGCCGTTCCGGCTCCTACCCCTGTCGCGCGTTCCTCCCGTCAGGTCGCCACCGCTTCGCCGGCTCCGGCGATCAAGGCGACCAACACCTTTGACAACTTCATCGTCGGCCCAGAAAACGAAATGGCTCATGGTGCTTCGCTCGCCGTCGCCAAGGAACCCGGACACTACTATAACCCACTCTTCATCCACGGTCCGACCGGTCTCGGCAAGACCCACCTAATGCACGCGATTGCCCACTCGGTCTACGCCGCCAACCCGCAGGCCCGCATCGCCTACATCTCGTCCGAAACTTTCACCAACGATTTCATCCAGGCTCTCCAGACCGGCAGCGTCGCCTCATTCCGTCGCCGTTATCGCGAACTCGACCTGCTCCTGATTGACGACATCCATTTCCTCGCCGGCAAGGAGTCCACGCAGGATGAGTTCTTCCACACCTTCAACGAGCTGCATAACAATCATAAGCAGGTGGTCCTCACGAGCGACCGCCCGGCTTCCGAGATCGCCAAGCTCCAGGAACGCCTCGTCTCCCGCTTCCAGTGGGGCATGGTCGCTTCCATCCAGGCCCCCGGCCTTGAGACCCGCATCGCAATCCTCCGCAAGAAGGCCGCTGCCCGTGGCCTCGACCTCCAGCCCGAGATTGCCGAGTTCATCGCCTCCCGTATCGCCCGTAATGTCCGTAATCTCGAAGGCGCCGTCACCCGAATCGTCGGCCTGACCGGTATGACCCGCAAGCCCCTCGAACTCGCCCAGGTCGAGAAGCTTCTCCACGATATCCTCGTCGAGGAAGCTAGCCACACCCTCACGGCAGAAGTCATCCAGCGTAAGGTCGCCGAGCACTACCGCATCCAGATGTCGGACATGACGTCCAAGCGTCGTATGCAGAATATCGCTTTCCCCCGTCAGGTCGCCATGTACCTCGCCACCCAGCTCACCGGCATGTCCCTCGTGTCGATCGGCCAGGCTTTCGGTGGTCGCGACCACGGTACGGTCATCCACGCCCGCAAGACGGTCGTGAATCAGATGGAAGTGGATGCCAACGTGCGCCGCACGGTCGAGTATCTCCGCGCCCAGCTGTCGATGAA
>Ga0114981_10003500_pt1 | contig 9967 bp, 5 predicted proteins | sample S_140806_MF_Meta_FD_87028 | JGI IMG/M metagenome (GOLD analysis project Ga0114981, IMG submission 87028) | Freshwater microbial communities from Lake Simoncouche, Canada to study carbon cycling - S_140806_MF_MetaG | ecosystem: Environmental > Aquatic > Freshwater > Lake | place: Lake Simoncouche...
CGCACTCGCCTGAATCAACTCGTGATCGGGGCCAAAGTCACCGCGGCGCGCCTGGAAGGCCACCACCTCGCTCAACAGCGGTTTGGATGCCATCAGCTCGGGCGGCAGATCCAGCAATTCGCTCTGCCGCGGGTTGTGCAGCTGCACACGCCCTTCCCCGTCGAGCACCACCATGCCCTGTGACATGAACTGCAAGGCTTCTGAAGTCAGGCGGGTGTAGGCCTCCAGCCGGGCGTCCGCCTCGCGCTGCGCCGCCAAGGCCCGCTCGGCCAGGTCTCGCGCTTCGCGCGTGCGCGACACGTCCAGGGCCAGCGCCTGGACCATGTCACCCATACCCTCCGAGACCCGGCGGGTCATGCGTTGGAACGCCAGGTTTCGCCGCACCATCAATTGCATGACCAGCAAGGCGAAGGCGCCCCCTGCCAAGGCACGCGGAAGAAAAATCGTTCGCGCCTCAGAGTCCACCCCAGGGACGAGCAGAAATGCACCAGCGAGCGCCACCAGGCTCCCCACCAGGGCCTCTCGGGGTGGCGCGATCAGATGCATGAAGATCAGCAACGCCGCCAAAAACAACAACGGCGCCGCACCATTCAGCCTCACGCTGACCATGAACAGCGCGAGAAGCGCAATCAGGACAACCCTGGGTGCACGCAGACCCGCACCGCCCTGGATCATCGAATAGACAGCGAATGCGAGCGCACCAACGCCGCCCACCACCAACGCGTGCCAAGCGAACTGGTTTGGCGCGGAGTCCTGACCCAGCCAGGCATAAACCCCAGCGGCCAGGGCCAGCAGGCCAAAGGCGGTGCAGCACAGCAAGAAGGTCTGGTGCGAAAGCCGCTGCGACTCGTTGTAGAAGGCACTCAACTCGCCTTGCATTGCGCGGGCCCGGTTCTGCACGTTGGTCAGATCGTCGGTGCCCAGCGTTGCGGTCGCGGGGTTCTCGCTCGAGGCCGCCGGAGCCCCCGAAGTAGCGTTCTGCACGGTCAAGTTCCTTACAGCGTCAGGCGTTGGGCAAGACAGCCGGTGCGGCGTCTCGATACATGCTGCCCATCGAGGGATCCAGCGCCTCGCAGGCTCCAGGAGAACGGCCTGCCCGCGCGCGGCCCTTCGAGCAAATGTCGCTCATGAGAAGCAAATCTTTCAATCACACAAAGACACTATAAGGTGCCCTTTTCTACCAAAAACAATCATTTCGCCACGGCACTGAGCGCGAAAGACTGCACCTGCGCGTCCAGATAGCCCGCCAAGCGCTCAAAGGACAACGGTTTGGCATAGACCACCGTGCGTGCATCAAAACCATGGGGCCTCTCTGCATCGAGAACACCGGACACCACCACCACGCGCAGATGCGCCAACTGCTCGTTGGCGCGGATGGCCTGCACCAGCAGGCGCCCATCGATGGGCTTCATGGCCAGATCGGTGATCAGGATGTCAGGGCGGGTCTGCGCCAGCAACAACAGTGCCTGCGCGCCGTCGGCGGCGTAGCTCACCTCCACCAGCCCGCCCCACTGCAGGATCATCTTGGCGTATGCGGCGCAGATCACTGCGTTGTCTTCTACCACCAGCACGCGCAGCACCTGAGCTGGCGCGGGCGCGTGCGCATCGCGGCTCTTGGCCAGTTCGCGCTTGATGGCCTCCATCGGAATGCGCCGGTGGCCCCCCTGGGTGCGCCACCCCGGCAGCACACCCGACTCGACGAGTTTTTGTACCGAGGACACCGACATGCCCAGCAAGGCCGCTGCGTCCTTGGTCCCTACAAACTCACGCCGGCCCGGCCCCTCGCCGGCTGCGTTGCCAGCGTCTTGACTCCATTTGCTCTTCGGTCGCCCCATCTGCCCCCTCGCCTTACGCCCCAGGTGCGAGGCCAAACTGTTCATCAATTGATTTCGGTAGTTTATGCTGCTGCCAAGGGCGGGGGAGGAGCCAGCGACCAGGCCGTCTCGCCAACGAGACTTCACCCAGAAAAGCGGCACAATCCGCTTTGAAGGAAGCGTGGCCGAGCGGTTTAAGGCACCGGTCTTGAAAACCGGCGACGGGGGAACCCGTCCGTGAGTTCGAATCTCACCGCTTCCGCCGTCTTCTCCCGCGATTCACACAGCGGCATCTGAGATCTACGGGCCGCAACGCCTTGCGGAACCCAGATTGCGTTGCGTTGAAGACAGCCCACACGACTGTGCCGCGGCGCTGGTGACATCCGCGCCCACCTTCTCACTCATGTCTGCCGGATACGGGTAATCCCGATGTTGCGGCGTGGACATTCGTAGTAACTTCGAGGCTCTTCACAAAAATCACTTTACATACTTTAGTGATTTGAAATCCAACTCGAATGACCTTCACTCCTGAGAGCTTCTTGGCCAAGCCGGCAGCCATGAATGCAGAGCTTGCGTCGACATCATCTTCAGCACCCAGTGCGACCGTTCTTTTCGTGGACGACGAACCCTCCGTCTTGAGCGCATTACGGCGTCTGTTCCGCCCTCAAGGCTACAAGGTGCTGATGGCCGAAGGTGGAAAAGCCGGTCTGGCGGTACTGGCGCAGGAGACCGTCGATCTGGTCATCTCAGATATGCGCATGCCGGAAATGGATGGGGTTCAATTTCTTGAACAAGTGCGTCAGCGCTGGCCTCATACCGTCCGAGTCATGCTAACCGGCTATGCCGACATTACCTCGACAATTGAAGCCATCAACCGTGGAGAAATCCATCGCTACATCGCAAAACCTTGGGATGATCAGGATATTTTGTTGACTGTCAGCGATGGACTGAACCGTCAGCGCCTGGAGCGCGAAAACCGCGAACTGATCGCCTTGACGCAGTCGCAGAATGACCAATTGCAGAAGTGCAATCAAGACTTGGAAGCGCGCGTGTCAGAACGCACTCAGGCCCTTGAAGTCGCCAATTCGCAGATGGCAGAGACCAACAACCGCTTGGCTGACTCGAACGCGCAGTTGGAAAAGGCCAATCAGCAGCTGGAAGAAAACTTCTCGCTTTCAATCAGCGTCTTTTCTGGACTGCTCGAACTGCGGGACGGCAGCGTATCAGGTCACGGACATCGCGTTGGCAACTTGTCGCGCCGCCTTGCAGAGAAGATGGGCTTGGGCGCGATCGAAGTGACCGACATCTACAACGCTGGCCTGCTGCACGAGATTGGCAAGATTGGTTTGCCGGACGCCTTGCTGAACAAGCCGGTGTATTTGATGACCGGCGACGAGTTCGAGAAGTACAAGCGCCACCCACAGAATGCCCAGGCGTCGTTGATGCCGTTAGGCCGCTTGCGCCAGACCGCCGTCATCATCCGATCCCAGCATGAAAGAGTGGATGGACAAGGCTTTCCTGACGGGCTGTCCGGATACGAAGTACCCCTGGGGTCGCAGATCGTCAATCTGGCATCGACCTTTGAAGGCTTGACTTCGGGAAGACTGGCAGAGAGGGTGTTTTCCACCAAGGATGCGGCCAATGCAGTACTGGAAGGCCGGGGCAGCAAGTATGACGATGAAGTCATGGTCGCCTTTGAGGCGGTTTTGAAGGAACTGGTCGCTGAAGCCCTGGCAGATGTCGAAGTCAGCTCGGCGGATCTGCGACCAGGAATGGTCTTGACACGTCCATTGCTGAGCCTGCAAGGCAGCCTGCTCTTGCCAGCGAGTTTCAGATTCACGCCGGCAGTGATCAAACAAATCATCGAATTCGAGGGGCGTTTTGGTAAGCCCTTTACCTTCTTCGTAAAGCAAAGTGCAGACCCAGAGGCTGCGAAGAACGCTGCGACGGCCGCCACTGCGAAGGGTCCAACACCCCCCGCGCAAAGAGTGTCCTGATCGACGCACGCGCGTGAGCTCCATCTAGGCAGACTCAACATGCAACCCTGAGCCAGTGTTGAGATGCCGCCGCCATTTTTTGCAACGGACCTGCCCGGACCAATCACAGTGACCGGCATGCACGGGCAGGAAGACGTCCTGAACGAGTTGCAGGTGCAGACATTGGAGGCCGTAAGCTCCCCAATCCTTGTACATGCCTGCCGCCACATCATCTACGCGAACCTGGCTATGCAAAGGCTGCTGGGCTACAACCTGGAGCAGATGCGAAGCCTGCTGCATTACGCCTGGGCCAATGACAGTTATACGCAGGCCCTGAAGGCCTACGGCGAACGCTGCTTGCTCGAGGACGAACAGCTGCCCGCGCTGGAGTGCGAGGCAATGACAGCCACGGGCGCGGTTCGCTATCTGGAGCTGACCGCCCGTTGTCTGAGTACGCCGCATGGCAAACGCGTCATCGTCAGTTGCCAGGACCTGAGCGATATGCGCCATGTTCAGGTGAGCCTGTTCGAGGTGAGTCGGGCTATGCACCAGATTCTCGAGAACAACCCCGTGCCAGTGTTTGTGATCGACAAGGAGCACCGTGTCACACATTGGAATGTCGCCTGCAGTCAGCTGACTGGCGTGGCCTCGATGGACATGGTGGGCAGCAGCGAAGCGTGGCGACCCTTTTATGCCGAACCGCGACCACTCGTCGTTGACCTGATCGTCGACGCCATCGTCTCGGAGCGACCTCAGCGCCTAGATGGCGACAACCTCCGTCCCTCCAGGCTGGTGGATGGGGCTTACGAAACGGAGGAATTCTTCTCTCATTTTGGCGAGCGTGGTCGCTGGATCTTTTGCACCTCAGCGCCCTTGCTCGACTCTCAAGGAAAGGTGGTTGGCGCCATTGCCACATTGATAGACATCACAGAGAGGCATGAAGTCGAAGAACAGCAGCGCCGCCACCAAGTCGAGCTGGTGCGCACCGTCGAGGAGCGCACCACTGAGCTGTCACGCAGCAACCAAGAACTCGCTGCCCTCATGGAGAACGCATCCATTGGCATCGTTTACAGCAATGGGCGGCACATTCTGCGCAGCAACAGGAAGTTCAGCGAGGTATTCGAGCTCAGTTCCACAGAGCAACAGGAGGTCATAGCCTCTCGCTTTTTCAGCAGCCGTAGCGCTTATCAGGAGTTGGTCAACACAGCCACTCCGGTGCTGAGCGAGGGGCGCCCCTTGATGCACGAGATGGAAATGATCACCGCCCGCGGTAACCGCATCTGGGTGCAGATCATTGCCTACCCCGCTAACCCGGCGGACCCAAGCGTTGGCGTGTGGTGGCTACTGCAAGACCGCAGCGAAGTGATGCGAGCCCAGCGGGAGTTGGTGGAGAACTATCGTGAGATCACGAACGCCCATAAGCGCCTCGAAGAGGCTCAGGACCAGTTACTGCAATCGGAAAAGATGGCGTCCGTCGGGCTATTGGCAGCTGGCGTGGCGCATGAAATCAACAACCCCGTTGGCTTTGTCAGCTCAAATCTGGGCAGCTTGCGTCGCTACATTGAGCCTTTATTGGTCCTGATAGGCCTCTACGACAAGCTCGATCTCTCGAGCTTGGCACCAGAGTTCTCGCAGCAGATCTGGCAGCTTCAGAAGCAGGCCGATCTGGAATTCATCCGCGAAGACCTACCGCAACTACTCAAGGAAAGTGAAGAAGGCCTTGGTCGGGTCAAGAAGATCGTGCAAGACCTGAAGGACTTTTCGCGGGTAGACCACTCCGACTGGCAAGAGGCGGACATCAATGTGGGTCTGGAATCCACGCTCAATGTAGTCCGGAACGAAATCAGATACAGGGCAGAAGTCAAGAAGGACTTTGGCGAGTTGCCGCTGGTGCGTTGCCTGGCAGGTCAAATCAACCAAGTCTTCATGAATCTGATCGTCAACGCGGCGCATGCCATCGACAAGCACGGTGAGATTCGCCTGCGTACCTATCGCGATGACCGATGGGTCTGCGTCGAAGTCAGCGATAGCGGCTGCGGCATCAGCCCCGAAATGCAGCGACGCATCTTCGACCCCTTCTTCACCACGAAACCTGTCGGTCAAGGAACTGGCCTCGGCCTTTCGGTAAGCTTCTCTATCGTCCAAAAACACGGCGGCCGCATCGAAGTGGAGTCAGCCCTTGACCAAGGCAGTTGCTTCAAGGTCTGGCTGCCAATTGATGGCCCCGGAAACCACTGATCCCTTCGCGTCGCGACCGGTGCGGAATGTTGGCCGGCAAAGCTGGGTAAACGACATTGTTGAGCGATGCATCATGCGGTGATCAATGTTCTTGACAGAGGACGGACATCACCGTCCAATCGCGCGAAACAAAAAAATTCTGCTCAGGGTGTGAAGTTTCCAGCAACTGCGACGGGCCAAAGCGCATCGATCGCCGGCACTTGGTGTTACGGCGGACATGCACGGACCACTCACCCATTTCGACTTCAAGTCAGATCATCATGAAGCAGATTTACACAAGATTTGTCCATCTCGCCCGTGCCGTGCGCCAGTTGCCAGGCACTCCTGCGCTTGACGCCGTGGAAGAACGCGTTCTGGAGTCTCTGGCTGCCGCCTGGGGTCAGGGGCAGAAAGTCACTGTGCTTCAGGCCATGGGCATGAGCGACGACTCGTCACCCACCACCGTGCACCGTCGCCTGAAGAGCCTGCGCAAGAAGGGCTTCATTGGCCTGCACGAAGACGAGACGGACAACCGCGTGAAGTTCATCGAGCCCACAGCACAGGCCGATGATTACTTCGCGCGCCTGGGCCAATGCGTCATGACAGCCTGCCAGCAGTCCTGAGTGCCCTCAAAGGAACACGTGAGCGCAAACCAACCCTAGACGCTGCACGCATGGGAGGGGGTGGATGAGGCGGCAGTCGACATGACAGGGACTGAGGGCGACCATCATTCCGATAATCCACCCGCCACAGAAAACGGCCCACGATCTTCCTTGGCACCCACAGCGTCCATCCAAGGTGCCTTTCTCGGCCGTACAGTCTGTTGTAGCCAGCGCTCAATCTCCTCGGGCGGGAGGGGTCGGCTGAACAGGTATCCCTGCATCATGCTGCAACCCAGGCGATGGAGAACCTCCATCTGACGCAGGTTCTCCACGCCCTCGGCCACCACATTCAGTCCCAACGAACGCGCCAGCACAATGACGGCCGTGACGACTGCTGCACTCTGGGGCGTGAGGCCCAGATCCCGTACAAAGCTGCGGTCGATCTTCAGTTCCGAGATGGGCAGCGTGGTGAGGTAGGCCAGGGATGAGTAGCCCGTGCCGAAATCGTCGATCGAAATCTTCACGCCTACAGCACTGAGACGTTGCAGCGCAGGGATTACCCCCTGGAGGTCCGTCATCAAGCCCGTCTCGGTGATCTCCAGTTGAATGCCCCGCATCGGGACGTCAGCGACTTCAGTGCATGCACGGATCAGGTCGACCAGATCCTGGCGCTCGAAAAGCCGGCCCGGCAAGTTCACAGCGATGGAATCCGCAAAACCAAAACGATCTTGCCAGACCTTCACCTGGCGAGCTGCCTCCGTCAGGGCCCACTGCGACATGGGGACGATCAGACCACTCTCTTCTGCCAAAGGGATGAACTCCCCCGGTGGCACCAACCGACCATCGCGCTGCCAGCGCATGAGGGCCTCAGCGCCCACCATGAGGCCCGCGCGCACATCCACCTTGGGCTGGTAGTGCAGCACCAGTTGCTGGCGCTCCAGGGCCTTGTGCAGGGCTGCTTCCAGTTCCAGCCGCTGCTTGCTCGCAGTGGACATCCCGGGAAAGTACACGGCTGCGGCGTTTCGGCCGGAGGCTTTGACGGAGTACATCGCCACGTCAGAGTGGCGAAACAAGTCCAGCACGTTCTCACCGTCGCGAGGGAACAAAGCCACACCCACGCTGGCGGTCACAAAGCACTCCTGGCCGGCCAACTGGATGGGATGGCGCATGGCCTCCAGAATGCGGGCCGCGACGCGCTCGGCGTCGTGTTCAGTAGCCACTTCGGGCAGCAGGGCGACAAACTCGTCGCCTCCCAGCCTGCCCACAGCCTCCATTGTGCGGTGCGCGCGCGATCCGCCTGTCTCCACCGACGACTCCATAACCTGGTCGCTGTGCCTCACGCAGGACCGCAGGCGCCGCGCCACTTCGGTCAGCAATTCGTCACCGGCCGCGTGGCCCAGGGTGTCGTTGATGACCTTGAAGCGGTCCAGGTCGATCAGCAGTAGGGCGCAAAGATGGCCGTGGCGCCGTGCGTGCTCCAGGGCGCGCTCGGTACGCCACAGCAGTTGCCGGCGATTGGGCAGACCGGTCAAGGCATCAAAGTTGGCCAGGTGGCGGATCTTGTCCTCGGCCACGCGGCGGTCGGTGACGTCCTGCACCACCCCGGTGTAACCAAGACTGCCCGCTGTGCCCAAGCGCTCCGGCTCGGCCTCGACGTGCACCACCCGCCGGCGGCCGTCAGGCAAGTCCATCCCGATGTCGATGGCCAACACGGCGTGATGCGCCTTCAAATCTGCCAGCATGCGTATCACACCCTGGCGCTCCGAGTGGGACACCATCCGTAGGAGATCCCGCAGACTGAGCGTGCATCCCAAGGGCTGGCCAAACACCCGCAAGGCCTCGGGCGACAACTCCAGCTTGCCTTCCCACACGTCAGGTACCGGGTGCCACTCAAAGCTGCCCATACGAGCCAGGTCCTGAGCGCGTGCCAGGCGGGCCCGGCTGCGCAGCAACTCCTGCCGGGTGCGCGAGGCGCGCAGCAGATAGCGCAGGCGACCCTCCAGCAGGGTCCACTGCGGCGCCTTCACGAAGAAATCGGTGGCCCCCACCTGATAGGCGTGGTTGATCGACTTCTCATCGTCCAGGCCCGTGAGCATCAGCACCGGCACGTGCTCCAGCCCAGGGGTGGCTCGCAGCTGCAAGCAGGTGTCAAAGCCATTGAGTCCCGGCATCATGGCGTCAAGCACCACGATGTCGGGCACCTGCTCACGCAGGACTTTTAGGGCCGCCTCGCCGCCAGGCACCTCGATGACCGAAAAGCCCCGCTCGCGCAGCGCCAGGGCCGTGACCATCAGGTTGACCTCGTCATCGTCGACCAACAGCACCGATGGCGACGCCTCGGCTTGGTAGTCCTCTGAAAGTGTGATGTCTGTGCCCACGGCAACGTCCCTTCCGTAAGCATAGCCGCATTGAAGCTGCGCGCCGCACAAGGCGCTTGCTTTATGCGACTGATTCAAGCGAATGGCGCCTGCTGAATACCCTGCCAGTGCTCCCACACACCGTTCGTAAAATCGAGAGATGTGGACGCGCCTCATGCCGCCCGGTCGGGCCGACACGCTTGTGCTGGCGCAGGTTTTGCGCCGGCCCGCACTGTGGGGCGCCAGCAGCCTGTCCGGCACCTGCTTTGCGGCCTCTGCATCGCCTGAGCCCGCGTTGTCAGGGCCTTGGCTGCTGGGCGCACTGGCGCTGGCGTTGGCCGTGGTGGGGGCCTTGGCAGCGGCACTGGGCTATACCTGGGGGCGACGGGTGGGCACCTCAACAGTGGCCCCACCGCCGCTGGCACCTGGGGCCTCAGCGCCGGACGCTCTGCCGTCGCCGCCAGTGGAGGCAAAACCAGAGGTCGCCCCTGAGGCCGCACCACCCGCATCCGACGAGGGCCTGTCCTTTAGCTACACGGTCTCCCATGACCTGCGGGCCCCTGTGCGAGTGGTCGACGGCTTTGCCAGGATCCTGAAGGAGGACTACAGCCGTCAGCTGGACCGGATTGGCAACGACCATTTAGACCGCATCTTGTCGGCCGCGTCCCGCATGAACGCGATGATTGACGCCATGCTGTCGCTGGCGCAGTTGTCCAGCCAGCCCCTGGCACGGCAACCCGTGAATTTGAGCCAGCTGGCGGCCTACATCCTGGAAGACCTGCGCCGCGGCCAGCCAGACCGCACGGTGGCCGTCGAGATCGAGCCTGACCTGCAGGTGACGGGAGACCCCACATTGCTGAGGCTGGTGCTGGAGAACCTCTTGTCGAACGCCTGGAAGTACACCGGCAAGACCGTCAGCCCCAGCATCGAATTGCGGGCCTCTCAGGAGCAAGGACAGCGGGTGTTCGAGGTGCGTGACAACGGCGCGGGATTTGACATGC
>Ga0114981_10003502_pt1 | contig 9963 bp, 8 predicted proteins | sample S_140806_MF_Meta_FD_87028 | JGI IMG/M metagenome (GOLD analysis project Ga0114981, IMG submission 87028) | Freshwater microbial communities from Lake Simoncouche, Canada to study carbon cycling - S_140806_MF_MetaG | ecosystem: Environmental > Aquatic > Freshwater > Lake | place: Lake Simoncouche...
CCTGAGGGCAGATTCCCACGCGTTACTCACCCGTCCGCCACTAACCCGAAGGTTCGTTCGACTTGCATGTGTTAAGCACGCCGCCAGCGTTCATCCTGAGCCAGGATCAAACTCTCCGTTGTAGAGCAAACCCTCTTGCACAGCTTTCGCCACACTCAGTTCACTTTGCTTTACCCCCAACTCCTTTCGAAGTCAGTGATGTGCCCCTTCCTGACGGGAAGGTTTCGAGAGCGCATGGTTCTGCGGTTTTAACCGCTCACACCATGTCTTTCCAGATCTCAGATCCGGTCGCGATTCGATTGACAAGTCTCTAAACTCTCGCCTCGTGATAAGACTCCTGCTTTAAACTTGCAATGACCTTCGCTCATTGTTTTTTGACGGGACCTCACACCTTGCTGCTCGTTCGTCAGATCGGCCCCGGATTCCTCCAGAACTTCAACAGTATCGCTTGATACATGCTGGTATCCCATGCCTCAACTAAAATCTCTCTAGTTTTGGAAGGTCACTCGATCCAACGCAGCAAAGGCGTCAGTTCCTAAACTTCTTTGATTGTCCAGGTTCTGCCAGCTCAGGCCCCTCTCGGGTCCCATCTGGCTCGTCGTCTCTCGACGACTTCCAAACCCTACAACATCGGTCGCTCGCGCTTCCGGGGGCTGCAGGCCGCACCGTTGGGCTTTCGCCTCAACCGCGCAGTCCAAAAACATAACACCCTTACCGCTGACCTGACAAGCAGGTCCAGAGCAAAACCAAAACCAAGCAGCGCCAATTCCGTAAAAGCCTTGCCATGGCTTGATTTCCATCGACTTGCCTGGCGAGTTTCATGGCCTGACCTGGCCGGGTTCAGGGTCCTAGAGCGCTCTTGTGCAATAGCTGGTGACCAAGACGCCTCCAGCTAGAGCAGTAAAGCCTCGGCCCAGGGGAGAAATAAATTCAGGGTTTCGTTCCGATCGGCCACCAATACGGGGAAGTCTGTGTTGGTCAGGTCCTCTCCCTGGGCAAGGGCATCAGGCTGGTTTTGCAACCAGCGGATCGGACAACCCAGTTCGCTAAGCACGAGCCAGGCCGCGGCCAAATCCCAGATTTTGGGGGTGGCCTCCAAGGCCGCCACCGTCTGTCCCATGGCGACACTTACGAGATTCAAGCTTGCCACCCCCAGTAAACGGATCTTTCCGGGGAAACGGCGGTCGGGAAGCTTCTGCAAAACCCCGATGGAACGACTGCAAAGGGAGGCACAACCCGCAGGGTTGGTGGTGAACGAAGGACGCAGAATCGGTTTGCCATTTCTCCATGCCCCTTGACCGCGAATCGCGACGATCCGTTGTCGCAGGGGAGGAACATCAAGAATCGCAAGATCGGGTCTACCTTTGTCGAAGCGGGCCATGGAAATGGCCCAGTAAGGGATTCCCGCTGCATAGTTTGTGGTGCCATCCAGGGGATCCACCACCCAGTAGCTAGGGGTGTCAGGCACCTTCCTATTGCCCTCCTCGCTCAGCACCCCCTCGCCGGGATACAGACCGGCCAGGCCACGGACAAGGGTGTCGTCACTCCAACGATCACAGGCGGTGATCAGGGAGCCGTCCTCCTTGCTGGCATAGGTGACGTGGCCGAAATCCTGACGTTGACGCTCGGCCACCGCATCGATCAGGTGCTGCAATCCCAAATCCAACTGGGGAGGCATCGATGAAGCCATCTCAACCCATCTCCATCGATAGAACCCGTTCCAGGCTACGGGCGGTGTCCTGGCGAAACTGATGGACGTTGAGAGAAGCCAGCAACAGCAAAGCACCAAAGGTCACCAGAGCCTCCACGGCAAGGACCAGGGCAAAGGCGGGGAAGGGGCCAGGACCCAGCGGCAAGTGACGACCCAAATCGAGGAGGCCACCGCCGAGCAACTTGCCGATCGCACGGGAAAGGGCCTGGGCAAGACCCCAAACACCAACAAAGGCTCCAGCAGCCTGGGGCAGGGTCAGATCAAGCATCAGGCAAAGGGCACTGTTCGTGGCAATCCCGGCGGCCAGTCCAAACAGCAGCATTACTAACTGGAGCAGGGGCACACTGCGGGTGAGTCCACAGAGGATCAGAAGGACAAGAGAGATCAGGATCAGCCGGCAACCCAGCCTGGCCGAGGGCAACTTGCCCAGCCTTGGCACCACAAGCAAGCCCGCCAGAAGAAGCCCCACCAGGGTGCCCACACCCCAGAAGGCATTGAGCTGGGTACTGGACGAGATACTGAGACCGAAGACCTGGGCTCCATAACTTTCAAGAATGGGATCTTGCAGAAACAACCCAAGAGTGAAGGCCACCAAAAAGGCAAAAAAAATCAAGACCTGCCGGCTGGAGGTGATCAGCCGCCAAGACTGGCCCATGGTGACCGCCTCTTGAGGTAGCTCCCCTTGGGCCTTGGCCTGATTTCCAGCTCCTGAGGCTGCAAGGCCTGGATGCGCAGACCTGGTCTCCATGTTCCAGGTTGCCAACAACGTCAAGGCAATCACGATCAAGGAGACCTTGAGCATGAATTGAGTCAAAACCGGCTCAATAATGGCAGGATCCGTTACCTGATCAAGGGAACTCAGACTCAGACTGGTGAGGATGGCCCCGACCACTATGCCGACGGTGAGCATGCACCAAACCAGGGCCACGGCCCTCGGGCGCTCGGCCTCATCGGTGCGGTCGATGACCAAGGCTAGGTAGGGGGTGGTGGCTAGGGAAATGGCCAATCCGTAGGCCGCAAAAAGACCGCAAAGAGCAGTAATGCCGAAGGCCAGGCCAGGCTGGCTGCCGGCACTGAGCAAACGCCCCACCTGAAAAATGAGCGGAACCGCCAGGACCGCCAGCCCACTGAATAGCAGGGTGCCCAAAAGCACATAGGGCACCCGGCGGCGACCGAAGAGGGGATAACCATCTGAGATCTGGCCAAACAGCACCCTGGAGGGTGCCATGAATTGCTCAAACGCCAAGGCGCCCCCCACCAGCAAACCCGGATAACCCAACTCGCTGAGCATCACCCTGTTCAACAACCCGGAAAAAATGACCGCCAAAGCGCCAAGGCAGGCCTGGAAGAGCCCCAGTCGAAGAATCGCAAGCAGGGAAAGGGGCTTTTGCACGACCACTTAGGAGCTCAACGGGAGGGTGAGGCTTGACCCATGGGGGCACGAAAGAAGGAAGCGGCACAAGCCGGCACCACCGGTTGCAACTCGACCGGGGCGCTCTCTAAGCCAGGGGTTGGAGGGCGACGATCCGGCAGGGAAGGACGGGGACATAGGGCGATCTGATCGAGGCCGGTGCGACGACGCAGGTCGGCAAGACTCTTGTTGTAGGTGGAGATCGCCAGGGCATAGCGGACCTCGGCCTGGGTAAGGTCGCGCTGGGTGTCGACCACCTCCCGCTGGGTGGTGACCCCGGCCTGGAAGCGCAGGCGAGCCAGCCTCAGGGATTCGCGGGTGGAAAGCACCTCCTGGGCATTGGTGGAGATGTTGAGGTTATTGCGCTGAAGTTCAAAGAAGCTTCGCTCCACCTCGACGCGGATCTGGTCGCGGCGCTGGGCGAACCGATAGCGACCCTCATTGGCCTTTTGTTTGTTGAGGCGATAGAGAGCCCGGGCCCGGCCGCCATCGTAGAGAGTCCAACTGAGATTTAGGCCGATGGCATTGTCAACGCTCCAGTTGGTCTGGCCGAGGACATTCTGGGCGGGTGGGGCTTCGTTTGAGCCATTAACAAAGTCAGTATATCTTGAACCATAGGAATTGCTGGCACTTAGAGTATTGACAATGCTCAACAACGGCTGGGATGCAGCCAGTTCAGCATTCGCTTCGCTATTTGCGATCGAGATATCGAGCAAGATATCGTCGAGTTCCTCTCGGTAAGCTAAGGCGGCAATGATGCTCTCCTCCAAGGAGGGGATCCAGGCCCCCACCACCCTGGATGGATCCTTGGCCACGGGGGTGACATCCTGGGGCAACGAGAGCAGAGCAGCCAGCTGGCGACGGGCATCGGCCTGGCCAAGGCCCGGCCCTACGGGTCCATTGCCTGTCAAGGCATTGGTGAGAAGTTGTTGGTCGCGGGCCAGCTGGGTTTCGGCCTGAAGCACTTCAAGCTTGGTGGCGACGCCGGCCTGGAAACGGGAGCGAGCATCACGCAAGCTGACCAAGGAAGCCCGGACGGATTCCTGGCCAATGCGCACCTGTTCGTCTGCGGATTGGAGATCGAAGTAGGCCTCGGCAGCCTGCAACCTTAGGTCCCGCAGACCAATAAGATAGGCGTTCTTGGCCTTCTCATAGCGATCACGCGCAGCGGCAATCCGGGGTGTCCGCTGGGGATCAATCAAAGCCCAGCTAGCTTTAAGGACGGCATCCATAGCCGCGATTGAGTTGGTGGAATAGCCTGTAACATCTCCAATGGCAATATCTCTATTCGGCGTTGGACTGTAGGATTGTCTTACCGAATAGGCCGGCAGCTGGGACGCCCCCAACTGAATCGTCGGGTACCAGCGGGAGATCTCAGCTCGCAGTAGCGATTGGGCTTCCTCGACCTGGATGGCGAGGGCCTTGAGGTTGGGGTTGTTGACCTCGGCAATGGTCTCGACTTGATCCAGTCCCAGGGGGCGCAATTCGCGGATGCGGACCTGGGAGGGCTTCACCGGCAGGGCCAGCGGCGGGGGCGAAGCGAGGTCGGGGTCGTTGGCTGGCAGCACGGTCGCGGCTGGGGGCAGCAGCCTGGGATTGACCCGGGGCCTCGGCCCCTTCACCTGGGGTGCCCTCGGCAGAGCCTGCTGGGGTTCTAAAGCCGAGACCCCCCGGACCGTGCTGCCTGGGGGCATTGGACCCTGCGCCGGAGACGATTGGGCACCAACCGAACCGACCAAAAGAACCGGTACCACCGTGAGGGCCGCAAACAAAGAAACCTGGCGACCCACTGGAAAAACATCGAACCGGCTGAGCTTAGTCAAGGGCATGGGTGCTGCCGGTGCAGACAGCCACCAGTTCTTCCGCACTGCCGATGGGCTGGATCGGGACGGCGAGCTGGGCCTGGAGCTGCTCAAGGGTCATGTCGTCGAGAAACACGCTTTCCCCCTGTCGCAACATCAACTTTGGCAATAACAACTTCCCGCCCAGGTCCCGGCCTTGCAACCCCTGGATCAAATCGGACCCGGTGAGCAATCCGGTCACCACCAGGTCCTGCCCCCAGTAGGGGCTGGGCAGTCCATAAAGCCTCAGATCCAGGCCCTCGACCCTGTTGAGTCGCTCCAGCACCGGCTCCAGGGCCCCAGCCACCACTGCCCCCACCACCCAACTGAGACGCTGGGGAACGGCCAGGGAAGTGGGTAGCTGGGCGGTGGCCTGATCAAGCTCCTCAAGGAAGCCCCGAATGCTGCCAACGCCGTTCTCCCTTTGGGGTAGGTCCTCGTAGTCGGTGCGGGGAGGCAGGGGCAAACCCGCAATGAGGTACCACTCATCTGCCAGCCAGGCAAACCGGCTGCCAAGACGGATCTGGAATTCCTCCTGGAGGGCTTCGACCTGGTCGATAGCGGCAATGGCGGCAGCTTGATCCACCGGCACCAGGTTGTCGTTGGCTGGACGGAACCGGGTCAGGCCAACGGGCACCACGGCGGTGGAAAGCACCGTCGGCCAATCTCCCTCGGCGAAAGCGGCTAAATCCTGGATGGTGCGCCCCAGGGCCTCACCATCGTTCACCCCCGGACAGACCACCACTTGGGCATGGATCTGGAGCCGGCGCTCGGCGAACCAACGCAATTGGTCGAGCAGGAGGGCGGCACGGGGGTTGACCAACAGGCGGCTGCGCAGCTCCGGGTTGGTCGCATGAACTGAGACGTAAAGCGGAGAAAGCCGCTGGGTCTCAATGCGCTGCCAGTCAGCCGCAGTGAGATTGGTAAGGGTGAGGTAGGAGCCGTATAGAAAGCTCAGCCTGTAATCATCGTCTTTGAGATAAAGACTGCGCCGATGGCCCGGGGGTTGTTGATCGATAAAGCAGAAGGGACAGCGGTTGTTGCATTGACGCAGACCATCAAACAGGGCCTCGCTGAAGGCCAGCCCAAGCCCATCGTCCGCATCCTTCTCCAGTTCAATGACATGGACCTGGCCCGCGGGATCTTCGACCTCCAGACGCAGGTCTTCCTCCCCCACCAGCATCTGGAAATCAATCAAATCTCGGGGCCGCACCCCGTTGATGCTGAGCAGGCGATCACCAGGCTGAAAACCCAGCTCCTCACCAATCGATCCCGCTTCAACGCTGACCACAACAGCGGGCTGGGGGAGTCGATCGGAAGAAGATCCCCCGGGATCTTCTAGGGAAATGCCAGCAGTCAACTCATTCCACACCGCAACTCAAGGCCAGGTGCCCCAGTCTGGCGGTCCTTGGTCTCGTCTGGCCGCCCCGGCGGGCCTGTGGAAATTCAGCGAGCCAGGCTTTCGGCACTGCGGAAACCAAGCAGCAGCACCAAACCGAACAACAGCCGGTAGGCCACGAATAGCCAGGTGCTGTTTTGCTGCAGGAAACGCAGCAACCAGGCAATCGCCATCCAGGAGACCACAGCCGCCGTGGCGACCCCCAGCAGCATGGGCAGGGCCCCGCCATGGGAGGGGCTGGCCAGGGCATCTTTGAGTTCCACCAACCCAGCCAGGGTGATGGCCGGAATGCCCAACAAGAATGAGAAGCGGGCGGCGTCAGGGCGCTGCCAACCATCAAAGAGGCTGGCGGTGAGGGTGCTGCCGGAACGGGACACCCCAGGCACCAGGGCCAGGGCCTGGGCCAATCCCACCAGCAATCCATCGCGGGATTGGACATCGGCAAGGAACCGACGCCGTGATCCGACCAGCTCGGCGAGGGCCAGCAGTAGAGCCATGACGATCGATACGACCCCGATGGAGGTGATGCTGCGAAGGGGGGAATGGTCGTAATCGGGCACCAGTTTCTTGAGTGCCAGTCCCGCGACCAAGATCGGAATGGTGCCCAGGGCGATCGCCACACCCAGGCGGGCCGATGGTTCTCGCCACTGGCCGTCACGAAACGCCTGGCCCATGGCATGGATCACTTCCGCCAGGTCCTGCCGGAAATAGGCGATGACGGCCGCGATGCTGCCCAACTGGATGACAGCCGTGTAGGCCACACCTGGATCCCCCCACCCCAAAAGCACCGGCACCACCTTGAGGTGGGCGGTACTACTTATGGGCAGAAACTCCGTCAAACCCTGGACCACCCCCAAGACCATGGCGTGCCAACAATCCTGCAGCAGGGGCATGGCCTCAGCGGTAGATGAAGCAGCCATGCGCCAGGGGAAAAGAAATTGATCTGACCCTATGGCGGCCATGGACGCCGCGCCAGCCCCCTTCGACCCCCTGGCCTTTAACGTTGGCCATCTTTCTTAATAACTTGGGTGATCGTTGCTCCAGCCAGCCCCTCCAGGGGTGCTACTCCTGGCTTCTCTGGCGCCTGGGCTGAGGCGATTCCGGTTGGGCTGATGCTTCCAGGCATTGCCGCCCTGCTGGTGCTTCTGCCGGTGTTTCTGCAAGCCCCTTGGGTGCGGGCCTCGCCGATGGGGGCGACCCTTTTCACCCCTGGGCTGCTGGCCTTGGGCGTGGTGCTGGAACGCCGCGGCCAGGGACCATGGAGTGCCATCGGCGCCATGCTCGTGGGGTTTGCCGGCAGCTGGCTAGGGGGATCGCTGTTCTGGGGTTGGTGGCGGGTCCATCCCCTCTGGCACCTGCCAATCGAGGGCTTTGCCATCCCCCTGGCCCTTGGCGGACTAGGGAGCCGTTGGCGACTGGCCGGTGCCTTCTACCTCGCCTCCTTTTTGGGGACAGCAGCCACCGATGGGGTGATGGCCCTGACCGGGGTGATTCACCTCTGGCCCCAGGTGGTGGAAGCACCCCTGAGCGAGGCTGGGGTGCTCCTGCAGCAGGCAGGGGAGGCGGTGCTCCAACCGATGGCACTTGGCCTGATCGGCCTGAGCGGAACCGTCCTTTTGGCCGTTTGTCGGTGGCTCTGGTCCCAGGGGCTGGCCGGTCGGGTGGCTGCGGCGACCCTGGCCACCACTTTGTTAGTTGATGGGATCTTTCTGGCGGCAGCGTTACTCGCCCCTGGGCTGAGTGGCCTGATCTGAAGAACTGCGAAAGACGGGGATCCGTCCTGGAGTTGGTCAGGCATGCTCTGTAACGTTGTGGCAAGACCAATCCATCCCGGAGTTGGTCCAGCCTTCCCTTCCCCCCTTTCAAGGAGTCTGTCGTGATGAAACGACTGCTTGCCTGGCTCATGAGCGGCGTCGTGCTCGCCGGCCTGCTCGTCACCCTGATGCTGCCCCAACCGGCCTTGGCCACAGAGCGACGCAATGTCGCCGATGACAAGATCGCTGAGTCCGCCGGCAAGGTGGATCTCAACAACTCATCGGTGCGCCGCTTCCAGCAATACCCTGGCATGTATCCGACCCTGGCCGGGAAGATCGTGCTTGGTGGCCCTTACCAAAATGTCGATGATGTCCTGAAACTTGATCTGACCATTCGTCAGAAAGAGTTGTTTGAAAAGTACAAGAACAACTTCACGGTAACTGATCCTGCCATTGCCCTTAACGAAGGCTTTGACCGCATCAACGACGGTGTATACCGCTGATCACCTGCTGCAATCTGGGGCCTGGCGCCCTTTGTGACGACCGCTGAGGTTTCCCTCGGCGGTTTTTTTTGGATCGACAGAGGCCCGAGGGTGCGGTCATGACCATGGGGGCGCCAGGCGTTCCCATAGGCTCGCCTGTAGCACGGCCCTGCAATGGCATCCTCCCTGACGGACCAATGGGATGTGGTGGTGGTCGGCAGCGGCGCCGCCGGTCTGATGACTTGCCTGGAGTTACCGGCTGAATTGCGCGTTCTGCTGCTCAGCAAACACGACAGTCCCCCTTCAGCGAGCCGCTGGGCCCAGGGTGGCATCGCCGCCGTGACCCGCTCCGACGACAGCCTGGACAGCCATATCGCCGACACTATGAAGGCGGGATCTGGCCTCTGTGATCCGGCGGCGGTGACCGTGCTGGTACGTGAAGCTCCGGCGTGCGTCGACCGCCTATTGGAGCTGGGCATGGCCTTCGACCGGGAAGGGGCAGGTCTGAGCACCACCCTGGAGGCCGCCCACAGCCACCGCCGTGTCCTCCATGCCCAGGACCGCACCGGCGGGGCCCTGGTGGATGCCCTGGAACGGGAAACCCTGAATCGCCCCCTGCTTACCCAGGCCAAAGGGGTTCCCGCGCTCCAGCTTTGGCTGGAGAACGGCCACTGCGTTGGCCTGCAGGTGCTGGAAGGCCAACGGTTGCGCTGGTTGCGGGCCGGGGCCGTGGTGATGGCCAGCGGTGGCGGTGGCCATCTCTTTTCCCACACCACCAACCCGACCCAGTCGAGTGGCGATGGCGTCGCCATGGCCTGGAGCGCCGGGGCCCGGGTCCGCGATCTGGAATTCGTGCAATTCCATCCCACCGCCCTGATGTTGGCAGGGGCCCCCCATTTCTTGATCAGTGAAGCCGTCCGGGGCGAAGGGGCCCTGCTTTGTGAAAGCGACGGCCGCAGCCCGGTGGCCCATCTGGCGGGAGGAGACCTGGCCCCCCGGGACCAGGTGAGCCGCGCCCTGGCCCGGCGCATGCAAGCCCTGGGGGTTGATCATCTGTGGCTGGACCTGCGTCCCGTCGGGCAGGAGCGTCTGGAGAGGCAGTTTCCAACCATCTTGAGTCGCTGCCGGGAGCTGGGACTGGAGCCCACCACCGCTCCGATTCCCGTGGCTCCGGCAGCCCACTACTGGATGGGCGGCATCAGTACTGACCTGCAGGCCGCCAGCAGTTTGCCTGGCCTCTATGCCGTGGGGGAAGTGGCTTGTACTGGAGTGCATGGTGCCAACCGACTCGCCAGCAATTCCCTGATGGAATGCCTGGTCTTTGCCCGCAGGCTGGTGGCCGGCTTGCAGCTGCAACCCTTGCCG
>Ga0114981_10003504_pt1 | contig 9959 bp, 5 predicted proteins | sample S_140806_MF_Meta_FD_87028 | JGI IMG/M metagenome (GOLD analysis project Ga0114981, IMG submission 87028) | Freshwater microbial communities from Lake Simoncouche, Canada to study carbon cycling - S_140806_MF_MetaG | ecosystem: Environmental > Aquatic > Freshwater > Lake | place: Lake Simoncouche...
GCGAACAACACACCGACGGCGACAAAGCTCAGCCAAAAGCCGGCCTGCAGCAGCGCCCAGGGGTCAGCCGCCACCACGACGGCCAGCGCCAGCAGCCAGACCACCGGCCACGGCCAGCGTTTGCCCGACAAGCGCAGCAAGGCCACCGTGGCCAACATCAGCACGGTGCGCTGGGCTGGCACCCCCCAGCCGCTGAACAGGGCATAGGCCGCCGCCAGCAGCACGCCACCCAGCAGCGCGGCGCTGGGGGCAGGCCACCACAGGCACAGGCGGCCGGCACGTCGCCACATGGCGCCCAGCGCCAGCGCGGCGACCCAAGCGAACATGGTGATGTGCAAGCCCGAAATAGACATCAGGTGGGCCACGCCGGTGGCACGGTAGACGTCCCAATCGGCGCGATCGATGGCGCGCTGGTCACCCACCACCAGGGCGGCGAGCAGCCCGGCCTGTGTGCGGTCTGCCACCGTTGAAAAAATGCGCTCCCGCAGCGACTGCCGCAAGCCTTCGACCGGGTATTGCGCCGTCTGACCCAGGCGCCGAGGCTCGGGGTCAGCTCGCCCGGTGCGCACATAGCCGGTGGCCTGAACACCCTGCTCCCACAGCCACAGCTCAAAATCGAAACCGTGCGGGTTGCTGCCCCCGTGCGGCGCTTTCAGCCGCACCCGGAGTTGCCAGCGCTCACCCGCACGCAAGGGCTGCGGCTGGCGCTGCAACTCAGACAGCCCGTCCGCACCGATGCCAAAGCCGCTGTACCAGCCCAGGTCCAACAGGGGCGGCAAGGCGAGCGGCGTGCCGTTGAGTGCCGCCGACTCGACCTGCAGCCGAAACCGCAGGCCTGCCTCGCTGACTTGCGGCAGGCCAGCCACCACGCCCACCACGTCCAGGTCGCGGCCCTCGAGCGCCGGCGCCAGGGCATCGGCCCGGAACAGGCAGGCGCGCAGACCCGTGAGTCCGTAGGCGAACAGGGCGCAGGCGGCGATCAACAGCAGAACCCGGCGTCTGTTAGCTTCTTTTTTAATAGCAATAAACGTCGCTCCGACAAGGGCTAGCGCCATGATTGACGCATAAACCGGCAAGGTCCAGAGCTCGGCCTGAAACAACTGCAGCGCCGTACCCGATGCGAAAGCCAGCAGGCCGGGCGCCAGCAGGCCTGACCAGACCAAGCGCTGCGGCGGTTCGGTCGTCATGGCCTGGGCTTACAAGGGCTGCAGCGCGGCCGGATCCGGTCGGCGCAGCCAGCTTTGGAACTCGTCGGCCAGCCGCGCGCTCTCGCCCACCGCCTGACGCCACACCTTGACACGGCCGGCCAGGTCAGCGCCAAAGTGGGTGAAGTCGGTGCGATCGGGCAGCTTGCCGCGTGGCAGGGACTGCACCCACTGCGGGTCGGGCGCCAGCAGCAGCATGGTGTCCAGGCTGGCGCTGGCGCGGTGCCGCCAAGGCAGGCCTTTGTCCAGCCAGCCCGGCACCACCGCTTGCTGGAAATGGGGGTAGAGCACGAGGCCTTTGGCGGCCTGGGCATAGTTCAGGTGCAGGTGGTAGTCGGTGATGCCGCCGTCCCAGTAGGCGCCACCGGGCGCGCCGGGGATGTCGTGCACAGCCTGCAACATGAACGGGATGGCGCAGCTGGCCTGGAGCGCAGCCTGGAAATTGACCGGTGCCAGGCGGACCTGCCGGGTCGGAAAATCGCGACAGGCAAAGGGCAGCGGCGCGCCAGCGCTGGAAAACACCACCCGCTCCAGCCAGGCACCCAGGGCCCGCCGGTGCACCGCATTACTCAAGAAGGCCCCCAGGTAACCCAGCGGCGTCCGCCAGGCCTGTTCGCGCCGCAGCAAGTGGCGGCCATGGGCTGTGAGGATGTGCAGCCGGAAGCGTGGGTGCGCCAGCACATCGGCCTCGCGACCGCCAAAAAAAGACTGCAGGTTCTGCGCGAACAGGGCGCTCACGCGGGCCGGTGGGGGCCGCTTTTCACCGGCTTGCAGCGCATAGTGCTGGCGAATGTAGTCGTGCTCAAGCCGCTCGAAAGCGCTTACCGCATCGGGCAGACAGGCCGTGGCCATGCGCCAGGCGCCGATAGACGCCCCCACCAGATCGACCGGCTGCGTGCTCTGGGGCAGCCACTGGCCAAATACAAACCGGTCCAGCGGCCCCAGGATCAGGCCTTTGGGCCCGCCAGCGGCCCCGGCGATCACACCAATATCGGCTGGCTGCAAGCCGTGCAGCGCAATGTGGCGGCGTGCCAGCGGCCCGGCGTAGAGGCGCAGGGCCCGCGCTGCCACCTCAGGCCCGCCGGCGCGCCGCGCCCCGGGCGGACCAGTCGATCGGGTCCTGCTGCAGCACCATGTCCACGTCCAGCCCCAGGACCTCACCCACCGGCCCCGGAAAGGAGTCGACCAGGGCCTTCTCTGGCAGCGCCGCGGCGCGCGCGCGGGCGCGCCAGGTGGCCAGGTGGACCACGCCGGCCAGCGGCTCAAACACCTCGTTGTCGAACGGCGCGTACTGGTGCTCCAGCGCGTCGACGATCGGTTGCGGCAATTGCCATTGACGTGCCAGCCCGGCACCCACCTGGGCATAGCAAAAGCCCCATTGCCGACGTTGCAGGCGGGCGCGGCGCAGCTCCAGCGGCGCCACCTCGCGGTCCATCGCCAATGCCGCGTCGGGCATGGCCAGGTGCAAGGCCAGTTCACCGACCGCATGGATCAGGCCGCAGGTGAAGGCCGCTTGCTGGTTTTGCCGCACCACACCGGCCAGTGAGCGCGCGAGCTTGGCCACATCCAGGCTGTAGGCGCAGAACGGCAGCAGCGCGATGCCGGGCACCGCGCGGAGTGAGGCACTGGTCGCAGCCTCAGCACCCAGGGCGCGGACCTGTCCCAGGCCCAGAATGGCCAAGGCCTCGGGCACACTGTTGACCCGTCCTGACAGTCGGAAAAAATCGCTGTTGGCCCATTGCAACAGACGCACGGTCAGGGCCGGATCGGTGCTGACCAACTGGTTGACACGGCGCAGATCAGGCTCGGGCTGGTCCAACTCGCTCAGCAACAGCGCGACCACCCGCGGTACGCTGGGCAGGACAAAGCGCTTGGCGAGCAGGGCTTCGAGCGTCATCGTGCGTCTGGGGGGCTGTGCGACTCAGGGCCGGACCTTGGCCACGTCGGGCACAGCCTGCAGGCGGGCAAAGGCGGAGGACATGGCATTCGGGGCAGCCGTCGGCGCCGCCGGCTTGCGGCCGTGCTGCCCCGCTTTAGGCGGCTCAAACCGATTGGCAGCGGCGGCCTGTTGGCGTCCGGGTGGCGCCCCCAGCTTCATCGTCAGGGCAATGCGCCGGCGCGTCACATCCACCTCCAGCACCTGCACCTTGACAATATCGCCCGCCTTGACCACCTCGTGCGCTTCGCGCACAAAACTGTGGCTGAGCTGGCTCACATGCACCAGACCGTCCTGGTGCACACCCAGATCCACAAAGGCGCCGAACGCTGCCACATTGGTGACGGTTCCCTCCAGCAACATGCCGGGCTGCAGGTCTTTGATGTCGTTCACGCCATCGCTCAAGCGCGCGACCCTGAAGTCGGGGCGTGGGTCGCGGCCCGGTTTTTCGAGCTCGCCCAGGATGTCGCGCACCGTGATGGTGCCAAAACGCTCGCTGGCAAACTGCTCTGGCCGCAGTGTCCTGAGCAGGTCCGTACGGCCCATCAGCGCGGCCACCGGTTGGCTGGTGTGCGCCAGAATGCGCTCCACCACCGGGTAGGTCTCGGGGTGGACACCGGTCATGTCCAGCGGGTTGTCGCCACCCCGGATGCGCAAAAAGCCAGCGCTTTGCTCAAAGGTCTTGGCGCCCAAGCCCGCCACCTGCAACAGCTGCTGGCGGTTGGCAAAAGCACCTCGGGCTTCGCGCCATTGCACCAGGGCCCGCGCCACGCCGCGGGACAGGCCCGACACGCGGGCCAGCAGCGGTTCGCTGGCGGTGTTGAGGTCCACACCCACGGCGTTAACGCAGTCTTCCACCACGGCGTCCAGGGTGCGGGCCAGTTCACCCTGGTTCACGTCGTGCTGGTACTGGCCGACCCCGATCGCCTTGGGCTCGATCTTGACCAGTTCGGCCAAGGGGTCCTGCAGGCGCCGGGCAATGCTGGCGGCGCCGCGCAGGCTCACGTCCACATCGGGCATTTCCTGCGAGGCAAATTCGCTGGCTGAATAGACCGAGGCGCCAGCCTCGCTCACCACCACTTTGTCCATGGGTCGGTCGGCGCATCCGGCCAACTGCGCGATCAACTCGGCCGCCAGCTTGTCGGTTTCTCGGCTGGCCGTGCCGTTGCCGATGGCGATCAGGGTCACACTGTGGCGTTGGCACAGGTGGGCCAGCGTGTGCAGCGCGCCGTCCCAGTCGCGCTTTGGCTCGTGCGGAAACACGGTGGCCGTGGCAACCAGCTTGCCATTGGCATCGACCACAGCCACTTTGACGCCGGTGCGGATGCCGGGGTCCAGCCCCATCACCACCCGGGGTCCGGCTGGCGCGGCGAGCAGCAGATCACGCAGGTTGTCAGCAAACACCTTGATCGCCACCAGCTCGGCCGACTCTCGCAAACGCCCCAGCAGGTCCCGCTCGATCGACAGGCTGAGTTTGACGCGCCAGGTCCAGGCCACGCACTTGCGCAAGAAGTCGTCGGCTGGCCGGCCCTGGTGGCGCCAGCCCAGGCACAGCGCAATCCGCGCCTCGGCCAGGGACACCACCGGACCCGCTCTTTTTTTTGTAGCTACATCACCAAGCGCAGCAAGGGCTGGAGCCACTTCTGGCTCTGGTGCGACGAGTCGGGCGTCAAGTACATTGAGCGAACGGCCGCGAAACACCGCCAGCGCCCGGTGCGAGGGCACACGCCCGATCGGCTCGTCGTAAGCAAAGTAATCCCGAAACCGCGCCGCATCCACCGCATCAGGGTCCTGGCCTTCGCGCAGCCGGCTTTGGAACAGGCCCTGCTGCCACAGCCACTCGCGCAGGGTCTGCACCACGGACGCATGCTCCGCCCAGCGCTCGCTCAGGATGTCACGGACCCCATCCAGCACCGCGCCGGTGCTGGTGAAATCATCGCCAGCCTCGTTTTTGTCGGGAATCACAAAGCCTTGCGCCTGAACCAGGGGGTCCAGCGTGGGGTCGCCCCAAAGCAGGTCGGCCAGGGCTTCGAGCCCGGCTTCGCGGGCGATCTGGCCCTTGGTGCGTCGTTTGGTCTTGAAAGGCAGGTACAGATCTTCCAGGGCCTGCTTGGTGGCAGCCGCCCGCAGCGCGGCCAACAACTCGGGCGTCATCTTGCCCTGTTCCTGGATACTGGTGAGTATGGCTTGCAGGCGATCCTGCATGTCCCGCAGGTAGACCAGCCGGGTGTCGATTTCGCGCAGCTGGATGTCATCGAGCCCGCCTGTTGCCTCCTTGCGGTACCGGGCCACAAAGGGCACTGTGGCACCGCCATCGAGCAAGGCCACTGCCGCCCGCACCTGGGCCTCGCCCACCCCGATTTCCTGCGCCAGTTGCGCGGTGATGTTCTGCATGAATGACGTGGCGGCCGGCGCGAGCTAGCCCGAATGAGGACGGTGACAGAGCAGACGAGTGTGCCACAGCCGGCGTGTAGGAAAAAACCTGACACGCGGTTTAGCCAGCTGCTGACAAAAGTTTTTGTAACACCTCATTACATTCTTCTTAACCCGGTAACGCTGTCTCGCGAGCCGTGTAGACCCACCCTGAAGCAGCACAGAAAAGGAATGCACCATGATCCATCAGACGCCATCAGTCCAGCGCCCAGCTCTAGCCGGCGGCCTCCTGTCCGCCATGGCATCCGCTGAGGCTTCCCCGAAAGCCATGGTGGAAGAACTGCTGCCTTTTTCACTGCGATTGGTGCGCAACCAAAGTGACATGGACAAGGCCATCGACATCCGTCATTCGGCTTACGCGAGGCATTTGCCCGGCTTGGCCGAAACCCTGAAAGAGCCCGAATCGGCCGACTTTGACGACGGCGTCGCGGTGTTTCTGGCTGAGTCCAAACTGGACGGCTCGCCCTTGGGCACCATGCGCATCCAGACCAATGACTTCAAGCCGCTGTGCCTGGAGCAGTCGGTTCAACTCCCGGATTGGCTGCGCACGCGCCGGCTGGCTGAAGCCACTCGGCTGGCGGTGACCAATGACAAGGTGTCGCGGCTGGTGAAGGCGATCCTGTTCAAAACCTACTTCGTCTATTGCCGCCAAATCGGGATCGAATGGCTGGTGATCGCCGGCCGCTCGCCCATCGACCGTCAGTACGACCGCATGCTGTTCAAAGATGTGTTTCCCGAAATGGGTTACATCCCCTTGCGCCACGCAGGCAATCTGCCCCATCGGGTGATGTCATTCAATTTGGCAAAGACAGAAGAGCAGGAGGGTGTCGCCCAGCACCCCATGTTTGACTTCTTTTTCCGCACCCACCACCCCGACATGGACTTGACCCCAACCCTGAGCGCGATGGCCGCCAGCCAAGCTCAGCATGTGGTCCAGAGCCAGGGTGCTGCCAGGTTCAATTGAAGCCAAACCCGGGCCAAGAACTCAGGTTGAACATCAAATATTTCAAGCAAGTGCATGATTCATATGTTGTTTTTATAAAACAAAAATCATGAAACCGGTTGTCAATGCGGTGAATTGAGAGTAACTTCCGGCCTATGGGTGCTGTATTCGGCATTCAACACATAGGTAAACGCATGGTTTTCCGGATGACATCCGATGGGGAGGCGATCTGAGGTGAGCGCCTTGATCACCAGCATCAACAGCTGCTTATTGCGGCTGAACCCCCTGCTTGAGAAGGGCATTTACTTCCTGTCCTCGTTCGCGACACCCCTGGCGCTAGCGCTGTTTTCATTGATCGCGATGTTTGCCTGGGATACCCAGTACCCGGTGAGCGAGCCGAAAGCCCTCAACTTCAGGGTGCTGCAAGGCAGCAGCGAACTGACCGACCCCTTGGTCGCGTCACAAAGACTGATGGATCGGCCGCTCACGCCCTACCAGGAGACACACCTGTCAGAAGACGCCTTCTGGCTCGTCATCCCCGTACCGGCGGCCGGCTCTCAAGAACTGCATTCCTTGGAATTTCCCTCGCGACACAGCGCCGACATTGCATGCTGGCAGGGTGGCACGCCCAATTCGCTCGGGGCAGCCAACAGACAGTCGGGCACCGGGAGTCTTGCACCCGTCAAAGCCGGTTTCGCGCTGGACCTCAAGCCCGCCAGTGAGGCCACCACGGTGCTCTGCCGCATCCAGTCGGTAGGTCCGGCACGCTTGTCCGTGAAGCTCTGGTCCACCGCTGATCTGACGACCAACACCCTTGAATTCCACCGCAAATCAGGCCTGCTTGATGGTGGCATCATCGTCTTGGCGCTCTTTGTCCTCGTGACGGCCATGGTCAACCGCAGCGGCTTGTACCTGTTGTTTGCGGCTTGGCTGGTGGTCAATTTGCGCATGGGCGCGCTGTCGGTCGGATGGGACACCCAATGGCTTGGCAACGAAGTGCCGCAGGAATGGATCCAGCGCATGCGCTTGGTCACAACCTCGGTGTACTACCTGCTGACAGCGAGTCTCTTCAGCACCCTGTTCCGCGATGACCTGCAGGCGCTGAAGTCGCGCAAGCTGTTGCGGCTTGGCCAGTGGACCTGCATCCCACTTCTTATCCTCTCGGCTGTTCTGAGCTATCGCGATTACCTGCCGCTGCTTTGGGTGTCCACTGGCCTGTGCATTGGCATCCTGATTTACTACCTGGCGCAGATTTTGGCCAAGTCCCGCTCCAGGGTTGCCATTTGGTACAGCGCTGGCATCGCCGTGACCCTGATCGCCAGTTTGTCAGAAATCATTTCAGCGGCCTTGGGCGCGCGGGGCCTGCTCGGGTCCGTCAACAGTGTGACCGCCGCCCTGTCGTCGAGCCTGCTGACCGCACTGGCGATTGCAGAGCAGATGCGGCAGGAGCACGTCAAGCGCCTGGAAGTCCAGGCTGAACTGGCGCACACGTTCGAGGTCATGCCCATCGGCATGTTCACCCTGGACCTGGAGGGTCATTTTCTGAGCGCCAATCCGGCCCTCAAGCAGATGCTTGGCACCAATGTCATGAGTGGCGGCCGCAACAATTGGCAGCAGCATTTCGAAGCCGGCGCCTGGACGCGCCTGCACCAGATGGTGCATGCCGTCAAGGCGGCCGAGCTGGAAGCCAAGCACAACCCCGCGCCGGGTGGTTTCAGCACCTCTCAGCCGTCAGAGTTGATGCGGCAAGCCAATTCCGAACTGGAAATCAAGGGCAAACGGGCCGCCGGCGTGACCAGTGCCAAGCGCTTTCTGGTCAAGGCCATTTTGGCGCGCGACAAGATCGAGGGCTCGCTGCAGGACGTCACGGCCAAATCCAAAGCCACCGACGATCTTTATTTTTTAGCCAACCATGACTCCCTGACCAAGGCCTTGAACCGCCGTGGCATCGAACGCATCCTCACCGCTGCCATTGAGGACCTGGCGCCCGACCAGGCCATGGCGCTGGCCTACCTGGATCTGGACCGGTTCAAGCTCATCAATGACTTGTTTGGTCACAGCGTCGGGGACGAGGTGCTGCAACAGGTTTGCAAGCGGGTGGCGGACATGCTGCCGCGCGACATCCGGTTCGGGCGTTTTGGTGGCGACGAATTCGTGGTTGTGTTTCAGGATACGCCGATCTCCATGGCATCGCACATGTGCCAGGGCATTGTGGACAGCATCGGGACGCGTCCCTACCGGGTGGGGGGCAAAGCTTTCTACGTGCGTGGCTCGATCGGCCTGATCGAGGTGTCAGCCGGGATGCAATTCAAGGACGCCATCTCCACCGCCGACCGCGCCTGCCGACAGGCCAAGTCAGCCAATAGCGAAGGCCTGGTGGTGTATGAGAAATACGCGGTGGCGTTTCAGCAGCACGAGGCCGAGCTCAAACTGATTGCCCAACTCTCCACGGCATCTGCCACCGAGGGCCTGTACCTTGAAATGCAACCCATCATGTCACTGACGGCGCCCCATGAGTCGCTCAACTTCGAGGTCTTGCTGCGCATGGTAGACCCGCAGGGCAGGCAGATTCCGACCGAGCGACTGATCGCCGCCGGCGAAGCCAGCGGCCGCATGAGCATGATCGACCGCTGGGTGCTGACGTCCACACTGGCTTGGCTGGACCGGCATCAGGGCCAGCTCCGCAGCACACGCTTCGTTTGCATGAACCTCAGTGGCGCCTCACTCAACGACGAAAAATTTCTGGCCGACGTCTATGAATTGCTGGAAAAAAACCGCCACCTGGTGAACCAAATCTGTCTGGAAATCACGGAAAGTGTGGCCTTGCACGACATCGAGAACACCCGCCGCTTTGTCAACAAGGTCAGGCGCATCGGCGCGCGGGTGGCGCTGGATGACTTCGGCGCGGGCTACACCTCGTTCTCCTACCTCAAGGAGTTCACGGCGGACCTGCTGAAGATTGACGGCAGTTTCATCGTCAACATGAACCAGCACCCCGCCAACATCGCGATCGTGGAGGCGATTGTGAACCTGGCCAAGAATCTGGGGATGAAGGTGATTGCCGAGTGGGCCGAGGATGCAGCCACGGTGCAGACCCTGACCGACATCGGCGTGGATTATGTGCAAGGCTTCGTGGTGGCGCGATCGCAGCACCCGGACAAGCTCCTGCTGGCCACGTCATCGGCCAGTTTTGTCAAGGACGAGGAACTGATGCACATGATGACGGCGCTCAACAAGACAGAACCCGTCACAACGCAGGTGGACCTGTTCGTTGACGCAGCGGCGAGCCGATTGCACTGAGGTCTGCCACGGTCTGCCGGCCAGAGTCAGGCCGCGCGCAGCGCGCGTTTGAGCTCCACCCCGAGTTCGGGCTTGTGGGCAAACGGGTCGGTGGGGTTGCGTGCAAGCAGGACATCTTCCATACTGACCTGCACCGAGCCAA
>Ga0114981_10003513_pt1 | contig 9947 bp, 9 predicted proteins | sample S_140806_MF_Meta_FD_87028 | JGI IMG/M metagenome (GOLD analysis project Ga0114981, IMG submission 87028) | Freshwater microbial communities from Lake Simoncouche, Canada to study carbon cycling - S_140806_MF_MetaG | ecosystem: Environmental > Aquatic > Freshwater > Lake | place: Lake Simoncouche...
CAAGCCAATGCCAAGGTAATACATGGCCAAAAATGTCATTGCCAGCACCAAGGGGATGGTGATGCCCACCACCAAACCGGGGCGCATATCGATGTACCAACCAAAGCGCCCGCCCTTGTGCCAACCCAAAGACACAAAACTGACCGCCAACACAATCAGCACAGCCTCGATCAAGACACTGACGAATTCACTGATAGAACGTTCGACCGCCTTGGGTTGGTCTTGCAACTGAACCAATGTCACGCCATGGGGCAAGTTGGATTGAATTTTTGCTGTTGACGCACGCAAGGCTTTGCCTAGGGCAATGATGTCGCCACCCTTGGCCATAGAGACACCCAAAGCCACGACTTGCTTGCCTTGATAGCGCACTTTGACGGCTGCTGGGTCCACATACCCGCGCTGAATCTGGGCAATATCGCCCAACTTGATTTGCTGCCCCGAAGCGCCACGAATAGGCATAGCTTGGAGTTGTTCTATCGCTTGGAACTGCCCTTGAACACGGATTTGCAACATGTCCAAAGGCGTTTGCATGGCGCCAGCACTTTCCACCGCATTTTGCTGTCCGAGTTGTTCCAGCACAGCATTCAAGTTCAAGCCCAGTTGGGCCAAGCGCTTTTGCGGAATTTCAATGTAGATTTTTTCGTCTTGGGTGCCAAACAATTCCACTTTGTAGACATCGTTGACTCGAAGCAACTGCTGCCTGACATCGTCGGCGATGTCTCGGATTTCAGCCATGGAAAAGCCTTGGCCTTCGATGGCGTAAATGACCCCATACACATCGCCAAAATCATCGTTAAAGAATGGCCCGACCACGCCTTGCGGCAAGGTCTGTCGCATGTCGCTGACTTTTTTGCGGACCGTGTACCAGACATTGGCGACATCCGAGGCTTTGGAGGAGTCTTTGATCTGAAAAATGATTTGCGACTCGCCCGGCTTGGAGTAGCTGCGAATCTTGTCGGCAAAAGGCGCCTCTTGAAGGGTGCGCTCCAGCTTGTCGGTGATTTGTTCCGCCACTTGCTGCGCGGTTGCGCCTGGCCAATAGGTACGAATGACCATGGCACGAAAGGTGAACGGCGGGTCTTCGTCTTGTCCTAGCTGGAAATAGGCAGTCACACCCAAAACCATCAACACCACCATCAGGTAGCGGGTTAGGGCTGGGTGCATGAGCGCCCACAGGGACAGGTTGAAGCCCTTGGGGCTGGGTGTATCGCTCATGGCTTGGTGCCAACTGGCTGAAACAGGGTGACCTTTTGTCCTGGCGAGAGCACATGCACACCCGCCACCACCACTTGCTGACCGGCTTGCAAGCCGCTATTGACCACCGCTTCATTGCCGTCAGCGCTGGTGACTTTTATTTCTTGGGATTTCACCGTCATGGTGGCCATGTCCAACACCCACACCATGGTCTTGCCACCCTCTTGCCTCAGGGCGCTGGTGGGAAGTTTGATTTTTGAGACACTGTCTGCCGCGCTGGGTTCCATGCTGACCGTCACTGTGCTGCCCAATGGCGCAGTCACCGGCCCTGTCAATGCCACACGGACGCTGAAGGTACGGGTGACGGTGTCGGCGCTGGCAGCGATTTCGTACACCGATGCTTTGTACATTTCTTCACTGCCCCAAAACTTCACCTGCACACTTTGGCCACGCTGCAGACTGACAACCTTGTCTTCGGGGACCGCAAACAGCACATCACGTGGGCCGTCTTGGGCCAATCGCAGCACGGGCATGCCCGCACTCACCACCTGCCCCGCTTCGGCATCGATGCCTGTGACAACACCTGCTTTATCGGCCAGCAACTTGCTGTAGGCCACTTGGTTAGTTTGCGCGGATAACTGAGCCTGCGCTTGGTCGACTTGGGCTTGCGCTGCTTTCAGGGTGGTTTCGCGTCGCTCTAACTCGGCTCCGCTGATGAACTCTTTGTCACGCAGCTCTTTGTAACGCTTGTAATCAGCAGCCGCTAAATCGCGGTTGGTCATGGCTGCATTGATTTGTGCGCGGGCTGCATCCACGGTTAAGAGGTAATCTTGGGCATCTATCTCTGCCAGCAACTGGCCCGCTTTGACACGTTGCCCCAACTCCACATGCCTTGCAATCAATTTGCCACCTACGCGAAAGCCCAAGCGCGACTCGATACGTGCTTTGACCTCTCCTGCGTACTCGGAAGTATTGCCCAAGGCGGTTTCCCCCACTTGGATGACCTTGACGGAGCGCAACGGTTCTTGGCTGGCAGGTGGCGGGGAACAAGCCGCCAGCCCCAGCATGGTGGCAAGCAAGAAAAGTTGGAACAAATGCGGCATGACAAGACTTTCTTTGGAAAATATTAATGACTGACTGGTTAGTAACCTAATTCTACAGCCTTGGTGTGTCAAGCGACAATTGAAAAACCATGTCAGCCATAGACCATTACGAAAACTTTCCTGTCGCCTCTTGGCTGTGCCCCGCCCACCTGCGCCCAGCGGTGGTGGCCATCTACCACTTTGCGCGAACGGCTGACGATATGGCCGATGAAGGGGATGCGAATGCCAACACTCGCTTGGCAGGCTTGAAGGCGATGCAAGCAGACCTGCTGGCCTGCACCACCTCTGGCCACGTCAGCGCCCAATGGCCGCAGGTTTTCACGCCACTGGCAGCTCAAATTCGCCAACATGCCATTCCACTGCAACCCTTGCTCGACCTGCTTGACGCATTCACCCAAGACGTCAACTACACCCATACAAAGCAGCGCTATACCTCGCGTAAGGAACTGCTGGACTACTGTCGCCGCTCGGCCAATCCCATAGGCAGGTTGTTGCTGCATTTGTACGGCGTAAAAGATAGCGCTTCATTGGCGCAAAGCGACGCCATTTGTTCCGCCTTGCAACTCATCAACTTTTGGCAAGACTTGAGCGTCGATATGCCACGCGGCAGGCATTACCTGCCCGACAACGCGACACTGCAGGAAGAAACCACTTTTGCCCGCAACTTGATGCGCCAAGGCAGCCCACTGGTACACACCTTGCCAGGGCGTGGGGGTTGGGAGTTACGTCTGGTGGTGCAAGGTGGTTTGCGCGTTTTGGATAAGCTTGAAGATGTAGACGCATTCCAACACCGCCCTGTGCTCAAGGGCCTCGACTGGTTGAGCGTGGCTTGGCGAGCCTTAGGGATGTGAACAAGACCCTACGCCAGCTTGCATGCAGGGCACGATGCCACAATCTATGTCATGACGCCGCAAGACTATGTTCAACAAAAAGCCGCCGCTTCGGGCAGCAGTTTTTATTACGCTTTTTTGTTCCTTCCCCCTCACCGACGAGCTGCCATCACTGCCTTTTATGCGTTTTGCAGAGAGGTTGACGATGTGGTGGACGAAGTACAAGACCCCTCGGTTGCGGCCCACAAACTGCATTGGTGGCAAACCGAGGTAAACAACAGTTTTGCTGGCAACCCACAGCATCCGGTGATGAAAGCCTTGATGCCCTTGAGTGCTGACTTTGGTATCACCGCCCAACACCTGCAAGATGTGATTGCAGGTTGCCAAATGGATTTGAACCAAACCCGCTATCTAGACTTTGCCGGCCTGCAACGCTACTGCCATTTGGTGGCAGGTGTGGTGGGCGAAGTGGCAGCGCGTATTTTTGGACAAAGCCAAGACGAGACCACCCACTATGCCCATCAATTGGGCTTGGCATTTCAACTCACCAACATCATCCGCGACGTAGGCGAAGACGCTTTGCGAGGGCGCATCTACCTGCCGGTAAACGAGTTGCAGCAGTTCGAAGTGAGCGCTAAAGACATTTTGGAGCGGCGCGACAGCCCCGCCTTCCAAGCCTTGATGACGTTCCAATACGAACGCGCCCAAGGTCTTTACGAACAAGCTTTGGCCGCTTTGCCTCAAGCTGATTGGCGCAGCCAAAAACCAGGCCTGATGATGGCCAGTATCTACCGAACCTTGCTGGTGGAAATCCAAGCTGCGGGATTTCCCGTGCTGCGCCAACGCGTGGCGCTCACGCCTTTGCGCAAGTTTTGGTTGGCTTGGAAAATGCAGGCCTTGGGGCGTTTTTGACCCGCGTGACCATCATCGGTGGCGGTTGGGCTGGTTTGGCCGCAGCGGTTCGCGCAACCCAAAATGGCTTTTCGGTGCGCCTGCTCGAAGCCGCCCCGCAATTGGGCGGCCGTGCCAGACGGGTGGTCCACGAAGGGCTGTCCTTGGACAATGGCCAGCATATTTTGATCGGTGCTTACCAAGACACCTTGCAGCTTTTACAAACGGTTGGCATCGATACCGAATCCACTTTGTTGCGCTTGCCCTTGCATTTAAAACGCCGCAATGGTCAGGGGCTGTCGTTGGCCTCCTTACCCGCACCGCTGAACCTTTTGATGGGCGTTTGCATGGCAACTGGTTGGTCTTGGTCTGACAAACTGAGCTTGCTGCGCGTAGCTACACGCTGGCAAACCCAAGGCTTTGTATGCGATGCGCGGATGACGGTGACGCAACTGTGCCAAGGCCTGATGCCAAAGGTCATGCAAGAACTGATAGAGCCCCTTTGCGTTTCTGCTTTGAACCTGCCAGCTGAACACGCCAGCGGCCAAATTTTTCTCACCGTTTTGAAAGATGCGCTGTGGTCGGGCAAGGGCAGCAGCGATATGTTGCTGCCCAAGGTGGATTTGGGCAGCCTGATGCCTGACGCGGCCCAAGCTTGGTTGAGCGCCCATGGTGCTGTGGTGCAAACCCACCAACGCGTCGAAGACCTAGGCCCTTGGCTGCAACACCCCGTAGTGCTGGCTTGTCCGCCACGGGAAGCAGCCAAGCTGACCCACAGCTTGGCACCCACATGGTCTGCGCAAGCGGCAAGTTTGACGCACACCGCTATCACCACCGTTTACGTGCGCACTGCCCAACGCCTATCGTGGCTCAAGCCTATCGTGGCCCTGCACAGCCACCCCCACGCCCCCGCGCAATTTGCATTTGACAAAAGTCGTCTGAGTGCCGACCCTGCTTGGCAAGGTGTGCTGGCCTTGGTGGTGAGCGCAAGCGCTGGCGAGCGTGACACCATCACCCAGCAAGTCATGGGCCAACTGCGCGACCAACTCGACATTCACGATGCCAGCCTGTTGACCACCGTGGTGGAAAAACGCGCCACCTTCGCTTGCACTCCTTCGCTGGTGCGCCCCCCCATGCAGGTGTGCAACGGTATTTGGGCTTGTGGTGATTACGTGGCGGGCCCCTACCCGGCCACTTTGGAAGCCGCGGTACGCAGTGGCTACGCAGCGGCCGATGCCTTGATGCAATAGGTGAAAATACCCCCATGTCTATAGAACCCCGTTTTAGCCTAGAGCCTGCTTACACCCATGGGCAAGCCTCCCGCACCGCCATCGTCTATTGCAATCTCGGCACCCCTGACGCACCCACCGCAGCTGCCTTGCGCCGTTATTTGGCTGAGTTTTTAAGCGACCCACGGGTGGTGGAAATCCCCCGCTTTTTGTGGCTGCTCATCTTGCACGGCATCATCTTGCGAGTGCGCCCAGCCAAGTCGGCGCAAAAATACGCCAGCATCTGGACCGAGGAAGGATCGCCTTTAAAAGTGTGGTCGCAACGCCAAGCCGATGCCTTGCATCAAAAGTGGATTAGCCGTGGGGTTCAGGTCCGTTTGATGATGCGCTATGGCTCCCCTGCCGTAGCAAAGGTATTGGATGAACTCAAACAAGAAGGCGTAGACCGCGTGCTGGTTATTCCCGCCTACCCACAGTATTCAGCCACCACGACTGCGAGCGTGTTTGATGCGGTTTACACATGGGCCTTGCGCACTCGCCGCGTTCCCGAGTTGCGCTTTGTCAACAACTACCATGACCACCCCGGCTATATCGCGGCGCTTGCCGACAGCATTCAACACCACTGGCAGGCTCATGGTCGCAACGAACTGCTTGTGATGAGCTTTCACGGCGTACCTGCCCGAACCTTGAAATTAGGCGACCCCTACCACTGCGAATGCCATAAAACCGCACGTTTGTTAGCACACGCTTTAGGCTTATCTAAAGATCAATATAGGGTTTGCTTTCAATCGCGGTTTGGCAAAGCCAAATGGCTAGAGCCCTACACCGAACCCACGGTGCGAGAACTTGCTCGCCAAGGTGTGAAGTCCATGGACATTGTCTGCCCTGGCTTTGTCAGCGACTGCTTGGAAACCTTGGAAGAAATTGCCATGGAAGTTAAAGAGGCGTTTCTTGAAGAGGGCGGCGAGGTTTATGGTTATATCCCGTGCCTGAATGACAACCCCTTATGGATTCAAGCCTTGGAAGAGTTAGCCACTTCGCATTTGTCTGGCTGGCCGCTGCATCCTGCGCCCGCCCATGAGGCCCAAGCCTCCCGCGAAGCAGCTCTGGCCATGGGTGCAGAGTCTTAACGCTCTGAGGGGGCTTTAGCTGGCGTCAACGCAGGCTCAGGTGCACTGCTTGCAGGTGCATTAGCTGGGCTTGGTTCTGAAGCAGTCGCGGGTTTGACATCCGCTTGGCTGGAGGAGACATCAGCTGCTGGTCCAACCCCAGTTTCAGGTGTTACAGGCTCCCCCGTAGCAGGCGCCACGGGCGGGGTCATGCTTTGTCCCGCTGAAGCCTCTGGCGGAGCAGAATTGGGCTCGACAGGTTTGGGACGCATTAAGGCAGCCACTGCGATGGCCACCAAAAACAAAACCAAAATCTTCAGAAAATAATTCCCTGAGGGGGCAGTTTCCGCTTTCGCTAAAGTAGCGGGGGCCATTTGTTCTGGCTCTTTGGGCTGGTTAGCGGTTTCTAACGGCGGTGAGGGCGTTGTCCAGTCGATCTCGGGAGGTTGCGCCAATACGTGCAGGGCTTCGCTGCGCATCAGGTGCATACCGGATGAATCGGCTTGAGCCCTAACAGGCGCAGCCACTGAGGTATCCATAGTATTTGCTACGCTGATGGGAGCTGTTTGCGCTGAAAACAAATGCGACTCTTCCTCAACCTCGGGGGGAGCGCAAGGTACTTGGCCAAACAATTGTGCTTCACTCAGTTGCAAAAGGCCCGCAATTTTTCTGGCTGCAGTGAGTTTGACGCTCTCGCTGTAAAAAGAGCTTAAGCCGCCTTCTTCAATTTGACGCACCTGCTTGACAGATAAGCAGGCTCTGGCAGCGAGGTCGTTGATTGCCCAACCTTGGGCTTCGCGACACAAACGTACCGCACTTCCATCTATTTGAGAAACGTCCGACATTCAAAACCTTAAGCGGGTCAGCAAAAGGCTTTACTTTACCAGCAGCAACTCGCCCTTGATAGATGCGCCTTTTTGTACTGACAAAGTTTGATAGACCACATGACCATCTACAGAGGCAGAAGAGGTCACGATCAACTCGCTGCAAGTGGCTGTGCCAGAAAACTTACCCTTGATATGAAGACTCGAGCAAGTCACCACACCTTCAACCTGGCCTCGCGAGCCAATGGTGAGTTCATCCACTTGAACTTGACCATTGAGAGAACCCTCTACATGGATGGCACCTTTGGCGGAAATTTCACCTCGAAAGGAAAAGCCCTCACTCAAAATAGAGGGTTTCGAAGCATTGGAAGAAATGATATCCATCATGGTATTTCTCTGAGGTTGAGCTTGCGCAAGCGAATCACTGGAATCTTGTGACTGTACAGGAGCGACAGGCGCGGAGGCAACCGGAGGGCTCTGGACAGCTGGACTAGGGCTGTTGGTTTTGGATTTGCTGAACATATTGGGCTGTGCGGATCACTTTTTGAGGATTCACAGGATATCCTCCCACCAATATCTCGAAATGAAGATGCTTGCCAGTAGAAAGTCCAGTGTTGCCAATATAGCCCAAGACATTGTCGGTTGTCACCTTATCACCCACTTTGACCAATATCTGCGCCATGTGAGCGTACAGAGAATCCACTCCATTGGAGTGACGAACGACAACGGTGTTGCCATACTGGGGGTGCAATTCTGACATAACTACCACACCAGGCTTGACGGCAAAGACTTTGTCGTCTCCCGTTTCGCTCATCATATCGACACCAGTATGGAAATGGGACTTACCCGTTAAGGGGTGCTTACGAATACCAAAATCAGAAGAAAAACTGAAATTGGCAATCGGCATACGATTAGGCAAAGCATAAAGCACTTCACGCAAAGCGCGGTTGGTGGACAACTCTTCGGCGACCTTGCCACGCATCAAAGGATTGGCCTGTAAATCATCATTCAAGGTGAAACCACCGTTAGCGGAGTTTTGTTGAATGATTTTGATTATTTTTTCAGTCAAGCCAGAAGTTGCCAACTGCGACCTAAAGTCTTCGTTTTCTTCAGAAACAGCCACCATTGAAGTTTCAACAAAACGGCGAATGCTCATATCGCGGTCGCGAATGGTTTGAGCCAAACTCAACATTTGCTCTTCAGTCAAGCCTTGTTGGTTTTCCGTATCCGTTGAATCGGCAGTGCTGCTGATCAATGCCTTGAAAACTTCTTCATGCGACCGCTCTAAGCGAGCGCGACTTATGCCAAGCAATAAGGAAGTCACAGATAACACCAGCACACTGGCAACCATAACCGAACTCATGATGATGGCACCGCGGGCGAAAATCCGCTGGAACCGCGCGGGAATATTGAAATAACGCAGATCCCCGCTTTGCTCAACGATGAGTTTGACGTCCTGATAGTCGCGCACCCACAAATGACGAACTAAGCATGGCAAGGTTCGCAATTGAGACAAATAAGAAATTAGCGTCAGACGCATAACACTGGCAATAAAAAACTAAGGGGGTTCAAGGCTTGGCAGAGCCAGGGGCAGATGCAGCAGGGGCAGATGCAGCAGGGGCAGATGCAGCAGGGGCAGATGCAGCAGGGGCAATTGGTTCGGCACCCTGGCTGAGAGCGCCTTCAATTTCGCCACCTTTTTCAATCTCGATTTCGGAATAATGAATTTTGCCTACGATTTTTCCAGTCGCGCGAACAATCAGACTTTTTTCACTGACGATGGTGTTGTGGAGTTGGCCGCGAACATCAATGACCTTGGACGAAACACGTCCAGTGATACGCCCAGTGGGCCCAATCAAGACCTCTTCTGCCGTCAAGTCGCCTTCGATCACGCCGTTAATCACAGCCTTTGAGGGAACGGTAAACGCACCCTTGACAACCACGCCGTCACCAATGACAACGCTTTCTAAAGTATCGGATTGATTCGCCATAAATGCTCCTTGTAATTATTTTAGCAAAGAATAAATGTAAATTAAGTTTTTTGCTGAAGTTGTTGATTTAATTCAAAAAAATCTCTTTACTTGATAAAAACTCAAAAATAACGAAATAAAAATAATATTATAGTAGTCATATTTTTTAAATATAAAGTTATTATTAGTTCGTTATAAAAGCTGAGAAATATTTCCAATTCACCCAAATAATTCACCAATTAGTGAATTCGAGGTTGTTTTGCAACGCTTAAACGAGATAAAGGAAGAAAGTGCCTTTATTAAGCCTATTTTTTAAAGCTATGCATTCAAAAAATTTCACAATGAATTGTTATTTAACGATTTATTTACAAATCAATCAATTTTCAAATTTTACAGTTAGACCTAAAAATGTTGTGGCGTCGGTTTTTTATTGGCATTTTAATCGGCCTGTTTCATGGTTGGGTTTCGGCACAAACCTTGAATTTGGGGCAATTGATTCAATTGGCCATCGATTCTCACCCCTCTGTTCGCGCTCAACTTTCCAATGAAAAATCAGCGCAAAGCGGCATTGAAACTGCCGAGTACCAAAGATACCCCACGCCGCAACTCAGTTACGAGAGTGTCAAAAAAGAAAGCGCTGATCCAAGTTACATCGGAAGCGATAGCGTCGCTACCGTTCGCATCACGCAACCCATCTTCACCGGCGGTCAGTTCACTGCTCAACTAGACAAAGCAAAGGCCAACTTGCAACTGAGCCAAGCCAGCGTGCGTGAAACACGGCGGCAAATTGCGTTCAA